>Ga0307443_1001849_pt1 | contig 12163 bp, 14 predicted proteins | sample SalMarSW160220MG_FD_202148 | JGI IMG/M metagenome (GOLD analysis project Ga0307443, IMG submission 202148) | Salt marsh sediment microbial communities from the Plum Island Ecosystem LTER, Massachusetts, United States - SW1601-220 | ecosystem: Environmental > Aquatic > Marine > Intertidal zone >... | reverse complement strand
AATGGGATGATGGGGACAGTGCCTACTTTTCGAACTACCGGACACTCTTCCTGGCTCCTAACTTCTATTACCCGGAGCTGATCATCGTTGGGAGCAAGTCGGAGGACCTTATCTTTGCGGCCATGTTCACCTTCACGAAGGCCTATCTGGTCATCTCTATTCTCTCCCTGGGTATGGTTTTTTTCCTGAGCTACGGTCTCTTGCGAAAAAGCACGGTGCCCATTGAAATCCTGAGAGATGCCACCCAAAAGATAGCGGGCGGCGATTTCAGTCATAAAGCGGAAATCAGGAGTGGGGATGAGTTCGAGGATCTCGCCTCCTCCTTCAACGACATGAGCGAAAAGATCCAGGAAAGCCATTCCCTTCTGATAAGGGCGGCAAAGCTGAGCACTATGGGACAGATGGCTGCAGGTACCATGCACGAAATCAAGCAGCCGCTGACCGCCATTTCAGGGCTTCTCCAGTTGTTACTGCTAAAACAGGAAGCCGGTGAAAACAGGAAAAGGCTGGAGACGGCCATGGGGGCGGTGGACCGGCTGAATGAGATCCTTATGAGATTCAAGTCCTTTTCCTACATGTCCAGCGCAGTGATGATGAGCGTCTCCCTGAACGAAGTGCTGGATCAGGTCCTGGTGCTGCTGGAGCATCAATTTGTCATGCGGCAGGTCCACTGCCAGATCCAGCCGGAAGAGAAACTTCCCTCCATCGCCGGAGACCCGCAGGCTCTTCATCAGGTGTTTTCCAACCTCCTGATGAATGCATACGACGCTCTGGAAGGAAAGACTGACGGAGACCGTACCATCAGGGTGAAGACCTATGCAGAGGAAGGCAAGGTCGTGGTGGAAGTGGAAGATAACGGCTGCGGTATCCCCAAAGAGATCCAGCATATGATCTTCGACCCCTTTTTCACCACGAAAGATCCGGAAAAAGGGACCGGTCTCGGAATGGCCATCATCCAATCCATTCTGCATAAGCATCAAGCAACTATTGATATCGAAAGCGAGGTTGGAGTGGGTACCAGGTTCACCCTGTTCTTTCCTGAGCTTGACACCAGATCAAACCGCGCTCCAGGCAGCTGAAGCACAGCCACACAGACATCATTGCCTTTTGAAAGGCTTCTGTGATATGCGATACTATCAGAGGCAGAGGATTACTGATTTCAGATAAGTACATTGACTGCACTCAGATGCTGCATGTCTTGAGGTCAAATCCTTTTTCGGAAAAACACTTTCAGAGAGGGATATATGTCCATCACTGCCACAGGAGGCGAGATAATCGCCAGGATGCTGAGGCAAGAGGGCGTTGACATGGTATTCGGCATCCCGGACGGCTCCTACCTCTCATTGTGCAAGGCCTTTAAGGATCACGGGGTAAGGCTTATCACGCCTCGCCACGAATCCACGGCCCTCCATATGGCCGGGGCCTACGCCAGGCTCAAGGGATGTCTGGGCGTGGCAATCGCCAGCAACGGGCCGGGCACGGCCAACGCCCTTGCCGGAATCCCCGCTGAAAACGCCGAGGGAAACCGGGTGCTGCTGCTCACCAGCTCCCGCAGAAAGGCCATCACCTACCCGGACCGGGGCGGCGCATACCAGTATTTTAATCAGGTTGCGGTCATCAAGCCCATGAGCAAGTGGTCCGGCTCTGCCTCCGAACCTGCCCGCGTGCCTGAGCTTTTGAGGCGGGCCCTGAGGATGAGTTACAAGGGAAGGCCGGGGGTGGTGCACCTGGACATCCCGGAAGATATCATGAACGGCAAGGAAAACTATGATACCCCCTGGGATGGGATCTCCTACAGAAACAGGGAGCCTCTCTGCCCCTCTCCGGGTCTCGTGGAAAAGGCAGCGGCCATGCTGGTCGAGGCGGAGCTGCCGGTTATCCATGCCGGGAGCGGCGTGATCCATGCCGCTGCCTACGAGGAACTCAAGGCTCTGGCCGAGATGCTCCATGCACCGGTTACGACATCCTGGTCAGGCAGAGGGGCCCTTCCCGAGACCCATGAGCTGAGCATGCCCATGGTCCTGGTGGAGACGGTGAACGAGACGAGAAAGGCGGCCGACGTGGCCCTGATCCTCGGCTCCCGGGTGGGTGAGACCGACTGGTGGGGCAAGGCCCCCTACTGGAGGCACCCTGCCGAACAGCGGACCATACAGGTGGACATAGACGAGGAGATCCTGGGGCTCAACAGGCCCGTCGAGCTGGCCATTCTGGCAGATGTGAAGCTCTTCCTGGCCGGGCTTATCAGCTGCCTCAAGGAAAAGAAGGGGGAACTCAACCTTGATGCCAGGCGGGAAAGGGTCGCCAAACTGATCAGATCGAGGGAAAAGGAAAGGGCCAAACTGGACGAAAAGCTGAAAGACACCGCATCTCCCATGGTAACCGCCCATGTTCCTGCCGTCGCACGGGAGGTCCTGGCAGACGATACGGTGGTAGTCTTTGACGGCGGAAACACAGCCGTGTGGGGCAACTTTTATTTTCAGGTGAGGCGTCCCAACACCCAGCTCTCCACCCACCACTTCGGCCACCTGGGGGCCGGCATAGGCCAGGCTTTGGGGGCCGCAGCTGCAAGACCCGATTCCAGGGTGTTGTGCATCATAGGGGACGGTGCATTCGGTTTTCATCCCCAGGAGATAGAGACGGCCGTAAGGAATAAGCTGAAGGTCATCTTCATGGTCATCTGCGACAAGCAGTGGGGGATGGTGAAGATAACCCAGCAGTTCGCCCTGAAGCCCCTGAAGACGATGATCAAGAAAAGCCTTACCCCTGAGGAGACCATCAATGCCGACCTGGGCGAAATAGCCTTTGACAAGCTGGCCGAATCCATGGGCGCGTATGGAGCAAGGGTCTCGGGCCCCGGCGAATTAAAAGAGGCCATCATGAGGGCCGTGAAGGCGGAAACCTGTGCCGTGATCCACGTGGACGTTGATCCGGTCAAGCACATGTGGGCCCCGGGCCTGCTGAAGTTCAAGGATATGCACCAGGAGCCGTCCGGGAAGTAAAGCCTCCATGCCCAGAGGAAGAAGTTTTTCTTGTGATGCACCTATATAATCACTCCGGACAGATTATTCTAACGGTAGGGAAATATGCCCTATATCTGCCCTCATCCCGTGTGATTAAATCCAGGTCAAGTACAGCAGCCTGGGCGCCGATATAGAAATCGGGCAAAGGCGATTTCTTGATTCCTTTCCCCTTTTTGTATGTGAGAAAAGCCTTTCCAGCCAGAAACAGGGCTTCTTTGGGAATTTCTAACATCTGAAATCCGCCTCGATGAAGAGCTGATTCCAATTCCTCAATTTTTTTAAAACCTACCGATACTTCTGTATAAATTATCGAGTTAATATAAAGCGTTGTGTGGTCGCAATAAGTTGCCAATGCAGATTCAGACCAATCAGCCCAATGAGGATCATCAAGGAAAATGTCCAAAATGACATTTGAGTCAACAAGAAGGCCCTTCATCTATCTGACCTCGTTAAGGCCATAATTTCATCCGTCGTCATCTTAACAGTGGCAGCGCCACGCAATTTTGCAAATTTTCGGGTGGCCGCTTTTTTCCCCTTTTTTTTCACTAAAACAATACGGTCTTCTTCCTCGATAAAATCAACCTCTGTTGTTGGGGTGATTCCCAATTTTTCGCGAATGTGCTGGGGAATGGTGACCTGACCTTTTGTGGTTACTCTCATAATATATCCTCCAGTACTATGTATTACTGGTAATAGTAATATATTGTATGGGCCATGTCAATGCAGGATAGAGCAAGAAAATCTTCTCATAAATTTCAATAACCCAGAGGGGCCTCTTTTCTATTCTCCGAATGATCACATGATGGAGGGTTCATCAGGGGCGAGAGACTCGCCGAATGAAAAACCCAGATGTGGGCAAAGGAGAGCTGTATTCAACGTAAGCTAATATATTCTATATTATTGATATTACTACAATTATTAATTAGTCACTCTTTCTCTTGCTTGCCCGCCGTGCTTTTGGAGAAACAGGGGGAATATATATCCCCAATTACAATTACTTGCCTCTATCGTGATGTGACTTGTATTATTATTTGCGCTCAAAGATGAACTGACCGTTGTTCTCCCGGACAAGTTGAAAATGGAGTTCGGTTTCCAGATATTCTCGAACCTCCTCATGATTCATCGTCGTGTGCCCACCCACTCGAGATCCCTTTCGACTCATATACGACAGTTTGCCGGCAACTTTCAGAACCCGCTGTATTTCTCGTAACACCTCTTTTTTACGAGTGATGAGGGGCAATGTATTATGCAAATAGACAATATCAACGGACTGGTCTTCAAGCGGGATATCGCAATCAGACAAAAGAGTTTCAATGTTGTTGAGATCATGCTTTCGCATCTCCTTTTCGGCAATGGCAATAGCATTGGGACTGGCATCAAGGGCATACACTTTCCCCTGCACGCCGACTTTTTGTGCAGCAGGGATTGTGTTGAATCCTGGTCCGCATCCGAAATCAAGTACTACATCTCCTGATTTGAGTCCAGACAGTCGGATTTCTTTGTCAATATTGCGGAAATATTTTCTGAGCGACATCACCACTCGCATCATAGTGAAGGCTATTCCCATCATTGGATGTTGCATGGGCTTCATCTGATGATTCAAATTTTGACAAATTCGTAAAAAGTCATTCTTTTCATTTTTCCGTCATTCCGGCGAAAGCCGGAATCCAGTATTTTCAATAGGTTATAGACTCCGGCTTCCGCCGGAGTGACGATCATGGTGACTTTTTGCTGCACCATCAAAATTTGTAACTCCTTTTTCTCCATGGCTATCATGGACCCTTTCAGTTGATGCAGCGAGCGTTTGTTTGTCCGATGAATGTCGTGATCTAACGCCTATTTCCCCTTACCCAGTATTTACAATCTTAACTTATAATTTGATGTGCCCCCAATTGCATTAGGATGAAATCACTTCTCTAAAGCCGCTACAGCTTTTTCGCAGTCTTCCTGCTTAAGGTAGAGAATGACGCCATAATTTCCCTTTATATCGGCTATTCCACTAGATTCGTGAACATTAATATCTGCCTGAGAAAGCTTCTCATAGATATCAGCCAATTCCCCTGACTCATCATTATCACCTTTAATTAACAGAGCAGAGTGAGGTCCATCTAAATTCAGTCCTTCTTTTTTCGCTCCATCGCTCATCTTTAAACCGTCATCAGGAAAAAGAGTGAACTGGGTACGCATAGGTTCCAGAGCAACTGATTTGAAAGCAAGCAAGTTAACCCCAACATCGGCAAACACAGAAAGCAGTTTAGATCCTTCTCCGACATGACCCTCAACTGTTATGTTGTAGTATTCAATTGTTTTAATATCTAATGACATACATTCTCCTTTAGTTATTGATAGGTAAACGTAAAATCCCAAAACCTATGGGCCTTATCTCATGGATTATTTTCCATATATATTACTATCTAATATAAAAGAATGTAAAAATGAAATTTCCATGACATGATGCCACTTGCTTCGTATCATGGAAAACAAGGCAAAATTCAGACCCGATCCTAGCGTCAAGCGAGATAGGCGGGCATCCAGCCACGCCTGCCCGGGATCCTCTCTTATCTCTCTTTTCTTTCCCGATTTACCGGTTCTCTTTTTCTTATTTTGTCAATATAGTCACCTACGTCGCGTATTTATTCACTAACGCGAACCATCTGCTTGAGCGGGACCGAGCTATTAATTGAGGTTGCCGACGTGACAATGTTTAAAATGGGGTGAGGGCATTTTGGTCGTTTTCCTCATGATCACGCTCGGCCCCTCAGTTTATTGTTCGCCGCAACAAAAACTTGACATTTGTGGTTTAAAAACTACAATATCATCATGGATGATTCCAAAATACACCTTCTCGAATATATAACCGAGGATGGAGATAATCCCTTCCATAGATGGCTTAAATCACTGAAAGATCGAGTCGCACGGGCGCGAATTCGAGTTCGGTTGAATCGTCTAAGGCTTGGCAATTTTGGTGACTGTAAGCCTGTTGGAAAAGGTGTGAGTGAGTTGAGAGTAGATTATGGCCCAGGCTATAGGGTTTATTATGGAAAAGCCAAGACGACTATCGTGATTTTATTATGTGGCGGCTCTAAAAAGTCGCAGACAAACGATATTCAGTTGGCTCAAGCATATTGGGCCGATTATAAAAGGAGAGCGAAATGAAAAAAGTAACAGAAAAATATGAAAATAATCTCAAAGAAGATCTTCTCGATCCTGTTGAGGCCGCAGAATATTTAAATGCCGCGCTGGAAGACTGTTCCCAAGAAGTGTTTTTAATGGCATTGAAAGACGTTGCAAATGCAAAGGGTATTTCTGAAATAGCACGTGAAACGAAACTTAATAGAGAAAATCTTTATCGTATTTTTTCGTCACACGGTAATCCAAAATTGAAAAGCCTGACCTCGGTTCTGCATAGTGTCGGTTTGAAATTGTCCGTTGAAGTAGAAAATCAATCATAAAAGCCGATCGGCGAACATATCGCTTTATAATAGAGACTATGATAATCGTGACCGCCATCGCGAGGCGCAGGCGAGGGGGCGCGTCTAAGCGGGCTAACCGCGGCATGATTGGACCATATTGTTAGAGGAAAGGGCAAAAGTTAAGCACGTACTGTACGAATGTCCCGTATTATGAACAGTTCCGTTTATTACTCATTGTCAGCTACTTTCTTTAGCGCTCTTTTTACCTGCCTTGATAATTTTGGCCAGTTCCAGCATGCTCATGGCGGTGGCACGAGCGGTCTTGAGGCCATATTTATCCTTTAATACCTGATGTTTGTCTTTGGGATCAAAATCTCCGATCCCTGAGAGGCTGGCAAGCCCTGCTCCTCCAAAGGTAGATAATGAACCCGGAACCGCAATTACCATCTGGTAGGTGAGAAAGGCCCAATGGATACTGGTTAGGGTCGTCTCAATGCCCGAGTTCCTGAACCAACTTACTGCAATGGCAGCGCCGATTTTGTGCTTCATTCCTCCCATATAGTGTTTTCCATAATGAATGCAGCGAAGACGATCCAATACGGACGCTATATGGCCGCTCATCCTTGCCAGGTAAACAGGGGAAGCAACCATAAGGGCATCGGCCTCCACAACCTTTGGGTACAGGTCCTCCATATCATCCTTAATAGCACAGAAGGTCCCTTCCTCTTGTTTGCCCATGCACCAGTTGCAGTGCCGGCAGTCTTCAATCCTTCTGCCTTGAACCGTAAACATATCTGTGCTAACGCCTTTTTGTTCAAGTGATTCTAACGCATCTCTCATCATCAATTCCGTATTGGAACCCTTGATAGGACTGCCACAAATACCCAGGATTTTAATCATAGTAACCTCTACTTTATTTAATATGCTAACCATAATATGGGGCGTACCTAAGATTATAACATTCAATCTTGAAAAAACGAGTATAATTGCGGAGTTGCCGGATCTTACGCCCTTTGGACATCTTTGCTTCCAGATCTCATCTAATGCAATGAGCCTCTATTTGTCCAGTGGATAATGTGATCGAACGCCTATTTCCCCTCAGATAGCATTTACAATCTTAACTTATAATTTTATGTACGTCCCCGATTACTAATGGCTATCTCTTGCATTCCCATTTTAAAAGGTTCTCCAGGCTCTCTCGCAACGAGACGCCTGTTGGACGTCGGCATTCTTTCGCATCTGGCGAGAGGAGGGTACGACCTTAGGTAGTAAAATAATTTAAGATTCCAGTTGGCTGGCGGCGTTCTATTGCTCTGATCATGATATAATTCAGGAGGCCGGGGAAATCTAATCGGGCTATTCGAGGCATGCCTACACCATAGTCTTAACGATACGGTATGTGAATTATTTAGCAATTTAATGTCCTCCCTCTAATCATCACATCCCAGGAGAATCTAACCTTGCTTGTAAGAAATGGCGCCGGTTCTCTGCTGTTCGATGGTACTAAGAAAGGATGGGTGGATACGTGTAAAGAGTCCATAACGTCGCTTAATTCACATGGTGGAGGGTTCCGGGTGTATCACGTCTCGCCTGCCGTAGAATGATCGTGCGTCCCCTCTAAAACATGCCTAGCATTATCAAAATATTTCATCAAAGTAAAGAACGTCCCCAAGACAACGGTTCATTTTCCATATCTTCTCCTTCTTTGGGCACACTAATGGGCGGGCTGAGCGCGGCACAACCTGTCAACGACCCCGAAGGGGTTGGTTGGCAGGTGAGTACGCATCTCGAGCCCTGTGTTCTCGAGGAGCGCAGCGCCGAGAGCACAGGGCGATGAGCGGAGCTCAGGCCGCCCATTCTCGGGCGCGCCGTTTTATTCTATCGATCCGGCTTTATCGGTACGCTTCCGGCTCTCCCAAGTCATGTTCTCCGGGCGCTGCGCGCCCGAGAACGGGGAGGCAAGGGGCCAGGCGGGTCAAATCGAAGCACCTACAAATATTAAAAAAGGTTGCTAAAAAAGATGAGATAGAAAAAGCCGCCAGAAAAGCCCGGTCCCTCTTCACCGATTTGTTCGCGCAGTTATCAACGCCTGTTTGATCTTCTTAGGATCACGACGCAAATCAAGGACTCTATACACTACAACTACTTCTTCCCCTTCAAGCTTATAGTAGATGGCGTAAGGAAATCTTTTGGACAACATGCGATGATAACCATAAACTTTTGCATGGATTCCACCATAGAGTACCAGCGAATCAATATCGGAAAACAGAGAATCAAAGAAATACTCTCCCAATTCTTCTCCTTGTTTCTCGTAAAACAATCTCCCTACGTATAAATCTTCAAGGGCAGATGAAAGAATCTTGATTTTCATTCGAATCTTTCCCGGAGGTCTTTTTTTGCAGTATGCCAATCAACCATCTTTTCCTCTCCCAAGTTTAGCCGTTCTTCTGTTTCCTGAAGAGCCTCCTGATGCCACTTGGGGGATTCTACTTCCTCACCATCTTTTGATAGGTCTTCCCAAATAGCCTCCATTACTCTAAGCTTCTCTTCTCTGGAAAGATGTCGTATTTCGAAAGTATTCTGCATGATGTAAGCTCCTCTTAATTTTGTTTACAAAGTAACATCTACCTTCTCGAATGTCAAAAACAGGTTAGTGGCGAATCGACGGGCTGAGCACGGCACAACCTGTCAACGACCCCGAAGGGGCTGGTTGGCAGGTGAGTACAGAGCGCGCCCATTTTCGGGCGCGCCGTTTTATTCTATCGAATCCGGCTTTCTCGTTACGCTTCCGGCTCTCCCAAGTCATGTTCTCCGGGCGCTGCGCGCCCGAGAACCATTGATTATTAGGCAAATTTGCCTGATAGCATGATATTAAAGATATAAACAGGCAGATTTACCTTTTTACAATATGCAATATCTAAATTGTCTTCATAGTAAAGAGTATTATCCATTAGCTAATACCTCTGAAGAATGTCACCTATAATAACTATTTGAAAAAACCCTACCTCTCTCTATGAGAAGCAAGGTCTCTGTGTTCGGTCCATAGCCTCCCCTTTGCTTAGGGTTTGGGTCCAGGGAAAAGCACAGGTTCTCTAGTACCAAAATAGGCATTGAATTACAAGCTTTTTAGGAGAGATACGGTAGTGAACTGCGTATTGACTGATAAACTATGATTGGGGATACCTAAATATACTAACTCATCATATCCCTCCTGCGATGATGAGACACCTCCGTGAAATTCTGCCATACTCAATGCCTCTGACTATGAGGTGGCGTCACACCCCAGAAGAATTTAATCTTGTTTGGCAGAAACGGCACCGGTTCTCTGCTGTTCGATGGTACTAAGAAAGGATGGTTGGATACGTGTAAAGAGTCCATAACGCCGCTTAATTCACATGATGGAGGGTTCCGGGTGTATCACGTCTCGCCTGCCGTAGAATGATCGTGCGTCCCCTCTAAAACATATTGTTACCAGTACTGTCATATTTAAACGAATTCAAGAACGTCCCCAAGATTCCATAGAACTCGGTGACCGTATGGAGACATCCTGTAGCCTCGAAATGGACTTCTTCATATAGGGTACGACACCAGAGCTTATTGCGAATAATTCTCTTGCGCCCTTTGATCACGAATAGCAGGCTGGGAAAAAGGTTTATTGATCTTTCAAATTTTAGCGGACTTCCTAATTACTCTTGACAATTTGATCTACATAGCAGGGTGTCTCTTATTTTACAAAAATATTTCTCATTAAACCTTTATGTTTAATCCACACCAGGTAATCCTTTTTCAATTATGTAAATAATCGATATCAAATACACTCTTTCATTTTCTATAACAACATAAAGGGAGGGCAATTTTAAAGAGCACTGTATCCCATTAATATTAGTAGATTTTCCGCTAATTTCGACTCGATATTCAGATAAACCTCTATTATTTATGCCACGAAAGGCGATCTCAATATCATAATCATTATCATATAGTTCATAAAAACCTTTTGGGGTCGTATATATTTTGTTCTGATTATTTATGCAGTTATTACGGTAGTAGTCTATTGTTGGCTCTTTGAACATAAACCGCGCGAGAGGTGAATCACTATTTTTTAGAGCTGTTTCAATTTCAAGTTTTGAACGATTTCCAAACTCCCATGATAAAATGCCATCTTTATGATATTTATCAATTATGCTCTTTATGTCACCATTTTTTATATCAATGAATAGTTCTTTTACAAATTCCTTTATCTTTTGTTTTGCCTGATTTTCTTTAATATCAACAGCATATAAAGAGGAATGAATAATGCATATTAAAACGCAAATTGCTGAAAAATATTTTATTGAACTATACGATTTCATTATTTTTAATAATAGATTCATCATAATAACTCCTTAAAATTACTTGATAGCAATTCAAAACACCATTTTAGAACCGATCTGTCGGATCGATGATATTCCAATCATCATCATAGCCTTGATAATGTACATGTGGACCGGTTGTTCTTCCAGAGTCGTCCACTTGACCAATGACTTGACCCTGATCCACTTTGGTACCATTTTGGACTGATGGAGTAACATGGGCATAGGAACTACCCCCATTCCCCTCATCAATAGTAACTGCATTTGGTGGAGAATCATTGGGACCTTGATTAGATCGAGTGCCAACGACGGTACCCGCTGCTGAAGCATATACAGGTGCACCATAGTATGGAGCTCCAAAATCAATTCCTTTATGAGGGGAGTCAGGCGCACCTGTAATTGGATCAGTCCTTGAGCCAAATCCACTAGTAATTGGACCTCCTGTTGGTGATATGTGCGTTGGCCCCGGTGGAGGTGTATAATATAACTCTGGTATGAAAGGTCCTAGTGAAAGCGTATCTATTGTGAGTACTGTCCCTCTTACAGTATCGCTATCTTGAGGATCATAGCTATTACTTATAAAACTTCCGCTCAAAAAACCATTTTCTCCGTACATTGAATCATCCCCTGCTTCATATCCTAAAGCATCGGCAAGGGCATCCCCCAGATGCCCCGTTGGATCAGTATAAATCAAGGGATTGTTATAGCAGTAGCTATATCTATTCAAGCTTTGAGGATTATAAGGCTGTGGCACCATACTGTCCGCACTAATGAACCTCCCGATAATCGGATCATAGAGCCTGGCGTCGTAGTTATAGAGCCCAGTTGATTGATCGAGTTCCTGGTCGGTGAACTTGTAGTTGGAGACAACAGTGCCGGAGTGCACCCGCATGGCGCCGAAGGGAAGGTACTCGGTGGTCTCAGCCACATCCCCGTTCGAATCAGACGTTTGGGTAGCGCTCCCGAGATGGTCCTGGTGAAAATAGTGCCTGACCGAGCCGACCTTCTTGGCGATCCTCTGATTCCCGGCAAAGATGTAGTTCGTCACCACTCCGGCTGGTAGCTCCCGCTCCTGATGCGCTCCAATGTAAAGGGTGGTGACGCCTCCAGTCACTTTCTTTGTCCTCACTCCGTCCCCGTCATAGGCAAAGGTGGTGGTGACCGTGGTTCCCTTGGTGCACTGGATCTCGGTCGGGAGATTATCTGCGTTGTAGGCGATGGTCCTGCTGGCCACATTGGCGGGGTCAGTCATAGGGGACATCCTATATTCCCCCTGTCAAGAGAAAAAGTGAATAATTAATAACTCTAGTAATATCAACAAGATACAAAATATAACTTAATTTGAATGCACCTTTCCTCCAGCCCAATGATGGGTTTTGTA
>Ga0307443_1001830_pt1 | contig 12215 bp, 9 predicted proteins | sample SalMarSW160220MG_FD_202148 | JGI IMG/M metagenome (GOLD analysis project Ga0307443, IMG submission 202148) | Salt marsh sediment microbial communities from the Plum Island Ecosystem LTER, Massachusetts, United States - SW1601-220 | ecosystem: Environmental > Aquatic > Marine > Intertidal zone >... | reverse complement strand
ATAAACGTGGTCGGCATCCACTACCGGCGTTGCAGTGGCGTAGCTGTTGCGCGGGTTCGGACGGAATGGAGTCAGCGAGTATTGCTTTTGCCATAATATTTTGCCGTCGGAAACACGTAGAGTTAGAAGGAAACCGTGGTCGGTTTTTTGGTCACCGCTGGTTATAAAGACCTTGTCTCCCCAGACCACCGGAGAGGAGTGGCCGCCTCCCGGTAGGTTCACTTTCCAGTTATAGTCCTTTTCCGTCCATTTAACAGGGATGCTTTTGGCGTGGCTGATACCCTGTCCGTTGGGGCCGCGGAACCGTGTCCATTCCTGCCCCTGCGAGACGGACGCCAACAAAATAGTGAATGCTACTAAAAGAACTTTCAGAAATTGCTCTGTGGTGTTTACCAGCGGACTTCTTTTTTTCATCGGTCAACCCTCATGCAAGACATTTATGTGGTAGTATCATCCAAAATAGTTACACTAAAAATGACTGCTTGTCCATAACATTATCAGAACATAATTGTCCCTCACTATCAGAAAGCGGTCTGGGACCAGATGCTAATACGGAAAATGAATACAAAAAAAGCCCCCGAGAAGATATAAGCGAGTGTATCCCTTTAATTCCAATTTTCGTTTGTTATTTTTGAGATACTCGCCGTCTGCTTCGCAGGGGCAGTATTAAATTGTGACTCTTTCCTTTTCTTTCTTAGCCGTCCCTGACAATGCCCGCAATATCATCTGACTTGTGCGCGAAACTCTAATATGGACAAAATCAGTTCAAGCTAATATGGCCGGATTGGTCATTTTCCAGAGCCACCTTTTTTTTATTTCGTCTAATACCCTCCATCGGCAGATTAGATTCTTAATCTTGAACTTTTCTGAATGTCCCCGAGTCCCAACAATAGAACTCGGTTTAACACAGGCAAGGAAGACATAAACTGAAGACTTCTTACTCTTTTTCCACTTCCCCAGACTCCGATTTGAGACATTTAATCTTTTTTCCCATCTCTGATGATTTGCCCGGCTTAACCCCGATAATGAGAAATATTCGCACTTGAATTTTTTTTGGAGAAATTGAAAAAAAATAAATATTTTTGTTTTCTCAGCCAAGAAAAGGCCGTCAAGCCAACCTGCAGAATCTCCCAGGATACATTACATTTCATAAATAGCTTGATTATGAAAAATAAACATTGCCTACTTTGACCCCGATTTTTTCGGGGCTCGCTTGGCCTTCGACCCTTCGGCTACCCCTTCGACTTCGCTAAGGGCTATGGCTAATTCAGGGCAAGATTCCTTTCGCTCAGGGTTGCGGCTTTTTTCGGTCGAAATGATGATATGGTTATGAAACCTATGAAATGTGGTATTCCTAATTTCCCACGTGCGTTCGTAGTTTGGCTGGTTTTTGTTGGTCTTATTCAGAGTGCTTTTGGTAGATGCTGTTTTTAAGGGTTCTCGAAAATTCGTGCTCCCCGGCGTGGTGCTATCCTGTAATCCGTTAATATGGATACGTACGCTTGCCCCTGTTGGAAGGGGTCTTCGACTGACAGGCGTAACGCAAAGCTCAATACATAACCCAAACTCTTGCTGCTTGGCTCAGATGGGACAATAGTGAGAATGACGCAATGAAAGACAGTCAGTTATTGGCTTGGGGGCTGATGCATTACTTCACGTTCAAACCGCGACTTCGCAGATAGTCTTTCAATTCTCCTATATCGATGATATGGAAATGGAACACCGAAGCCGCAAGAAGAATTGTTGCTCCAGCTTCTACCGCCTCATAGAAATGTTCCAGTTTGCCGGCTCCTCCTGAGGCCACAATTGCGGCTGAACAGGCATCGGCCATTGCTTTGATAACAGGAAGGTCATATCCGGTCTTGGCGCCGTCTCCGGCCTTACTCGTAGGCAATATTACAGGAACTCCAAAACCGTCAACTTTCTTAGCCCACTCAATGGCGTCGGCGCCGGTAGCGGTTCGACCCCCATCGATATAGACTTCGTAGCCGGACGGCAATGATTCGTTCAGGTCCACATCTATAGCGACCGTTATCTTCTCGGGGCCGAATTCGGCAATCATCTGCGATATGACATCCGGTTTTCTGAAAGCGGCGCTGCTTACAGATACTTTATCAGCCCCCGCCTCTATTACCGCCGCTGCCGAAGCAACATCGCGAATACCACCGCCAACAGTAAAAGGAATCGTTGTGACTTCAGCTACCTTTTTGACAACATCAAGCATAGTACCCCGATTTTCGACTGTTGCCGTTATGTCCAAAAGAGCAAGTTCGTCCGCCCCAGCCTGACAGTAGGCCTTTGCACATTCGACCGGGTCGCCCGCGTCACGAATATCCACAAAATGAACGCCCTTGACCACACGACCATTCTGCATATCAAGGCACGGCATAATACTTACTTGTTTATCCATTATTAATTCTCCTTGTTTTACATCTACATAACTGCTCCTGTGTACTTTTATCCACTAAATTACTGCCGGATTATAACCTTATCATGTACTATTGCAAGCTCTTTAGGTTTTCACTATCATTCCGAAGATTTTGGACAATAATATATGCAGGAAGGGATTGTATTTTATCTGCTATTTGGTTAATATTATAGTATGCAGGCTTAGTGTGTAGTAAAATCAGCTTTACTCGGTTAATCAGCTTGGTCTTTTCCAGGAGGACATTTATGGATGCCAAAAATCAATCCAAGAGGATAAAACAACAAGAAGGGACGAAGATTTCACGCCGTGATTTTATGAACAGGGCTGTAGCAGTAGCAGCGTTTACTATCGTTCCTCAGAATGTGCTGGGTGGCAAGGCCTTTGCCGCTCCGAGTGACAAGCTCAATATTGCATGTATCGGCATTGGTGGACGAGGCGAAGCCAACCTGAAAGGCGTCGGCGGAGAAAATATTGTCGCGCTTTGCGATGTGGATATGAGAAGGGTCGGCAAGGTATTCGAGGATTATCCTAAGGCCAAACGTTATACCGATTTTCGCAAAATGTTAGATGAGATGGACAACCAAATCGATGCGGTGGTGGTTTCTACGCCGGACCATACGCATGCGGTGGCGTGCATGGAAGCAATCAAGAGAGGAAAACATCTGTATTGCGAAAAACCTCTGGCCCATTCTATCTATGAGATTCGCGAGCTTATGAAGGCCGCTCGCAAGCACAAGGTGATAACGCAATTAGGCAATCAGGGACACTCGTTTGACCATATCCGTGTTTTCTGTGAATGGATTTGGGATGGGGCGATAGGGAACGTTCGCGAGGTGCACGCTTCCTGCGGCTCGAACTATAGTAAGATTAGTCAACTGCCGAGACTTACGGAAAGGCGTGAGATTCCGTCCGAACTGGATTGGGACCTTTGGTTAGGGCCGGCACAATATCGGCGGTATAATCCAATGTACTTACCCGGTAGCTGGCGTGGCTGGATGCCGTTCGGTTCCGGAACAATCGGCGATTGGGTCTGCCACGTTGTTGACCCTGTGTTCTGGGCGCTGGATCTGGGAGCTCCGATTATCGTTCAGGCCCAGGCCAAAGGATATGACCCGAAAAAGCATGCCGATACGTTTCCTGCAGGCACGATTGTGAATTATGAGTTCCCGGCGAACAGCAAACGGGGACCTGTTAAGCTAATCTGGTTTGATGGTGTAGAGAAGCCTCCGCGTCCGGAAGAACTGGAAGAGGAACGAAAGATGCCGGGCACAGGGGCGATTGTAATCGGGGACAAAGGCAAGATTATGTACGGCTCACATGGCGCCGGCGGGGCAAGGATAATCCCCGAGACAAAGATGAAGGCCTACAAGCAGCCGGCCAAAATGCTGCCCAGAGTGAAGGGACATCACAAGGACTGGCTCGACGCTGTTAAAAACAATACGCAAGCGGGTTCAAATTTTAATTATGGGGGACCTTTGACGGAGATCGCCCAGTTAGGGATTATTGCAACAAAGATGTTAGGACGTAAGCTTCAATGGGACGGCATAAATATGCGATTTACCAACTGCGACGAGGCGAATCAGTTCATCAATCCGCCGTATCGTGAGGGATGGACATTATGACGTGATTGAAAAGATTACTTGTTGGTCTGCATATCCGCTAATATGGAAAGTGCAGGACTACAATGGATAAAAAAAGAGGATTTACCTTAATAGAACTACTGGTGGTAATTGCTGTCATCGCTTTGTTGATGGCGATATTGATGCCTGCACTGCAATTGGCGAGGGAACAGGCAAAGAAAGTTACCTGCTCTAATAACCTCAAACAAATCGGCATTAGTTTGCATTTGTACGGTTCAGAGAATGACAACCGGCTGCCGCTCAATGAAAGCGGAAGCTGGCTGTGGGACATCTCTTACAGTACCACCGATTATATTATCGCCACTGGTGGAGACAAGCACACTTTCTATTGTCCTTCCGACCCAACAAAAACTCCAGACATGTCACATTTCTGGCAGTTCAGCCAAAACGTTCCGGTGGGAACCCCTACGGATTCGGTGGCGGAACCTACAACTAACCGAGGCAGCCAGTTTCGAGTTACCAGTTATTTCTGGATGATGGATACCGTTAATGGAAGGTCATATCACCCGGAGGGGACGCCTAAAAAGGAATGGGTGAAAACACTAACACATAAGCAAGCCACCTCAACTGAGCTGGTTACCGACGCAACCCTCAGCAGCACTTCTGACCCAAAGACCGCCACCTTTACAGATGTCCACGGTGGGTCATGGTCCAGGTGGCAAATTCCCGACCGCACAAACCACCTGAGATATGGAGGCAGACCAGCCGGGGCTAATATTGTCTTTCTTGACGGACACAATGAATGGCGGCAATTCAGCGAAATGGATGTACGCGTCTCGCCCCCTTACCATTGGTGGTAAAGCTAAAAGTTAACCTTGAGGCCGTTATCCCTTAATGCTTCTACCGCTTGGCCTGGGTGAAGCGGTGATAAAAAGAAGGCGATGTGGAAGTGATACGCGAAAGAAAGAAAATCTGAACTCTAAAAACTCACGCTCGACGATGGGCCTCGGGCCCATAAAAAAACAAGGAGCATAATGAGCACAAATCAACCCACACGTCGGCAGTTCTTAAAAGCAACAGGGCTGGGAGCTGTGCTGCTGGTGTCCGGACAAGGGCAGGTATTTGCGGCCGACAAGAGGAAAAAGCGACCGAATATTCTGCTTATAACGGCCGATGATATGAATTGCGATTCGCCCGGCTGCTTCGGTGGGCAGACGCCGGATATTACACCCAACATCGACCGTCTTGCTTCTGAGGGTATGCGTTTTGCCCATGCTCATATTACCATAGCGGTTTGCCAGCCCAGCCGTTCAGTATTGATGACCGGCCGTTATCCCCACCGCAGTGGGGCTGAGGGCTTTCAACCGATTAACACTAATGTGCCAACCCTACAGGAGAGTCTCCATAAGGCCGGCTACCTCAATGGCATTCTCGGCAAAGTAAAGCACCTGGCGCCTATAGAGAAATTCAAGTGGGATATGGTGAAGGATGTTGGAGAATTAGGGCACGGCCGTGACCCGAAACTTTACTATAAGTTTGCCAGGGACTTTTTCCAACAGGCAGCAAATAAAAACCAGTCGTTTTTTCTGATGGCCAATTCACACGACCCACACCGTCCGTATCATGGCAGCTTGCAGGAACGAAATAAGTTTAAGCAGGCGCTCAAAGATATTCCGGAACCTTCGAGGGTGTATCGAGGTGAGGAAATACAGGTTCCCGGTTTTCTGCCCGACGTTCTGGACGTACGTAAGGAAATAGCGCAGTACTATAGCTCAGTCCGCCGCTGCGATGACACAGTTGGAGCGGTGATGAGCGCTCTGCGCGAATCAGGCCAGGCGGAAAACACTTTGATAATGTTTCTCTCGGATAATGGTATAGCTGTGCCGTTTGCCAAGACAAACTGCTACCTTCATAGCACACGCACACCGTGGATCGCCGTTTGGCCGGGCAAAATCAAGCCCGGCACTGTGGACAATCGACACTTTATATCCGGCATCGATTTTATGCCCACCGCACTTGACGCGGCTGGACTGCCTCAGCCCGAAGGGATGGACGGTTTTTCATTTCTACCCGTTCTTCTTGGCAAACAACAAACTGGTCGTGATAAGGTATTTACTCAGTTTCACCAAACTTCCGCAAGAAACCGCTATCCGATGCGCTGCGTACAGAATCACAGGTTTGGATACATTTTCAATCCGTGGTCTGACGGCGAACGGATTTTCAAAAACGAATCCCAATCCGGTTTGACGTTCAAGGCAATGCAGGCCGCTGCAAAAACAGACCCGAAGGTTGCTGACCGCGTTAAGCTCTTCCAATATCGAGTCGTCGAGGAATTTTATGATTTGGCAAATGACCCTGATGCGCTGCATAACCTCAGCAACGACTCAAAATATAAAAAAGAGCTTGACAAAATGCGGAAGGAACTGTTAAAGTGGATGAAAAGCACCAATGACACGGCATTAGAGGCATTGGAAAACCGTAATTCACCGGAAGCTTTGAAGAAGTTTATGGCCGAACAGGATGCCAGGGCCGGCAGGAAACAAACAAAAAAGAAAAATCGTAACAAACGAACGTCATAAAAGAAATTTTTCTACAAAATGAAGGGAGTTAGGAAAATGAATAAGAACAATTTAACCAGACGAGAGTTTTTGGCTGCTGTGTCAACAGGTGCCATCGCAGCGGCATCGGGGGGAATAGGTGCGTACGCAAACGTAAGCAAAAAAGCAGGCAAACCAGCAATCCTCGGCGGTAAGGCGGTCAGAACCAAACCGTTTCCCGGTTGGCCGGTCTGGGACAGAGATGCCGAAGAATCTATTCTATCTGTATTACGCAGCGGAAATTGGTATCGAGGCCGGGGTACAAAGGTAACAGAATTTGAAAAAAAGTATGCGGAATTAATGGGAACGAAGCGCTGTCTGGCCACGGCCAATGGTACCACGGCTCTGCTGATAGCTCTGCACGTACTGGGCGTTGATGCCGGAGACGAGGTTATTGTTTCGCCTTATACATTTATTGCCACGTATAATGTGCTTATTCTTAGCAAGGTCCTGCCGGTTTTTGCCGATACCGACCCCGAGACCTTCCAGATAAATCCGGATAAAATAGAAGAAAGAATCAACGAAAATACTAAAGCGATCATGCCGGTTCATATTCTGGGCTTGCCGGCCAATATGGACAAAATCAATGCTATCGCCAAAAAACATAACCTGCTGGTAATAGAAGATGCCTGCCAGGCCTGGTTAGCCGAATGGAGAGGTAAAAAGTGTGGTACGTTAAGCGACCTGGGCTGTTTTAGTTTCCAGAACTCCAAACATCTCCCGGCCGGTGAAGGCGGTGCCATTGTGGGAAATGATGATGAAATTATGGACCGATGTTACTCTTTCCACAACTGTGGCAGACCGTATGGAAGTGTAAAGAGGACCAGCAGCTATCCCACCAGAGGAAGTAACCGCCGAATGCAAGAATTCCAGGCGGTCATATTAATGTCACAGATGAAGCGCCTGGAAAAAGATACAGTGAGGCGCAATGAAAACGCCCACTATCTGACATCGAGAATCAAAGATATTCCCGGTATTCTTCCTCACAAGTTATACGAAGGCGTAACCAGGGCAGCCTATCATCTGTATCCGTTCCGGTATAAAAAAGAGTACTTCAATAACCTGCCGCGAGACAAATTTCTCTCGGCCCTAAGAGCGGAAGGCATTCCTTGCAGCAGTGGATATGGCCCCCAATATAAAGACGGTTTAATTGAAGAAGCCTTAAATTCAGCAGGTTATAAGAGACTTTATTCGATAGAGAGACTGAACAGATACCGTGAAGAAAATCACTATCCCGATAACGACCAGCTTTGCAAAGAAGCGGTGTGGTTTGGCCAAAATTTGCTGCTTGGAGCCAAAAAGGATATAGGTGACATAGCGGATGCCATATTGAAAGTCTATGAGAATAGAGATGAGCTGGCAAAGTTAGATAGAACATCGTCAAAATATAAAAAAGATTCTGTCGCTCTGTAAAGTGTGATTTGCAGACTTGTTATTTGATTATAAAGTCTTTTCAAGGACCGTGGGAATCTTATAACATCAAACAATAGAGATTGCTTTGCTCGCAATAACAGGATTATCGCATCATTTCAAGGAGCGTATCTCTGAAGGTATGCTATAGGTGGAAGAAGCAATCTTTTAATCTCCAGACCAATCTAAACCAGAACCTCTCTGGGTAGTCCCAGGAAATAAATATCTGTAACATAGTGGTTTAAGTCTAAAAGAATTCTTTGACAATAGTCTGTCTCCATATTAAAATTTCACTGCTGCAAAAACCTATTCAGTGCATGAACAATATTATTTATAATTTTTGAAAGGGAGAAAAAATGAGAAGGATAAAAGCAAGCCTATTGATGACAGTTGCTGGTATTGTGTTTTGTTGGCCGCTTGTCTCGATGGCAAGACAGGAACAGTCCATTCTCGAGAAAATAGGCGTTACTCGCGGAATCTGCGTAGTGCTTGGCGACAGCAGGTGCGAACTTGCCCTGGAACTGGCGCGGAACAGCGAGCTGCTGATATATGTGCAGTTGCAGCGAGCAGAGGACGTCGAAAAGGCATGCAGGATAGTTGATGAGGTGGGTTTTTACGGGACACGTATCTTCGTGGAAAAAGGGCCATTGAGCAAATTACACATAGGCGACAATCTAGCAGACGCTGTTATTGCCGTGGGTAGGGCACCCAAAGCTGAGGTGCTCCGGGTGCTGCGTCCCAAAGGTAAGGCCCTGTTAGGGAGCGAAGTTCTGGTTAAGCCGCTTCCCGAAGGAGTGGATGACTGGAGCCATCCTTATCACGGCCCGGACAATAATCCGCAATCAGAGGACACAGTCATTCGGGCGCCTTATCTAACACATTTTTTGTCTGAGCCGCGCTATGCGCCGATGCCTCAGGTGGCAGTGGCTTCGGCGGGTCGTACGTTCAAGGCGTTCGGACACGTGGCTTTCAAGACACGGGAAGAACCCCTGCTCAATAAGCTCGTGGCGTTCGACGGCTATAACGGCACAATGCTCTGGCAGCGGGACCTGGCTGAGGGCGTGATGATACATCGCAATACAATGATTGCAACACCGACGACATTGTATGTCGGTGACGATAAGTCCTGTAAGCTAATTGATACAGCTACCGGCAAATTGAAGGATGAAATTATCCCACCGGTGGAAAAAGCCGGCGGGACATTCTGGAAGTGGATGTCTCTGGAGGACGGTGTTCTCTATGCGCTTATGGGAGAGCAGGAGCAAAGAGACCCGACAATGCGATGGCGCCGGGAGCTGCACGGCTGGCCTTGGAACCCGATATCAAAGGGCTTTAATCAACCTGACGGTATCAGGGACAGCGAGAAGGCATACGCAGCCCATCCGTGGGGCTTCGGTCGAAATGTACTGGCCATTGACCCCAAAACGAAAAAGGTCCTGTGGAGCTATCGGGAAGATGAGCCGGTTGACAGCCGGGCAATGTGTATGAAAAACGGGCGGATCTTCATCTTTCGATTTGGAGCGTATCTGACCTGCCTGAATGCGAAGACCGGCAAAGTCATCTGGCGAAAGACCCCGGACAATGCACCTGAGTTGTTTAAGTCACTCGGGACATATATGAACCGGCAGGATTGGCGCACCAACTGGCGAACTACAAACTATCTGCAGTGCAGCGATAAGGCCTTGTACTTTGCCGGCCCCCAGGTTGGCAAACTTCTTGCCGTTTCCACCGAAGACGGAAGCATTCTCTGGGAGAATTCTTACAGCAACTTTCAATTGGTCCTGAGAGACGATGGGCTATATGGTCTCAGCGGTCAAAACGACGTAGGCAGCCTCAGCAAGAAGTTCGAACCGCTTACCGGTGAAGTATTGGCGGAGTTAAAGACAGCTCGCCGGGCATGCACTCGTCCGACAGGGTCTATCGATGCCATATTCTACCGGGCAAGAGGTGGTTCGACGCGATTGGACTTAGCGAGCGGGCGTCCTGACTGGATTTCACCTATGCGTCCCCCATGTCACGACGGCGTAACCATCGCCAACGGCCTGTTATACTTCTGGCCGTCGGTCTGTGATTGCCAGCTTACACTCTACGGCGTTACCTGCCTTGGACCGGCAGGGGATTTCGACTTTAGTCCGCGTGCAACTGAATCTCAACGTTTAGAGAAAAGCGTCAGGGATTTAACAAAGGTCACAAGCCTGCCCGAATCTTCGGCTGACTGGCCTATCTTCCGCGCAGACAACACCGGCAGTGCAACAACAAAAGCAACCGTCCCTGATAAAGCCAAACTGCTCTGGCAGTTTAAACCAAAAACAAAACCTGCTTCAACAGCTTCTGTTCCTACGGCTCCGGTTACGGTTGGTGGACTGATATTTGCCAGCGGTCCCGACGGCATCGTTCGGGCCCTGGATGCAGTGAACGGCCAGTTGCGGTGGAAGGCCTATACCGGTGGTGCGGTCCGCTTTCCTCCAACTATCTGGAAGGGTCGTGCTCTGGTAGGTTCCGGTGATGGATGGGTCTATGCCTTCGAGGCACAGACTGGTCGTATTCTCTGGCGGTTTCGTGCAGCTCCATCGGAGCGCAAGATACCTGTATATGGCTCGCTGCTTTCCACCTGGCCGGCCGCAAGCGGAGTGTTAGTCGAAGACGGGACTGCCTATTTCGCCGCCGGTATCGTTAATTATGACGGCACTTATGTCTATGCGCTCGATGCCGCGAGCGGCCGAATAAAATGGCAGAACAACACGTCAGGTCATCTGGACCGGCAAGCCCGTACCGGAGTGAGCGTGCAGGGCCATCAACTACTTCACAACGGCAAGCTCTACTTAGCCAGCGGTACCTCTCTCTCGCCGGCTGTCTATAACATTTCAGACGGAAAATGCCTTAACAACCCTGCTCTGCTCCGACAGCTTGCACAAAACAATGTTTTTACATCGCAAAGCCCTCGCGGCTGGGAGCTTTCTCTGCTCGCAGACCAGGTCGTGGCCTGCGGCAAGCCATTCTACGCACACCCGAAGTATGATGTATTCGACGACACCGTTTTCAACAAGGTTTTTCTAACATCGAGTGGGGGCCGGGATATTGTTTGGGTCAGCAGTCAGAACAGTAAGAAGGTTTTATGCTTTGACGACATTGATAGAGAGTTGTTAGGAAAAAAGATGGCGGAGCCCAGTAATCGTTTCAATGTTGATTGGAAAAGGCTTGGTGTTAGAGATAAGCCGTTATGGAGCTACGATTGTAAAGACAGTGTCGCTTTGGCGGTGTGCAGCAATGCCGTAGTGGTTGCTAAGAAATCAGAGATTGTTGCCTTAAATCTTAAGGACGGCAGTGTCCTGTGGTCTGAAGCCGTGCCGTCGGCTCCGGTTAGCTGGGGCCTGGCTGTTGGCCGCGAGGGCCGTACAGTAGTAACTCTTATAGATGGCCAAATTCTGTGCTTCAGCGGAACCGACTGAGATATAGCACAGGCACCAAATAAAGTATGAAAGGGCAGGTTATAGAGAACAGCCATATGCGCGTACCTGAGATGGTTTTATATCTGTTGTTAATTGTTGTATTTGGTTTAGTTATCGTAGTTGGTTGCAGTAAAAAAGAAACTACCGATAAGCCCAGGGAACTGGTAATTTTATGTGGCAGCTCAATCCCCAAGCCGATGGAACAATTGTATTAGGAGCTCACCTCCCAAAAAGGCATTAAAGTTACTACGATAGTTGCGGGCAGTGAGGGACTTTTTGCCTCAGGTCAAGGCAGGTCGAAAGGGGGTTATTCTTGTTACCCACGACCAGTATCTTGATTATGTTGCTGATGCCAAAGCCCTGGTGGATTATGTCCATGTAGGCTTTGTGGCACCGGTACTGGCGGTGCAAAAAGGCAATCCAAAAGGGCTGACCAGTATTCAAGACTTAACACAACCCGGGCTGAAAGTTGCTCTGACCGACCCGCAGTATTCCACCTGCACCGAAATGGTCTTTGCACTTTTGGACAAGAAAGGCATATAAGAGGCGGTTATGAAAAACGTTGAAAAACCGCTTAACCAAAGGACACAGCACTTTGGGGAACTTTCTGAAAACACAGGCAGTTGATGCGGTCATTATGTGGAACGGTGTGGCCCATACATTCCGTGACAGTGTGGAGGTTATTCGGACGCCCTATGAATACGATGAGGAAATCCGCGTGCACATTATCGGTTTGAGCTATTCCAAAGAA
>Ga0307443_1001829_pt1 | contig 12219 bp, 10 predicted proteins | sample SalMarSW160220MG_FD_202148 | JGI IMG/M metagenome (GOLD analysis project Ga0307443, IMG submission 202148) | Salt marsh sediment microbial communities from the Plum Island Ecosystem LTER, Massachusetts, United States - SW1601-220 | ecosystem: Environmental > Aquatic > Marine > Intertidal zone >... | reverse complement strand
TCTTGCCCTCTTCTTCCAAGTCCTTGATCTTGGCATCGAGAAGTGAACGAAGAGCCAGCAGCTTCTCTCTGCGCGCCGCCTTGAGATGCTTTTTGGTCTCTTCGGGTACAAAATCGAAAAACAGGTCCCAGAAGTCTCTTTCGACATCAAGCATGGAGTTGACTAAGTTCACGACTTTCTCTTTCTTCTTTGCCATTTTTCACGCTCCTTTGACAAATGTCACCTTCAGTTCATTTGCCTCAAATGTTGCCTTGCCTACTTTGAGCAGAGCAAGCGCACCGGGTAACAATACCTCTCGGCGATAGTTGCCAATTTGAATCGTCAGTTGGTCTTCGTTCTTCAGTACCTCTAGATGTGCCTTTTTCGCAAAAGGCAATTTGAGAACCATGGCATAGCCGTCGCCTTCCTTCATTATCCGCTGAGGACTTTCTTCGTAATAGACTCTTACCGGGTCATCCCCACCGTAAATATCCCTGCCGAGCCGCTCCAGCGACGCATATCCTACTATCTCCGAGCGCATGAGCGTGCTTTTCAGAACAGGGAGCGGCGAGAACACACTTTCGATTCTCTCCATGTACTTTGTTTGAGTCTTGCGCCAGCCGGAGAAATAGGAATCCTTTACTTCATCCGGCAGAATTCGATTGGCTATAACACAGTCGACGGGATAGCCATACAGATTCAAGTAGGTATAAGCTCGCTGCGTCTCTTCCAGAATGATCTTCTCGGGGTTCAGGACAATACGAACCGACGTGGTCTTGGGCTCGGCCAACAGTTCGCTGAGCGCTCCGATGTCTTCGAACAGCTTCTGGATAGAGACATATACAGAATCTTCCGGAATCGGGAAGGACAGGATCGTCCTTTTCTTCATTGCCCGCAGACTCTTGGCTACTTTCCTTTCGATGGGGAATATCTTCTGCATCCACCACCGGGCGACCTCCGGAAAACTGAGCAAACGCAACGTTTGCCCCGTGGGTGCGCAGTCCACGACCAGACAGTCATATTTGCCTGAACGATTCGCTTTGTGAATGTGGAACAGGCCGAACAGCTCATCCATTCCCGGCAACACGGCCATCTCCTCGGCAAGTATGTCGTCGACCCCTGTTGACCTGAAAAAGGACGCCATGTACTCTTGAATGGTCTTCCAATTCTGTGCAATCTCTTCAAGTACGCTGATTTCCTGTGCCCAGAGATTGCCGCTGATCTTGGTTGGAGAATTGCCTAACTGGCGGTCAAAACTGTCGCCAAGGCTGTGTGCGGCATCGGTGCTGATGACCAATGTTCTGTAGCCAAGCTCGGCTGCCCGTGTCGCAGTTGCAGCGGCAATCGTCGTCTTGCCAACGCCGCCCTTGCCTGTAAAAAGTATTACCCTCATTCTTGGCTCCATACAAAACATCAAGTTATTATCAACCTCACCTAAGATTATATTTTACAATAATGCGACGCCTTGCGAAACCTCAATTATCCCAAAACCACCTGCGGCAAGACGATTGATTGGTCATCAGAGTCGCCTTATTCGGGCCACTCGTCGTCCACCACCAGCCGCCTTCGTTCGTGGACAAAGCGACGCTGACATGTAAAATGGAAGTGAATTGGTCACCTATGAAGAACTCAAAGTCAAATAATAAATTCTCTGTTGCCACAAAAATTTTCTTTGAGGCATCCTCGTTACGATATATCAGCCAACGTTCACTACTTGCAGTCAGGAACTGCTGGACACGGCCATTGAAAACGTTACCAATTTTTGTGATTTCCTTAAAGCCTTGTCGATACGTCACTTATAAAACAGAAATTTTTTCGAATTGGCAGATAGCGAGCCGTCCGGTTGTAGGAAGGTTGTATTCATAAACTGACGAAAATGGGGCCATTTAGGGGTGATCCGTGCGCGGCTCAGTGCGCTTCTGGCTGGTGGGACCGGTCCGAGAGATTTCAGAGTTCGTTCTTCTTTCTTGGTTTCATCTAAATTCATCAATATAGAATCGAGCGACCTGAAGAGACCGGGTGGGGCTGTTATGTTGGTATCCTCGACGTAGCTGGATCGGCAGTATCAACTGCACCTGGACTATTTATATAGCAAATTGAGCAAGCTGCTGGCGATTGGACAAATAGCTGAAAGTTGTTGCATGATCCGGGTCGGATGCCTACAATGGACAATATGGAGATCGTGGATGCTATGATCAACGTTTTGGATGTGGGAAGGGACTCATGGATAAGTTGAGAGTAGGTATTGTCGGCTCGAAGTTCGCGGCGACGTTGCACGCCGAATGTTACCGTCGCACTAACAAAGTAGAAATAGTCGCCGTGGCAGCTCTGGACGACCTGGAAGGATTTGCCAAAAGATTCCACATTCCACATACCTATGAAGATTTCCACGGGATGATGGAACGGGATGATATCGACGCTGTCAGTGTATGCGTGCCAAATTTCCTCCATCACGATGTAACGATTGCCGCTGCAAAGGCCAAGAAACATGTCATATGCGAAAAGGCACTGGCGATAACCGTTCAGGAAGCGGACCAGATGGTTGAGGTGTGCGCCCGCGAAGGGGTGAAGCTTTTCTACGCAGAAGACTGGGTGTTCGCGCCCAGTCTGAGTAGAATGGAGGAAATCATCACGGAGGGTGCTTTGGGCGAGGTTCTTTTCGTCAAGGCAAAAGAAACTCACAGTGGCTCGCACTCGCCCTTCGCGAAGAAGAAGAGTACTTGTGGCGGTGGCTCGCTCATCCACCTTGCTACTCACCCCATTGGCTATTTGCTGCATCTGTTTCAAGCCGACCAGAATCCGGTTACTGAGGTAACAGGCATGATGACGAGTGGACTGGGGAACAATTTCGTCCATAAAGATTTCGAGGGGGAGGATTGGTTCACCGGCCTGATGACATTCGCTGATGGCAAGCGAGCGCTTGTCGAAGGTAACTATGTCACAGTTGGCGGAATGGACGACCGTATCGAGGTTTACGGCAGCGAAGGCCGAATTAACGTCAATCTGACCTTCGGCTCCAATATTGAAGTGTATTCCCGCGACGGCTACGGATACGCCATCGAGAAGGCCGATTTTACCCAGGGTTGGACTAGACCGGCCGTTGACGAATTCCACAGTCTCGGCTATGTCTCAGAAATAAACTACTTCGTGGATTGTATTCTGAATGACCGAAAGCCGAAGTTCGGAGTCAGTGGCGCAGGAGGTCTCGCCTGCATGAAGGTGGTGGAGGGGTTCTATTGCTCGGCCACCGAAGGCAGGACGATCAAAGTCAGGTGGTAAAGACCCCCCGTGTCTTCTTGTCGAAGACAAGAACGGGGGCCAGCGACAAGACACAAATGGCAGGTTTCTCGCAGGAAGGCTATTTACGATGTCCTTTGAAGTGGCAGGACTAAAGTTCCGCAATCCGTTCGTGGTCGCTTCCGGCCCTGCGACGAAGCATATCACGCAGCTTGTCGAGGCCGAACGGTGCGGCTGGGGCGGCGCCAGCCTAAAACTCGCCATCGAACCTGCGCCGTACATCAATCTGGAGCCCAGATACAGGTGGTGGAAGCAGGAGCAGTACCTGGCCTTCTCCGCCGAGAAGCGACTGACCCTTGAGGAAGCTCTCAGACTTACCGAGCAGGGCAGGAAGCAGACCAAAGAGCTCATTATCCTGGCCAATATCGCCTATACGGGCGAAAAGGGGATGGACGGTTGGTTGGATATGGCGAGGAGATTTGTCGAGGCGGGCGCGCACGGCCTGGAACTGAACATGTGCTGCCCAAACATGTCTTTCAATTTAAAGGTTTCAGGCGAGCAAGAGCACACCGCTCAATCCGGTGCCAGTCTCGGACAGAACGCGGAGATTGTAGGCATGGCAACCAGGATCATTTCAGACGCCGTTGACGTGCCAGTCTTCGTGAAGCTTACACCTGAGGGTGGCAGGATCGCCGAGGTCGCCCAAGCCTGTTTCGAGAACGGGGCCAGTGTGGTTGGCACTACAGCCAATCGTCTGGCGATTCCCGAGTTCGATATCAACGATCCCAGGCGTGGCCCGTTCCGGTTTCAGGTCGAGCCCTCGGTGGCATGTTTCTCGGGCAGGTGGGTGAAGCCGCTGGCGCTTCGCGACGTCTTCGAAATCCGCAAAAAGGTCGGCTCAGTATCCTGCATCCTCGGAACTGGCGGTGTGCGCAACTATGTCGATGCCGTTCAGATGATGATGTGCGGCGCCGACATGATCGGCATCTGCACCGAAGTGATGCTTCACGGATTTGGTTTTCTCTCCGGCCTGCTCAGGAACATCGAGAAGTTCATGGACCGGCACGGCTATAATTCGTACAGAAATTTTCGGGATCTGGCTGTCGAGGCCATCACCCCAGCGGACAAACTCACGCTCAAGGAAGCGTATGCGCAGGTTGAGCCGGAGTTGTGCGACGGCTGCGGCCGTTGCGAACGGATTGGCCATTGTTATGCCATAACTCTGGAAGACCAAAAGGCCATTGTGGATCCGCGCCAGTGCACCGGCTGCTCCACGTGCCAAAATGTATGCCATGCCAGCGCAATCTCCTTCGTTGAGAGAGGATAAAGACCTGGCGAGCAAGGGCTCTTGCGAAAGGAGCGAAACAACCAAGACTTCAGCCCTTGCAATTGAGTGTCTCTCCTGAACAAGGCTAAGCGGCGCCGAAGAACGCGATGGGGAAAAAGTCGCTGGCCTTGGTGGGATGTATGTCGTCGGCACCAATCGGCACACCGACAAAGTGTTTGTTCCTCGCGACTACCAGACTCTTGTCTTACGAAAGACAGAAAAAACTAACTTCTCCCTAAATTCCGGGAGTCTCCTGTAGGCGCCGACTCACGAAAATGAGGCTCTTTTTGGGGTGCTTTGTTCGCGCGCACTGGGCTTGATTGGCTGGTGGGATTGGTCCGGGAAATTGTTATGAGTGTCACATCTGTTGGTAGTAGTTCTCTCTGTGAAGGGCCTCAGGAACAAAATCACACAAAGACCTTCGGATTAATAATTTGCCTTTGACGTTGGTAGCTAAGCGTCAAGATTCTTGGACTTGCTAACTATCACGCAAGAAAACAGCAGTGTTAACCAGCAATCTGCCATTCTTAAAGTGGGAGATGATCTTTAAGGATGCGATGACCACAGCGGCGGTGGTAGATCGGCTGGTGCACCACAGCGTAGTCTTGGAGTTGGATGTGCCGAGTTCCCGGGCCGAGCAGGACAGGAAGAGGAAAAATAAGGATAAATAATATCGCAATTTTTGCCCCCCCCCCCATGGGGGCACTCCCTAACGGTCATAAGTTAAGGATAAGTGTTAAGAAGAAAGGCTAAAAAAACTGTCATTGAAGGGAAATTATAATTGACTCTGGACGCCATTCCCGAGTCCGAGCAATCCGCCCTCGTCACGGCGAGCAACCTCTCACACAAAAACCTGACTTTAGAGTCGTCGGAATCCCTCATCCAGTACCATGGGCGCCATTCCTCCGGTTTTGCGGGTCTGCCGTAACGGCTTGTGCTCAGGAATTGGTTCTGGTCGGTTATCTGTACCCACTTTATTCCCTGCGGTATTACGTCTCGCTTGTTGTGAGTCATCAGGTTGTCGGCCCGCGTAGTGTAGCCGTCATTCCACCTGCTGTGAGAGATGCAGTACACAAGTTGCCTCCTGGCCGGGTCAGACTTTTGGATACCCAGGTAGGGCATTTCCATGGGACCGACCAGGATGAAGTACAGCGGATTGTCGGCGGAGCATTCGTTGATTGCGTTCTTAATGTTCTCGATTGCTACCTCGCAATTTTTCTGGTAGTCGTAGAAGACCGATTTGCGGTAGCCGTATCGCTCCGCTGCGCCGAGAACACTCATTTCATGTATCTTTTCCCATTGGGGGTCCGTTTTCGGGAGAATGCAATTGTAATCGAAGTGGACGAGTTTATCTTTCATCCCACACTCGGCAAAGATTGCAAGGGCCACGGGAGAAGCTCCCCAATCGTCTTCATCATTGTAATTTCCGTCGGCACTGTACGCAATTCTGCCCTTAAATGTCTGCCCGTCGAAAGGCCCTGAATGCGGGTAAAGGTTTGAAACCGACAAGTGCATGATGACTTGACCACCTTAGCCAATCTTGATCAGCTTGGCTCTCAGCGTCCTCAACGACCATTTCTTCACTGACTTCGGTAATGCCAGACGTCTCAAGAGATTGCCGAGGTTGTAGGACAAGGCGAATAACCTCACGATTGCCTCAGTCCCGAATCTGAGACACCACGCAGACCTCCCGAGGTAAGTTCGTCAACCTTCGCCGCACACCTGCCGAATTTACAACACTGGACTTTGATGGATATGGACTTTGTTGTCTTATGCCAACTCGTCCAGCCAGAACTGCCTCGTATTCGGTTTCTGTCCCCTTCGACTTCGCTCAGGGCAGGCCAAGTCACGACTTTGCTACACGCTTCCTTAGAACCCTGCTTCACGGCAACGCTCTTGCGCTTCGCTAACACTTCACCTCCATCAGGTTGTGTAGAGGACTTTCACCTCCAAGTTGCCGAACATGCTCGGCACACATAATACTGCACGTCATGTGAAGGGACCCCACAAGGTGGGAACCCAAGCGTGCATCGCTCGCTTAATCCTGTGTGGAGCATATTACTATGAAAGAATTCACATAGTGCAGATCCCGAGTTATCCGTTATGTACCAATCCGCTCATAGCAAATGAGCTACATCGCCCTCGTTGAAATTCACTTGGCCTTCTGAACAACCGCTGCGCACGCTCGGCGTAAGTACTCCTCGTACTCCCAGGAGCCGCTACTACCGGTTTGTCGCGTGATGACCAGGTCCAAGCTGGGTACGAAGGCGATGAGTTGGCCGCCAGAGCCGGGTTTGTAACGGGCGTCCTCGGGTATGCCATGGCCGCGTGTCTCTCTCAGGCGACTGGGCAGTTGCCAACCGTGGGAGAATGTTTCGGCATTGATATTGAACCGCATTTCCAGGCCTTTGACCTTGTGCGTGGGTGCTGCGGTCTGTTCGACAAACCATTTTGGGATTACCTGTTTGTCTTTCCAGCGGCCTCTGTGAAGCATGCAATACGCGATTCGCGCCAGATCGCGCGCCGGCATACCCATCCCATGGGAGGGATGTCGCCCATATTTTTTGCCGCCATCAAAATACTGAAACCACCAATGCTCGATACCTAAAGGCCTGAACAATGCCTGAATGGCAAATTGGTCATAGGGCTTGCCGGTGACATCCTCGCAGACCAGCGAAGCATGATGTAAGGCGTGCGTGGAATAGCCGGACGCTGTGCCGGGATCGAATGCAAGTCTTGCAGTTTTCGGATCTCCACTATGCCCCAGGATGTATTCCCACGTTCCACGGTTGCTCGCCCCGGTTGCCTCGGGGCAAATGCCGGACGTATGATTGAATAATTGTCTGACCGTGATCTTCTCCTTGCGTGGATCGCTCAGGGGATACGCCCAGGGGATGAACCGAAATGCGGGGTCGTCAAAAGTCATCTTCTTTGGCGTCAGATTCCGTTGGCTCTGCTCTGACGCGATGGCCAGGACGGTAGCGCAAATCGCTTTGGAAACGGAAGCCACCCGGCGCGAGTCAGTCTTGGAGCTATTGCCTCGCTCCACCTCGAGCACAATGTGACCGTTACGGATAACCACTGCCGCAAAGTTGCGTTTGTCGGATGCTATGAGCCAATCCTTCAGTTCGCACAGTCTATCCGGGTCCACGCCGGCAATCCGTCTGATTTCGTCGGGCTTGTCGAGTTTTCGCCAGCCACCTTCTGATTCCGGCGGCGGGAAATAGCCTTCTTCTTCTGATGCTTTCTCTGTCGACAATTCCTTGACCCGGATGTTACGGAATTCCACTCTGCCGGTGTGGCCGAGGAAGCCGATGTAACCTTTCTCTCGCTTTAGGCCGGGATGATTCTGCCCGTCGATCGTCCTTTTGCCAACAGAATCAAGATCAATGTCGACAATCACGGTCCCATTAAGCGTAACCTTAACGTGTTTGCCCTGACAGAGAATCTCTTCAGTGTTCCACTGTCCGTTCGGTTTCAAATGGCCAACCTTAGCCGGCGCGACTCCATAAACAGAGCCAAAGACCTCGTAGTCTTTGAGCTTCCTATAGTAGTGCGTGTCTTGTATTTGGATATCCATGCCTGCGAACGCAGGATCGCCCTCAAGAGGCGCTCGAATCGCAATCCCATTGTTGCTTCCTTTAGGAAGCTTACAATCAAACCGTAGGATGAAGTCGGAGTATTCTCTGGTCGATATCAGTTTCAGGCCGAGCAACTCCTTTTTGCTTCTGGCCGCCCCCTTCCAAACGAAAGCTAAGGAACCGTTTTCGGCAGCCCAGTGTTCTGTCGCACCTTGCCAGCCAGCCAGGCTCTTGCCATCGAAAAGACTGACAAACCCCTGTCTCATTTCCTCCTCAGACAGCCAGGCGACCGGCGTCAAAGGTGCTGTTTCCTCCCCGTCCGAAGCCGGGCTGGTCAGTTGCTTTAATTTGGCATAGACCGTGGGATCATCAATGCGGCCTTTGAAATGAAATGGAAAATGCTGGTTGACCTTCTCGTGCATGAATCCCCATGAAGCACCGTGTTCAACACTCAGTCTGGCAGCTTCCGCTGCCTGTACGCCGTACTTCTGGTCCTCGTTACAGATTATCGGTTTGCCATATTTCTTCAGGGCTTGAATCCGTTTGGGAATGTCATCCAGTTTAGTGCCATTGAAATGAATCAGCAGAAAATCACTCATCCGGCACACGCTGTCCGGCAGTCTTCCATTGCCCAAACCACTTGTTGAGACGAGCAACTTCGGCCAAGTTTCTTTCGCCAATCGGATTAGCTCGACCTGGCCTTCGGGTTTCTTAAGGATCGGGTGGTCGAACCCGCGATGATTGAATTCGTTGGCGATTTCCAGAATGACATTGGTATAGCCGGATTCTGCAAGCCATCGGACCGCGTTCACGACGCCAGTTCGAACTGTCTTTTCGTCTTCTAATATCTGATCTTGACGCTGATAGTAACATCCAAGGATGACAACCGCTCCGTTGTGATCGCACGCTTCGATGACCTGCCTTACCCGCCGCATATAGTTCCTTCGAAGTGAACCGTTGGGATTGAATGCGGAATTGACGGCTCCCTCGTATCCGGGATATCCTCCTTGCAGATTGATGGTAAATGCCCGAACACCGTGTGCCACATACTCCGGAATCCTTGCGACGAACTCGTTCGTGTTTTCGTCCGCATTAAAATCCGGGCGTTTTCGGTCCTCGAAAACGGCGTTTACCGTGCGCACGTTCATCAACAGCCCTTCGGCCTGGGTGGATGGATAGGTTACCACACCGTTCAAGTGCCATCGATCCTCAGCAATAGATACATGCGTTTGCTTTGCATTTACAGAACCAGGCGACGTGTCCGCTTCGGCCCATGATGACAAAGTAATCGTAGCTACGATCACCAGATTGATCCCGATTGTGGGTAATGTTATTGTCCTTACCATCGTAATCTCTCCACAAGTATTGCACATCCATGTTTTTTTCAGTGTACCAATCTGACTCCTGTGCATTATACATCTCGAGCAACATTTAAGCTATAACTTCTCATCGGATGCGCTCCTTACATCCGTTTCCGTCTGTACCGCGAAGTGCTCGACTTCGACAGCAAACAAGCCTACGGTTTCCTCAAAGATAGTTGTTTCATCGCTGCCAAAGGTAGATGTGTCACGCACCCGGACACCAGCTTTCTCTACGCCTTTGCTTGTTTCGGCTACACCGGTGGGAGTCAGCGTCAGGGCGAGCCAGCATCTGCGAGCGTAGGACATGCGCCTACCTTGTTTGGCTTTGCTGTTGGTGGCTATGTGAATTTCGACTCTAATTGTTGCTTCTTTATCAACCGAGATGTTTTTCCATGTCTTTGGTGTTGGCTTGTAGTCTTGCGACGTCTCGGGATTAGTGAACCGGCCCACACATTCACCGTCAATAATGAGCTTGTAGGTCGATTCACCGTCAACCTCGGCCATGGTTGTCAAGGTGATATCATAATTACCGGTCTCGCCAGTGAATTTCGTCTCAGCGGCAGCAAATTTATCTTTATAGTCTTCCGGATTGATTGCCAAGGCATCATGTCGACCGTCCTTGTAAGCTGGTACAAAGCCGTCCCCGGTGACTATCCGGAAGTCCCGGATGGCCTTTAGAACGATAGCACCTTCAGCAGTCGGGACCACTTCGGGAAGAGTAGTCTGTCTGGAAACAAGATATAGTTTGCCGGAGCCCTTTATCAAAAGCAGCCAATTGTTCTTGTCTGGTGCAGTGACTTCGATCTTTTGGCCGGTATTAACCGAGCCGGTCTTGAGCGGACCTTCGAGACCATTGCCCGTGCGCGGGTTGAACCATCCATAAGTGAAATTGCCGGCAGGCGCGTTGAGCTGGACCTTTCCCCCATGCTTGAGATATGATGTTACCCCACAAGGCGTTTTTGCGGGCGTTGTCGCGCGTGGGATCCTCAGCATCAATTATCAGTGCGTGGATAGAGTCGCCCTTGTCCAGCAGTAATTCGTTCTCGGTTTCCATTGTCTTGAAGTGCAGATACATGCCAAGCTTGTCTGCATGTTCGAAGGCTATCTCCCACTGATCGAGCCGTGAGACATCCATTCGCAGCCGCTCATCGTAGGTGATATAGGGGAAGACATTTTGGTCGTCGCCCCCAATATTCAGAGTGAGGAAAGAAAAGACATTCATGCCTTTTGATGCCAGGTAATTGACGGCCCCGATGATGCCTTTTCCCTTTCCACCCTGCCAGGTAGAATCGCCCTGCTTCCAGTCTATAATATGCGGGGCCAAATCCTTGATAAAGTTGTCTTTGTGGCCGTCGAACTTAAAATCGCCGTCGAAGTCCCTGTAAGCCAGAAAGTTCTCGGGAGCGTCCGCACCACATTTGAGGAAATACTCTCCGGTTTCGGCAAATCGCAGATGATGCTTGCCGACAAATATAGCACCATCGACCGGTATTGGATCATGGGCAGAGCCGGGCAGGATTGTAAAGCTCCAGACCTTCCCGGCGACCTCTGTCTGGTCGTCCTTGATTGTCGTAACTCGCCAGTAATATGTACCGGAAGGCAAACCATCAGGATATGAACTGCCCGCCCCCCAAACTACCGACAAGGTTTGGGCAGTCTCATCAACCAGTGCGGAATCTGCCATGCCTTCCACGTCAGCAAGACTATCGCTGAAATAAACCTTCTGAGAAGCCATCCCGGCACCAGCCGACCACGTAAGCACAGGGCGCGAATCGACGATGGTAGCATTGTCAGCGGGGCTCGGGTTGAACGCCGAAGGAGACCCAACTACGGCACAAACGCACGAGGGGTCCATACCGGGACTCGTGTACTGGATACTCTCGATGACCGATTCGTTGGTCAGTGGATTGCCGTCTTCATCCGGCAGGTTAGTGACCTTAAACGCGACACCGCCAATCTGTTGGCTATTGTTGGGCCCTGAGTCACACGTCAATGCTATGTCAGCTTCACCGGCAATACTGGGTCTCCACTTGCTCGCGGGAACAACTACTTTCTGTCCGAATACTCCACCCGGCAGAATGGCCTGAATGGTGAATTCGTCATTATGACCAACCTCAAACATAAAGAAATCATAGCCATCTCCATTCGTGTCCTGCCAGGTCAGCGAGCCGCCGAAATTCCTTGTCTGAATCTCCGACGGGGTCGTGCCATTGCGAGGTGCGTAACTATTGAGATCGAAGTCGTCTATGGCTGTGATGTCGCGCCATTCTCCTCGCCGGAGCTAAGCGGAATGTGCAAGGAAACACCAGGTGGCAAGATGTCGTCGCGAACGTCGATGCAGCAGATGGCTCTGGAGCAGTCGATGCGCTTGAGAGTGTACGGATTACACAATCGAAGCGATCGAGGAATGCTGCGGCTATGAAGCGCGGCTGGGACGTGGGCACTCTCCGATCGAGCGATTTCAACAGTAACAAAAACAGTAAGTTCTTCTATAAGGTGAAGGTTCCTAAAGGATGGTTCGGTCCGAGACATGTCAAAGTCGCGCTCGCCTGGAACAACAAAGTAATCTCGCTGAATCTGCCGCTCATCGGTGAATTCCCGCTTACTTCCAACTTAGAGGGGCGCAGAGTCGCTTTGGCCTGCTCCCTTTTTTTTATGTTACTTTGAGCAGGAGGTGGTAACATATTTAATTGAAGGGCTTTTTGAAAGCTCAATTAGGGTCCTTTTCGCTAAA
>Ga0307443_1001821_pt1 | contig 12283 bp, 3 predicted proteins | sample SalMarSW160220MG_FD_202148 | JGI IMG/M metagenome (GOLD analysis project Ga0307443, IMG submission 202148) | Salt marsh sediment microbial communities from the Plum Island Ecosystem LTER, Massachusetts, United States - SW1601-220 | ecosystem: Environmental > Aquatic > Marine > Intertidal zone >... | reverse complement strand
ACCCGACGTTCGGTATTCGTGAAAGTACCGTCCTTTTCCGCAAAGCATACCGAGGGCAATACAACATCGGCAAACTGCGCCGTCTCTGAAAGGAAGATATCCTGTACGACGAGAAATTCGACTTTCTCCAGGGCTTTTCTGGTTCTGTTCAGGTTCGGGTCCGAAAGGGCGGGGTTCTCTCCCATTATGTACAATGCTTTGATTTTATCTTCCTCTATAGCATGCATCATCTCGATAACTGTCAGTCCCTTTTGGGCGGAAAGTTTTTGTCCCCACGCCGACTCGAACTTGGCCTGCAACTTGGCGTCTTCTACGGATTGATACCCCGGGTATACATTCGGCAATGCCCCAAGGTCACAGGCTCCCTGCACATTGTTCTGTCCCCGCAAAGGATTCACTCCCGTCGATGCCTTCCCGACATTGCCCGTAAGCATTGCCAGATTAGCCAGTGACAGGACGTTATCAGTACCTGTCGTATGCTGTGTAATGCCCATACTGAAAATGATACTGGCGGTATCTGCCTTGGCATATATTCTGGCAGCTGTGCGAATTTTCTCCGCAGGGATTGTCGTTATAGCTTGCGCTCTTTCGGCAGTTATGTCTTTTAGTACAGATTCGAGCTTTTCAAAATCCTCCGTCCGCTCGCTGATAAAGTCTTTGTCGTACAATTCTTCATTTATAATCACATTCATCATCGCGTTAATAAGCGCTACGTCCGTACCGGGTTTTTGGGCGATATGCAGCTTTGCAAATCGGACCAGGTCAATCTTCCTGGGGTCGGCCACTATCAACTCGGCCCCATTTTTCATCACCGCCTCTTTTACATACAGGCCGATCACCGGATGAGCCTCGGTTGTGTTTGAGCCGATGACAAATATGCAGGCTGCATTTTTGATTTCATCAATCGAATTTGTCATAGCCCCGCTGCCGAACGCCCTGGCCAGACCGGCAACCGTTGATGCGTGACAAAGCCTTGCGCAGTGGTCCACGTTATTAGTACCTATGCACGCCCGTACGAATTTCTGGAAGACGTAGTTTTCTTCATTCGTACATTTGGCAGATGAAAGCCCGGCGATACTATCGGCACCGAATCCGGAACGTATGCTCTTCAGGCGTTCTGCAACAAACTTGATTGCCTCTTCCCACGTCGCTTTTTCAAATTTGCCGTTTCTCTTGATAAGCGGGTCGGTCAGCCTTTTATCACTGGCTACGAAGTCCATAGCAAACCTGCCTTTTACACACAGATTGCCGTTGTTGGGAATACAGCCGACTTCGCTGGTTACGTGGACAATTTTGTTTGTCTTTGGATTTACGCTAAGGTCAATCTGGCAGCCAACCCCACAATATGCACAGGTCGTTCGTGTCCTGGTCATATCTTTTTCGCGGCCCTTACCTATGGCAGCACGCTCCAGCATTGCGCCAGCAGGGCAAATTTCAACGCATCCTCCACACAGGACACATGAGCTTTTGTCAAGATCTATACCAAAAGCCGTGCTGACCTCTATCTGCCCAAGACGACCGGCAAATGTGAGGGCTTCCGCCCTTTGTACCTCTTCGCAATACCTGACGCATAAGCCGCATAGAATACATTTGTCCGGGTCATAAAGTATGCCTTCACTGTTCGTGGCATAATTCGGCTTTACGGGCCTACGCTCCGGCAGGCCAAAGCGTCCCTCGTCGGCCTGGTAACGGTATGCATAGTCCTGAAGATTGCACGCCCCATCCTTGTCGCAACTTGTGCATGCTACCCGATGATCCGACAAAATCAACTCCAGTATCGTTTTTCGTATCGCTGCAATCTCTTCGTTCTCGGTACACACCTCCATGCCTTCGGCGACCAGCGTGTTGCACGATATTGTCAGTCCGGGGCGACCTTCTATCCGCACTACGCACAGCCGGCATGTTCCCGCCGGCTCGACGCGTGAATCGCAGCACAGGTGGGGAATGTCAATCCCAACGCCTTTCGCCGCTTCGAGAATCGTCATCCCCTCCGGCGCCGTTACTTTTATGCCGTCAATCTTCAAGCAAACTTCTTTCATTCTTAGGTTTCCCCGCAATGAGATTCTTATTCTGAGACCTTTTCAATAGCCGCCTCGAAATCCTGTGGAAAAAGCTCCAACGCTGAAAGTATCGGGAGCGGAAAAGCCTGTCCCATCCCACAAGTAGAGACCGCCACGCACGCCTTGCCGATTTGGCGTAATTGCTCCAAATCTTCATTTGTTCCCTCGCCCTGAAACACCTTGTCGATGATTTCTTTCATTCTCACAACTCCTATCCGGCATGGCGCACAGCGTCCACAGGATTCGAATCCGTAAAACTCCATCAGTTCCTTGACAATATCCACTGCTCTTTTACCCTCTTCGTAGACTATCACCCCTGCCGTTCCAATTCCGCTTCCTGCCTGACGAATGTCTTTAGCAGTGAGTTTACACTTCAGAGAATCCCGGGCAAGAAACCTACTCGTTCCTCCGCCGGGCTGAACTGTTTTTATGGGCCGTCCGCTTGCTGTGCCCCGGCCAAATTCGTTGATAAACTCTGCCAGCGTTCCTGAACCAATCTCAAGCTCATATACGCCGCTTTTTTTAACGTCCCCTGACAGGGAAAAAAGCCTCGTTCCAGGCTCATCCGCAACACCGAGCTTGCGATATGCTTCGACACCCTCTGCCAAAATCACCGGCACGTTTGCAAGTGTTTCAACGTTATTTACGACCGTAGGCCTTCCAAACAGCCCTTTTTCTGTTGGGTATGGCGGCTTCAATCGGCTGGCAGCACGGCGCATCTCAAGAGATGAAATAAGCGCAAACTCCTCACCCGTTATATAAAGCCCTTTACTTTTTACTACCTGCAGATCAAGGGAGATTTTTGAACCTAAGATGTTGTCTCCCAGAAGCCCTGCTTTTCTCGCCTCAACAACAAGACTCTCCCATAACTCGACGGTCTGGTCGTACTCACCGTTTATGTAGATGTAGGTTTTTTCAGCCCCAACCGCACAGGCCGCAATTAAGATTCCTTCGAGTACCATCCAGGGATCCCCATCAAGCAGCACTTTATCCTTGAATGTCCCTATCTCACCCTCTTCAGCATTACAAATAAGGTATTTTTGTCCCTGTTTTTCGCCGGCAACCATTGCCCACTTTGGTCCGGTCGGAAATCCCGCTCCTCCCCGGCCAACCAAGCCTGCTCGTTTAATCTCCTCGATTATCGACTCAGGACCCATCGCCAAGGCCCGCTTAAGAGCCGCCAAGCCTCCGTGGGCCTCGTATCCCTTTAGATCCAGCGGCTCATACTTGCCCACCCAACGAGTTAAGAGCTTTGTTTCCTTCATTTTACTCCCGCCCCACCTTGAAGTCTCTATATGATGTCAGAGCACCGTAAATTCGAGCTTCTGAAAAACCGGTCTTCATCGCAACGTCGCGGACCACTTCTCTCGGGACACATCCAAATGTCTCTTGCACTTTGCCCAGAAACAAAAATGAGTTCTCCACGGTAAGGCCTCCGACTTCTTTGATCAGATTTTTATAAGTCTGTATATTGAACGTTTTCATATTTTCAACTCCTCCGAAGTGCACAATCTCTGCGAATTTTCTGCAGAATGGGAACAAGTTCGCAGTCACCGGCATGTGGAATCGAGGCCAAAATCTTATCCAATGGTTCCATGCTCAAAGACTCTTCTTGAATTAAGTCCATATTCACTTCCGTAAGGTTAGCACGTAAAAACTTCCATTCTGACTTCAAAAAGGCCATATTGTATCCCCGGTCTACACCAAGTCAAGACAAAACCGGTTCGAGTGACTGTGTTGATTGCTTTAGACACTTAATCAAGCTGCTCGGCTAATATCAGAAATTGTGCCGCCTATCGAAGAAACTGAGAATATATGAAAGAAAAACTGAAACACTCCCTTGTCCAACAGCAACTGAACCTTTTCAAGATGAGAGATTTGACAGAAAACCTTAGCTCTGTGGACATTAACCATTGACTTAGCCACCCAAAATATGTTAAAATATAACATTAAATTGACCGATTATGACGTTTTTTAGGGCTTTTCGCCACAGGAACTCGATTTTTGCAAAATATCGCACCGGCTTGGCCATGCCATAGGCACTGTGCCTGTTTGTCCTTTTTATGGCATGCAACAAGAGCTACAAACAGGCCATATAGATAAAGCCGTATGGGGTGGGATACAATTAGTGAGGAAGGAGATTGAAAGTGCCCAAATATTTGAAGACTTCACTGTTTACGCTCGTTCTGATTATATCTCTGGTTGGTCCCATAAAAGCGGAATGTCCCATCGGTGATTTGAACGGGGATTGCGACGTCGATTGGCTGGATATTGGGGTTCTCGCCGAACAGTGGCTGGACCCTCCGGGATGTTCAGCCCATCCCAACGACTGCGCCGACCTCGATGGTGTCAACGGCGTCAATATGTCCGACTTCGCACTTGTGGCAGCGGACTGGCTCGTAAAGACAGGTTCGCTGCAAGTTACTATTTTACCTCCGGAAGCTGTCGCCGCCAGCGCGCAGTGGCGTGTGGCCGGCTCTGTAGGTGTACCGAAGGTGGCCTATAACGACTGCGTATACGACGGTAACGACCAGTACATCGCCGAAAACGTCACAACCTACGGCATTGGCAATGGATACACTGGTCCGAATTCCGGGCCATTGTTAGACCAGGCCACCGGTGTTGACATGGGTATCACCGTAACGCTGACACAAAGCGGTGATGTAACCTGGCAGCCGGAACCCGACAATGGGGGCAGCGACTGCGCCACAAGCACCGATGCCAACAATACATTCGGCGGAATCGCAGATATGACCGGCGTAATCTACTACGGAAGTGCCGACTGGTGGATTGATGTGACGTTTACAGGTCTGGATCCGAACACAGAGTACGCCTTTGCTACTTCTGCTAATCGTGGAAATCCCGACTATATCGACAGGTGGACGATCTACACACTTAACGGCGCAGATACCTACACGAATGCAAGTACCAGCGGCGTTGATGTCCTCGCTGAAAACAAAGTAAGGTTAATGACCGGGTACAACTATAACGAAGGTTATGTTGCGCGCTGGACAGGTATTCGGGCGGCTGACGGCATCTTTACTGTCCGGGCCGAGGCCGACCCGAACAGTGCTGATGGTTATAAAACCTATTCCTTTGACGTCTTCATGCTTGAGGCAGGATCCAGCGGCACCTGGAGGAACAGCAACGAGATAGAGACCGGTCTTTCAATCGGCACACACGCTGTAGAGTATAAAGAAATAAGTAACTGGAACCCACCTCCAAGCGAACCCGTACATATCTATGACGGCCTAACAACCACCGAAGGCATTTATACACAAAATACAGGATACCTGAAGGTTACTATCTCTACGCAGGCGGCTATAGATGCAGGAGCAAAGTGGCAGGTCGATAGCGACGGAATCTGGAGAGACAGCGGCGATACCGTAACGCTGCCGGTAGGGACTTGCGACATCCAGTACAGCCCGGCAACCGGATGGAATCCACCGCCTCCAGACCTGGATGTACAGATTAACAATGGTCAGACAACATCAATTACCAGAGCATATACACAGCAGTCAGGATACCTGAAGGTTACTATCTCTACGCAGGCGGCTATAGATGCAGGAGCAAAGTGGCAGGTCGATAACGATGGAGTATGGAGAGACAGCGGCGTTACGGTAACGCTGCCGGTAGGGACTTACACAGTCGAGTTTAGCGAGATTGAGGGCTGGACCAGGCCGCCTGACCAAATAGTACAAATTAATGAAGATCAAACGACTACCGCTATCGGAACTTATAACAAGCAGGCAGGCGCTTCCCTAATCATAAGTGAGTTCATGGCGAGCAATGCCAGTGCAGAGCCCCTTGAAGAAGGCGAACTACTTGACGGAAACGGCAATCCATCGGACTGGATAGAGATTTATAATCCAACGGATACCGCTGTAAATCTGGATAACTGGTACCTGACAGACAGTAACGACAACCGTACCAAGTGGCAATTCCCGACCGGGCTCCAGATTGGGGCTGGTGAGTTCCTGATAGTTTTTGCCTCGGACAAAACGCAAGATGGAAATCCGCTCAACTACCCATATATTGACCCGGCCGATTACTATCACACCAACTTCAATCTCAACAGAGACCCTGGTGAGTACCTGGCGTTGGTTGGGCCGGACGGTAATACCGCCGTACACGAATACGCACCGGAATATCCCATACAGTTGACCAATATCTCGTATGGTCTGGCTCAGCACGCCGCGACTCTCGTGCCAACAGGCGCGACCGCCTCCTATCACGTGCCTACTATCAGCGATGCCGGTACAGACTGGACCGACCCCAACTTTGATGAATCGGGATGGGATCCGGGAGAGACTCCACTTGGCTTCGGGGCTGCTGCAACCGAGACCGGGCAGGATATAGGCATGCCGTCAGCAGCCGGCTCTTATTCGGTCAATAACGGTGTTTATACAGTAGAAGGCGACGGTGAGGACATCTGGGGCGCTACGGACGATTTCTACTATGTATATACACCTCTGAGCGGTGACGGCCAGATTATAGCGCGTGTCGTCAGCATAGAGTACACAAACGACTGGGCAAAGGCAGGTGTGATGATACGCGAGCAGCTTACCGACACATCATCACATGCGATGATGATTGCCACACCGCCGGTAGGAACGACAGATACTTATGCCTTCCAGTGGGTCAACGGAGCCACCCGCGACCAAAACATTCAAGCCGGAGATGTAACGCTGCCCTCGTGGGTTAAGATAGTGCGCAGCGGTGATGACTTTACCGGCTTCTATGCGCCCGATATTGGCGGCAGCCCGGGAGAGTGGGTACAAGCGGGGACCACAACTATTAGTATGGCAGAGGATGTTTACATCGGACTATGTGTTACGTCTCACACGGACGGCGTATTGTGCACAGCCGTGTTCGATAATGTAACACGTACCGGGCAAATCAACACCAATTTGCAGGAACAGATGTTGAACGTCAATGCTTCACTTTGGACAAGAATCGAATTTTACCTTGAAGAGGGCCAGCGAGACCTCTTTGATACGATGATGTTAAGAATAAAATACGAAGACGGATTTGTGGCGTACCTGAACGGCCAGTACCTTACGGAGCGAAACGCGCCCTCCCCACTTCAGTGGAATTCGACAGCCACATCCAATCGCCCAATTGAGGATGCCCTGGTCTTCGAGGAAATCAACCTTATGTCCTTCATTGACACGCTGCAGACCGGCAGGAACGTGCTGGCCATTCATGGGCTAAACGACAACGCTGCTGATGATGAGTTCCTTCTCCTGCCTGAGCTGTATGCCGCCAGCAACATGAGTATTCCGCAATACTTCACAACACCAACACCGGGTACATTCAACATAACCGGCGCAGAGGGTATCGCCAGCGATGTCTGGTTTAGTCATGAACGAGGTTTCTATGATGCTCCATTTGAGTTGATGTTGTCAACCGCGATGGACGACGCCGAGATACGTTATACCACCGATGGCTCCGTGCCAACAATAACACACGGGCTTACCTACACCGGACCGCTTGACGTGAATGAAACTACAACTCTTCGTGCTGCGGCGTTCAAGCCGGGCTGGCTGGACTCGCCTGTGGAGACGAACACATACATCTTTCTCGACGACGTTCTTACCCAATCGCCCAACGGAGAAGCGCCCAACCCCAACTGGCCGTCGGGTTCCGTCAATGGTCAGATACTTAACTACGGCATGGATCCCAATATTGTAAATGATGGAACTTGGGGACCTCAGCTTGAAGAAGCACTAACCTCGATCCCCACGATGTCAATTGTAACGGACCTGAAGAACCTGTTTGACCCGGCGACCGGTATTTACGTCAACGCCGGCGGGCACGGCTATGTCTGGGAACGTCCGACATCGCTGGAATTGATCTATCCTCCCAATCCCCAGGGCGCAGGATTTCCCGACCTTCGGTGGATACGTGATGCCAATGGAGCTGTAATTTGGGGACTGCCTCTTGATATGCGTGATGGCTTTCAGATCAACGCGGGCCTGCGGATACGTGGAGGTTACAGCCGCAGCGGCGACAATCCAAAGCACGCCTTCAGGCTGTTCTTCCGCAGCGAATATGGGGCCGGCAAACTCAATTATCCACTGTTCGGCGACGAAGGCGTGGATGCTTTCGACAAGGTCGACCTTCGTACGGCACAGAACTACTCCTGGAGCTACGGAGGCGACAGCAGCAATACTATGTGTCGGGAAGTATGGGCGCGTGACAGCCAGGGGCTGATGGGTCAGGGCTACACTCGAAGCCGATACTACCATCTCTATATCAACGGCCACTACTGGGGCGTCTTCCAAACGCAAGAACGACCTGAAGCAGCATACGGCGCGTCCTACTTCGGCGGCGACCGAGATGACTGGGATTGTGTTAAAGCTACCGGGCCGATTGCCGGCTACACAATCGAGGCAACAGACGGCACCCTCGATGCCTGGCAAGAACTGTGGGACATATCCAACCTCGGATTCACAAGCCATGAGAATTATTACCGTGCCCAGGGCCTCAAACCCGACGGCACGCGAGACCCCTATTATCCGGTCCTACTCGATATTGACAACCTCATCGATTACATGATGATGGTGTTCTACGACGGCGACCGCGATGCACCGATTTCCAACTTCCTGGGCAACACAAGGACCAACAACTGGTTCGGCGTTCGCGACCGCACGGGCGAAGAAGGATTCCGGTTCGCCGTCCACGACGCCGAGCACATTATGTCGAAGGGTCTAACAGACCGAACCGGCCCTTATCCATGCGGCGACGAATTCCAGTACAGCAATCCCCAGTGGATTCATCAGGAGCTGATGGCTTATCCCGACTACCGCTTGCGCTTCGCCGACCGCGCATACAAGTACTTGTTTAACGACAGTTTGTTGACATCCGACTGGGCCATCGAACGTTTCCAGGGGCGTGCCGAACAAATCAATATGGCGATTATCGCAGAGTCGGGACGCTGGGGTGATGCCAAAACAGAGCCGCCGCGGACAAAAAATGACTGGCTGAATGCTATAAACTATGAAGTAACTAATTTCTTCCCAAGCAGGTCCGGTGTTTTAGTCGGCCTGCTACAAAACACGAGACTGAGGAGCGGTGTACTCGCTCCGCTTTATCCGAGCGTCGAAGCCCCATCTCTCAGTCCTGCGGGCGGATGGGACCTTACCGGCTTCGATGTGACTATGAGCTCTTCATCCGGCACAATCTATTACACTACCGACGGCAACGACCCTCGCCTTCCGGTGGTGCAGTCGGCGCCGGGCGCCACAATCACTCTCGTGGCTGAAAACGCCACCAAGCATTATCTTGTTCCGACCGGCCCTGTCGCCGCCAACACGGGAACAATCCTGCGAGAATACTGGACCGGGATAGGTGGAACCGCCGTCTCAGACCTGACATCCAGCCCGGACTTTCCACATAATCCGACCGGCAGCAATCTGGAAACCAGCTTCGAGGCACCAACGGGCTGGGCTGATTACTACGGTACTCGTATGAGGGGTTATCTCCATCCACCCGCAAGCGGCAGCTACACATTCTGGATTTCCAGCGACGACGGCAGTGAGCTCTGGTTGAGCACCGACGACAATCCGGCTAACGCTAACCTTGTCGCTTGGGAGAACAGTTGGACAGATCCCAGAGTGTGGGAAACAGGCGACGAGCAGTCGGATCCCATCGCACTTGTGGGTGGTCAGAAGTACTATATTGAGGCACTGCAGAAAGAAGATGGTGGCGGTGATAATCTGGCTGTAACGTGGCAAGGTTCCGGCATCAGCTCTGAATCTGCTTATCCTTATCCTATCGGCGGTCAGTATCTGTCTCCGGTTGGCGACATCTGGGCTACTAACTTTTTTGACGACATCGGCTGGCCCAGCGGCACCGGCGGTGTCGGCTATGAAACAGACCCAGGCAGCAGCCCGAACTATATTGGCCTGTTCAATATCAACGTACAAGGAGATATGTACGGAAACAATGGTACCTGTTATATTCGTATACCATTTACCATTAGCCACACTGACTTTTCTGATATGACACTGAAGATACGATATGATGACGGATTCATTGCCTACATCAACGGTTCCGAAGTGGCCAGTCGCAATTTTGTTGGAACGCCGGCCTGGGACTCCACAGCAACCTACGAGAATCCCGATACCAGCGCTGTTAACTTCGAGAACATCGATATTTCCAGCCATATCGGTGCCTTAAAGTCCGGCGACAACATCCTGGCCATCCACGGTCTGAACATCTCAGCCGGCGACTCCGATTTCCTCATCTCGGCCGAGATAGTCGCAACCGAAATCAGTCAGGGAGACATCTCGCCAAGCGCGATTCAATATATCGGAGGAACGGTCTCGTTAGACAAGAGCACTCACCTGAAGGCACGCGTACTGGACGGTATATGGAGCGCATTGAACGAGGCGACCTATGCCGTAGGCCCGGTCGCAGATTATCTGCGTATCACTGAGATTATGTACCATCCCAAGTACACCGGCAATATAAGCGACCCTAACAAGGAATTCATTGAACTGAAAAACACAGGCCCCTATGACCTGAATCTTAACCTGGTAAGCTTCACGGAAGGCATTAATTATACCTTCCCGGATATAAGCTTACCTTCCGGTAATCACGTTGTGGCAGTTAAGGACCGAGCGGCATTTGAGTCGGCGTACGATACCACAGCGATGAACATTGCCCCCGGCCAGTATACAGGCAGTCTGGCCAATAACGGGGAAAGAGTCAGACTTCAGGACGCTATCGGCCAGACGATTCTCGACTTCAAGTATGAGGACGGCTGGCGTCCCATCACCGATGGGGATGGTTACTCTCTGACTATAATAGACGAAACCAACGGCGATGTGAACAGTTGGGGCGAGAAAGATTCCTGGCGTGCAAGTGATTTCTACGGCGGCTCACCCGGCGAAGACGATCCCGGTATCCTCCCCAATCCCGGCGAAATTGTTATCAATGAAGTGATGTCTCATTCAAACAACGGTCCGGACTGGATTGAACTGCACAACACCACCAATAACGCCATCGACATCAGCGGCTGGTTCCTCAGCGACAGCGGCAAAGACGATGCCAACCTGATGAAATACAGAATCGCCGATGGGACAACAGTTGCCAAAAACGATTATATCGTCTTCTATGAAGACTCAGATTTTAACAATTTAGGTGATCCCGGCTGTATCGTGCCCTTCGCCTTGAGTGAGAACGGCGAGCAGGTGTACCTGTCCTCGGCGTTGGATGGGTATGGTATGCTGACGGGCTACCGCGAGGTGGAGGATTTTGGTGCTTCGGCAACCAATGTATCCTTTGGCCGATACTTCAAAAGCAGCACAGGTAATTACAACTTTGTGGCAATGGACTCCAATACCCCGCTGCAACCTAATGATGAACCCAAAGTCGGCCCGATTGTAATCAATGAAATTATGTATAATCCGCCAACCGGCAATCAGAATGAGGAATACATTGAGCTGTACAACATCACTACAGATCCCGTTACATTACATCGCTCTGATAAATACGCATCCTGGAAGTTCACAGACGGCGTTGATTATATCTTCTCGTCCACTCCCCCCGTTACGATATTCGGTAATCGTTACCTGTTGTTAGTGAAGTATGACCCGGCAGACTTTAAGGCGGCCTTTACCGCCAGATATGGGTATCCTCTTCCGCCCAGCGTTCAGGTTGTCGGCGGTTACGACGGCTGGTTAAGCAACGGCGGCGAGAGTCTGCAGCTTGGTCTGCCCGGTGATGTTGACGAGCTTGGCAGACGTTATTATATCCGCATTGACAGGGTCAATTACAGTGACGGTTCGCATCCTGAGGATTGTCCCGGCGGTGTTGACTACTGGCCGGTCGAAGCGGATGGTGGCGGCAAATCCCTCAGTCGTATCGTACCGACTGATTATGGCAATGATGTAACAAATTGGCAGGCGGCAACGCCGTCACCAGGTTTGGCCAATCCATAGAAGCCCGGAAGGTAGGAGTGACGAGGCACAAGAGACGAGGGACGTCCATCATCCGTCCTCCATCGTCTATCCAACTGGAGCAGTAACTGCGCTGTTACCGAGGTCATCACCTCAGCGTAGATATCGGCCTGAAGAATACGAAATTTTCGCAGCTTCTTAGCCCTATTAGTGTGCTCATAAAAGACGTCAGCCTGCCCATCGACAAAAACTGAAACCTCCTCGAAGCTGAAAGGTCTGATTTCCCGCTCTTTAGGGTACGAGGCTTTCTTTGGA
>Ga0307443_1001815_pt1 | contig 12295 bp, 11 predicted proteins | sample SalMarSW160220MG_FD_202148 | JGI IMG/M metagenome (GOLD analysis project Ga0307443, IMG submission 202148) | Salt marsh sediment microbial communities from the Plum Island Ecosystem LTER, Massachusetts, United States - SW1601-220 | ecosystem: Environmental > Aquatic > Marine > Intertidal zone >... | reverse complement strand
AAGAAAACCTTAATCGGGCGACTTCGGTCTCTTCTAAGATGAGCTCAAGCAGTCCGCCTAAACTAACCCCCTGATGGTTATAGGCGCCGATTTCGGTGCCGGTGAGCACCGCCTCTTTATCGCCATCGGCAACGCGTTCGTTGAGCTCGGCGAGGACATGTTCAACGGTAACGCTTCTCTCCCTCCCCCTGACTAAGGGTACGATACAAAAGGCGCAGAAGTTATTACAGCCGTCCTGCACCTTGACGAAGGCGCGGGTCCTGAAATCGGCGTTAGCTGAAGGCGCTGCGGAGGGGCGGCTCAGGTAGCCCGACTCCTCCAGCCGGGAGACTAAGTTCATCTTCTGGCTGTTGTCCAGGACAAGGTCAACGCCGTCAAGCTGAGCCAAATCCTGGTGAGCGCGCTCCACGTAGCAGCCGACCGCCACCACCAGGGCGTCGGGGTTGCGGCGGCGGGCTTGATTCAGCAGCCGACGGCACTTGCCATCGGCAACATGGGTAACGGTGCAGGTATTAAGGATATAAACGTCAGCCCCGTTATCCGCAGCTACCAGAAGATAGCCCGCTTTAGCGAACTGCCGGGCGAAAAGCTGGCTCTCCGCCTGATTGAGCTTACAGCCCACCGTATCTAAGGCAATGCTGGGTGCTTCCGAACTTCTAACCATTTGTATAAAAATTATATGGCGAGATTCGCCACTGGTCAAATATAAGCCTTCCTTGCAGATAAGTCGAATTTATGGTAAAAATAGCTAATCAAAAACTTTCCTCCCCTTCAATGTTATGTCAACTTTAGATAGCAGAGTCGTAGTTACCGGTATGGGGGTCATCTGCCCCCTCGGTCTTAACGCCGCCGAAAGCTGGGAAGCGCTGGTCGCGGGCAAGTCCGGGGTGGCTCGCATCACCCTTTTCGATACCGAGGGCTTTGAGACCAAGATTGCCGGCGAGGTAAAGGGCTTCGAGCCCACTAATTACATGAACTCCAAGGATGCCCGCCGCAACGACCGCTTTTCGCAAATGGCGGTAGCTGCCAGCCTTGAGGCAACCAAACAGGCAAACCTAAAGATAGACGATACCAACAAATACGATATCGGCATCATAATCGGCAGCGGCATCGGCGGCCTGACCACCCTGTTCGAACAGACCAAGGTCCTGCTGGAAAGGGGAGCCGATAGGGTTAGCCCCTTTTTGATCCCGATGATGATGCCCAACATAGCCTCCGCGCAGGTATCCATCACGCTGGGAGCCAGGGGGCCCAACCTGTGCACTACTTCGGCTTGCTCCAGCGGCTCGGATGCCGTCGGCACCGCCTACGAGACCATAAAACGCGGCGACGCTAAAGCGATGATAGCCGGCGGCAGCGAGACCATAATAAACCCCGTAGGCATCAGCGCCTTCAACGCCCTGAAGGCTATTTCGACCCGAAACGACGAGCCGCAACTCGCCTCCCGTCCCTTCGACGCCGAGCGAGACGGCTTTGTCATCGGCGAGGGGGCCAGCGTCCTCATACTGGAAAGTCTTGCCCACGCTAAAGAACGGGGGGCTAAAATACTGGCCGAGATGCTGGCTTACGGAACCAGCGCCGATGCCTATCACATTACCGCCCCCCTTGAGACCGGTGAGGGCGCGGCTGTGGCGGTGCAGCGGGCATTGGACAAAGCCGGAATCAAGCCCGACGAAATCGACTATATCAACGCCCACGGCACCTCTACCCAGCTCAACGACAAGATGGAAACTAAGGCAATCAAGAGGGTATTCGGCGACCGCGCCTACAAGATTCCGGTAAGCTCCACCAAGTCGATGATGGGACACCTGGTGGGCAGCGCCGGCGCCGTCGAAGCGGCGATATGCATTATGGCTATCCGGAACGGCATCATACCGCCGACGATAAACCTCACCCACCCCGACCCCGAGTGCGACCTGGACTATGTGCCCAATACCGCCCGCCAGGCTAAGGTTAGCACCGCCCTGTCCAATTCCTTCGGCTTCGGCGGCCATAACTCGGTCCTTATCTTCCGAGAGTACTCCGAGGCATGAATTGAGTCGCTACCGCTGGAATCTGCTGCCGACGGCTCCAGACGAGCGTCTGGCGGCAAGCGGCGGTTTCTCCCCCCTGATAGCCCAGCTTCTCTATAATCGCGGGATTACCGAGCCTGCCCAGTTAGAGGCCTTCATCAGCGGCGATAAGCGCCTGGCTGGCGACCCCTCCCAACTCCCCGATATCGAGCCAGCGATAGCCAGGATTTACCGGGCACTGCTTTCCGGGGAAACAATGGCTATCTACGGCGACTTTGACGCCGATGGCATAACCGGCACCGCCATACTCGTCCAGGGGCTGGAGAGCCTGGGGGCGAAAGCCGTCCCTTACATACCCCACCGCCTCACCGAGGGCTACGGACTCAATATAACCGCCCTGGAGAACCTTCACAAGCAGGGCGTCAGCCTGGTTATCACCGTCGACTGCGGGATTACCGCCCTGGCTGAGGTCAAGCAGGCAAACCGGATGGGGCTGGATATAATCATCACCGACCACCACTCCACCCTGCCCGAAATGCCGCCCGCCGTTGCCACCATCAATCCCAAGCGGGCTGATTCCAGCTATGCCTTTTCCGAGCTGACGGGCGCCGGGGTCGCCCTCAAGCTGCTCCAGGCCCTATTCCAGAATCTGGGTAAAGAAGAGCGCCTGGGCGAGCTGATGGACCTGGCCGCTATAGGAACGATAGCCGATATGGCGCCTCTATCCGGGGAGAACCGCTACCTGGTTAAAGAGGGGCTGAAGCTGATGAATACCGCCCCCCGCCTCGGGCTGGGGGAGATTATATCCCAGGCGGGCTTGACCCCGGGCAGCCTTAGCGCCGAGAGCATCTCCTGGACTATTGCCCCCCGCCTGAATGCGGCCGGAAGATTAGCCCACGCCATGACCAGCTATAAACTGCTGATGACCGAATCGCCCCAGGAGGCGCGCGACCTGGCTATCTGGCTGGAGGAGAAGAATACCGAGCGTCAGAAGCTAACCACCAAGGTCTTAGCCATAGCTAGAGAGCAGATAGTGGCTCAGGGAATTTCACCCCTGCTGGTCGCCGCCGACAAGGACTACCCTCTCGGCATTGCCGGGCTGATAGCCGGCAGGCTGGCCGAGGAATTCTACCGCCCCGCTATCGTTGTCCGCACTGGCGAGACGGTGAGCAGCGGCAGCGGCCGCAGCATCCCCGAGTTCAATATCATAAAGGCGCTGACCGAGTGCAGCGAGCTCCTGTCCCACTTCGGCGGTCACTCCCAGGCAGCTGGTTTTACCCTGCCCACCGAGAACCTGCCCCACCTCCAGGAGCACCTCTCCCGGCTGGCTACCGCACAGCTTGCCGACGCCGACCTTCGTCCTCAACTGGACATCGATGCCGAGGTCGCACTGCCTGACTTGAGCGGTGACACCTTCAATACCATTCAACAGCTAGCCCCCTTCGGCCGGGGTAATCCCTCACCCACCTTCCTCAGCCACCGGGCGGAGGCGGTCGACTGCCGTACCATGGGTAACGGCGCTCAGCACCTGAGGCTGAAACTGAGGCAGGGCGGCACCGTCTGGGACGGGGTGGGCTTTCGCCTGGGCCGCTACCTGGCCGAGATATCCCCCCGGCTCGATATCGTCTATAACCTGGAGATAGACCACTGGGGGGGTAAGGAGAGGCTCAGGCTCAACCTGATTGACTTCGCCCCGCCTACCTAGACACGGTAAAACTTGACTATTGACAAAACGCGAGGTACAATATTCGTTAGTGGTTTAAGGTTCAGGTTATCACAAACAGAGTTAAACCTAAATAGCTTCACTCAAGTATTGGATGACCGCAACTCTAGCCAACTAATAACAAGAGAGGAGGTCATTCAATGAGTTTTGAGGACAAGCAACTCCAGTGTTCCGACTGTGGAGCCGAGTTTACCTTCAGCGCCGAGGAACAAGAGTTCTTCCAATCCAAGGGCTACACCAACGAGCCCAAGCGCTGTCCCGCCTGCCGCGAAGCCAGGAAAGCACAACGCTACGGTAATGATAGCTACGGCTACAGGTCCCGGCGTCAGATGTTCCCGGCGACGTGCGCCGAGTGCGGTAAGGAAACCGAAGTTCCGTTCGAGCCTCGAGAAGGCAGACCGGTATACTGTAGCGATTGCTACAGCAAGATTAGAACGAACCGATAAGGTTAGTTTGACCTAGAAAACGTACATAGGCCGGGGAATACCTGGCCTATGTATGTTGATAGAGTGAGTTGATTTATTATGCCACTGAAAGTATCCAGACGTGAAGGCGAAACCGAAGACTCCCTGTTGAGGCGCTTCCAGAGGATGGTGCAGATGGACGGTGTCCTTAGGGAGGCAAAATCACGTCGTCATTTCGTATCCAAGAGAGAAGCGGCACGCCTGAAAGCAAAAAAGAACGCCCGGCGAAGGCGACTGGGCAAGTAATACCCCCCCCTATTCCCCCCACCGAACAGCTGACTACTTTTACCTATACTTAGCTATACTTACCTCTATTTACCTAACTCTAGTTACCATTCGTGCCAAATGATGACTAATCGTTAAAATATACATAGATTAACTAGGTATTTTAGTGGAAAATCTGCGACTCGGAAGAGCTCTAGGTCGGACTCGGATTCTTAACCCAGCGCGTCTTCCAGATGAGTATCGGTATAGCGATAAGCAGGACGATTATGCCTATCACCTGCGCCTGATGCAAGCCAAAGAGGAAGGACGTCCCATCCCGCAGGAAACCAACACCCACCCGCCACGCGGAATACGTACTCAGGTAGATAAGAAACAGCGAGCCATCGGGCTGAAACCTCTTCCTTAACGGGAACAATACGCCGAAGGCTATGAGCAGAAATGCAATCTCGTAAACCTGGGTGGGATGTAAACCTATCCCTTCGGGGAGACCAAGGCTTGCATTATAGCCATAGCTCTCCGGATGGGTATAGACCACAGACCAGGGTAGCCAGGACGGTGCTTCGGCGCCATAGCAGCAGCCGTTTATGGTGCAGCCTACCCTGCCCACAGCCTGAGCCAGCAGTACGCCCGGTGCCACCAAATCCATGACGTAACCGAAGCGGAAACGGCTGAACTTGCTGTAAATCCAGATAGCCAGAACCGCGCCCAAAATAGCCCCATAGATAGTAAGGCCGGAAAAGCCGATTATCTGCCCCGGGTGAGCGCTATAGTAGTCCCACAAGTCAATAACGTGGAGCATTCTGGAGAAGATTATCCCCGAGGGAATGCCCACCAGGGCGGCGGTAAAGAGAGTATCGTAAGAAACCTTAGCCCCCCGCCTAATCTCCCAGAACACCCACAGCACCACCACCAGCACCGCCAGGGCAACCATAACGCCATACCACCTGACGCTGAACGACCCTATGGTAAAGGCTATCGGGCTTATACTTATGGTAATCAAACTCTACCTCCAATCATCAGGAACATAATGCCTGAACAAAGCTCTCGGCGTCAAAGGGAGCCATGTCTTCCATGTCGTCGCCAACGCCGACGAACCGGATGGGTATCTTCAGTTCATCGCAGATAGCCAGCACTATGCCCCCTTTAGCCGTGCCGTCCAGCTTGGCTAGAAAGATGCCGGTTACCCCCACCGCCTCGGTGAAGTGTCGGGCCTGGGTCAGACCGTTCTGGCCGGTGGTGGCGTCGAGCACCAGTATTACCTCGTGGGGGGCGGTATCGTCCACCTTAGCCGCCACCCGCCTAATCTTTTTCAGCTCCTCCATCAGGTTAAACTTGGTGTGCAGCCGGCCCGCGGTGTCGATAATTACCTCGTCGGCGTTGCGGCTGCGCGCTGCCTCCAGGGCATCGAAGACCACCGCCCCGGCATCCCCACCCGGCTGGTGAGCGACGACATCGACGTCGATATCTCCAGCCAGCTTTTTGAGCTGGTCGATAGCCGCCACCCGGAAGGTATCCGCCGCCACCAGCAGAACCTTTTTGCCCTCTTTCTTAGCTCTATGAGCCAGCTTGGCGATAGAGGTGGTCTTGCCGCTGCCGTTAACACCCACCGCCATAACGACTTTGGGGGGAGATTGGGGAGCCGATGGCGGAATATCAATGCTGAGGATTTTGACCATCTCCTGCTGCAGGGCTTCGCGCAACGCCGAGCCTTCAGTGAATTTTCCCTCCCTGGCTCTCTGCTTCACCCTTTCCAGCAGTTTTTCGGTGGTGCTGAATCCCACGTCCGCCGAGATGAGCAGCTCCTCCAGTTCCGCCCACACCGCCTCATCAACGGTGGGACGGTCGAAGAGGCTCATCGCCCGCTTGAACCAGCTATCGCGGCTCGGTTTTAGTGCTTTTTCGATATCGGCCAATCTTACTCCTTGTTAGATAGCAACCCTTCCAATAATACCTGGGCTGCCTTCTTATCCAGGGGCTTATTATTATTGCCACACTTGGGCGACTGAACGCAACTGGGGCAACCGTCCTCGCAGGGGCACTCCTCAATCGCCTTCAGTGTAGTTTGCCACAATTCCTCCACCAGGTCAAAGCCCTTCTCGGCAATGCCGATGCCGCCGGGATAGGCGTCGTAGATAAATATCTGGGATTTTCCCGTATCGGGGTGGAGGGGGGTGGAAACGCCGCCGATATCGTTACGGTCGCAGAGGGCGAACATGGGCAGAATAGCGATGGCGGCGTGCTCGACGGCGTGCAGCCCGCCGGCGAAATCAAGCCCGACATCATCCTCGTCCACCCGCTTCACCGTCTTCGGGGGCAGGTCGAACCAGAGGGCGATGGTGGGGAAGTGCTGAGGGGGGAGGTCGAGGGGCTCTTCCCCGATGACCTCCTCGGTGAACTGCGCCTTCTTCTTGAAGCCGACCACCCGCGTGGTGACCTCGACCTCGCCCAGATAGACCTTGGTGCCGCGGCAGGTCTTATCCTTGATTACCTTAATGATATGAAGGTCGGTGAGCTCTTTATCCTGAGTGTAGTAGTTGACCTCTACCGGCTTGGCGTAGGCGGTGCGCGCCGAAAGGTCGAGCTCCTCGACCAGGTAGGATTCCCCCTGGTGCAGGTAGATGGCGCCGGGAAAGATAAAAAACAGAGCCGTGCTGGAATCTATAGTTTCTATGAGAGCGCCGCTGGAGCTGTCGATAATGGCGTAGTTTTCCCCGAAAGCGGCGCGGATATTGACGCCCTGGGCGGGGTAGACAATCGACGGCGCCACGTGCCATCTGCCCTTAAGCTCCCGCAGCAGCCCCTGCTCCTCTAACTCGTTCCTCTCCGGGACTAAAGCCGAGCCGAAGAATTCCTCATCCAGGCTGGTCAGGGGTAACTCCCAGGCGGCGCAGAGAAGGTGGGCGCGCAGGATGTAGGGGTTATCGGGGTTGACCAGGGCGTTCTCGAAGCTCTTGCCGAAAAAGGACTCGGGGTGACGCATAAAATACTGGTCGAGGGGGTTGTCCAACCCGATGAGAAAGCTCAATGATTTTTCCTTACTCCGCCCGCTTCTCCCCGCCTGCTGCCAGGTGCTGGCGATGCTCCCCGGATAGCCAGTGAGCACGGTCGCCTCCAGGTCGCCGATGTCTATGCCCAGCTCCAGCGCCGTGGTCGCCACCACACCGGTAAGCTGGCCGCTGAAAAGCTCACGCTCTATTTTACGCCTGTCCTCGGGGAGATAGCCCGCCCGATAGGGCTTGATTTTCTTGGGCAGAGCGGAGTTGATTTCCGCCAGCTTGCGCCGCGTGTAGTTATAGATAACCTCGGTCAGCTGGCGGGTGCGAACGAAGGTCAGGGTGCGGATATCCTGGCTTACCAGTTCGGCGAAGAGGCTGGACGCCTCGCCGTTAGCGCTGCGGCGGACGCTCCGCGCCGTATCTATAAGCGGCGGATTCCAGAAGACGAATTCCTTGCCGCCGTGGGGTGAGCCGTCGTTATCGACCACGCTGAAGGGCAAGCCCAACAGCTTTTCGGCGTGCTCGCCGGGGTTGGCGATGGTCGCCGAGCAGCAGATAAACCGGGGGTTGGAGCCATAGAACCGGCAAAGCCGCCGCAGGCGGCGGAGCACGTCGGCCACGTGGGAGCCGAAGACGCCGCGGTAGCTATGGGCTTCGTCCACAACCACGTACCTCAGGCGGCGCAGCAGCCTCGACCACTGCTGGTGGTTGGGCAGTATGCCCACGTGGAGCATATCGGGGTTGGTCAGGATGAGCCGCGCCCGCCTTCTTATGTCCCCCCGTTCCGCCTTGGGGGTGTCGCCGTCGAAGGTGGCGAAGTCCCCCGTAGATAGAATTCGGGGGTGGAATAGCTCCCATAAAGTGCGCAGCTGGTCCTGAGCCAGGGCTTTGGTCGGGAAGAGGTAAAGGGCGCAACTGCCCCGCTCGGTCAGGATTGCCTCCATAACGGGGACGTTATAGCAAAGGGTCTTGCCGCTGGCTGAGGAAGTAGCCACCATCACGTTCTTGCCCTGGCGGGCATGGTTTATGGCTTGAGCCTGATGACTATAGAAGGGTAATAATCCGTGCTTACTGAGACAGTCCTCAAGAGCGGCTTCCAGGGGACTGGCTAATTCGGCGCATTTCGCTTGGCGGCGCGGGATAGGCTCCTGATGAGCTATCTGGCCGCTATAAGCGGGTTGAGCGGTGAGATGATGCAGAAAGGCAGAGGTGTCCATTAAAACCCCGGTCAGAAAACAGGCAGAATCTCGATCTCGTAGTCCAGTATCTCTAGCTCAAAGCGACCGTTAACGATAAAATCCACCGCCTTGGAGAGGACTTCGTTGGTATATCTTTTGTTATTGCTGACGCAGCAAATGCCCAGGGTCGCCCGCTGCCAGAGGTCGTTATCGTCCACTTCCGCCACGGAGATGTTGAACTTGTTCCTGAGGCGGGTAATGATAGACTTCAATATCTGCCGCTTACCCTTAAGCGATAGATTCTCCGGGAAGCGGAGCTTAACCCGACAGGTACCAACATTCATGGTATACAGTTGGCAACCAGCTAACGCGAAGGCTTATCCGCCTTCTCTTTGCTTAGCGTAACACTCTTTGCAATAGACCGGGCGTCCCTCTCTGGGCTCAAAAGGCACGGTGGTTTCGACGCCGCACTCAGCACAGGTTACGGTGAACATCTGCCGCTGTTGATTGGAGTCACCAAAGCGCTCTTTCCGTTTTGCCGCCCGGCACTCCGGACAACGAGAGGGCTCGTTCTGCAAACCGTGAGACTGGTAAAACTCCTGCTCACCGGTGCTGAAAACGAACTCCTGCCCGCAGTCGCGACATACGAGGGTCTTTTCTTCCAGAGCCATTTACTGCCCCTCCTCATATTTTGTTAGTCCCTTGTCGTGGTTGCAGTCTCCTGGCTCTAAAACCCTTTGTCGGACCTATAGCTTGTAATACTATTTACCCCGAGGGTTCTCTGCTACGCAAAGTTCAAGCTGGGAAGCAACACTTAACCAAGGTTTCGACTACAGCCCTAACTATAACTACTATTTTTTGCAAAGTCAAGCAGGCTTAATCTATGCCCATTAAATTTACAGTCGTCACTGGTTGTGCTATAATCGGTTGATTATAAAGGATAGTTCATATCTGCTAAAATAACCGGGAATAGAGGGGTTGTAATTTTGGAAAAAGAGAAGAAGACCGAAATCATAAGCAAATTCGGGCTCAGCGAAGGAGATACAGGCTCTACTGAAGTTCAGATAGCCTTGCTCACCGAAAGGATAAACCAGTTGACCGGGCATATGATGGAAAATCGGCATGACTATCACACGCAACGGGGGCTGCTTAAGCTGGTCGGACAGAGAAGAAGGTTACTCGCCTACTTGAGTCGAGAGGATGTCAGCCGGTATCGCAGCCTGATTGCCAGGCTCGGTCTACGTAAGTAAATTTGGGGAGAGGCTATTGATAACACCTAATTCTTTCGAGTGTGATGTCGGTGGTAGAAGGCTTATTATCGACACCGGAAAACTGGCCGGACAGGCAGCCGGGGCGGTAACCGCCCGCTACGGGGATACCGTAGTCCTGGTTACCGTCTGCACCAGCGAAGAGCCCCGGGAAGGGATAAATTTTCTGCCCCTGACCATCGATTATGAAGAGAGGCTCTACGCCGCCGGCAAGATTCCGGGCGGCTTTATCCGCCGGGAGGGACGTCCCAGCCAGGAGGCAACCCTGGCCAGCCGTCAGACCGACCGGCCGATACGCCCACTGCTGCCCAAGGAATGGCGCAACGACATTCAGATTATCATTACCGTCCTTTCCGCCGACCAGGAAAACGACCCCGATATACTGGCCGTTATCGGCGGCTCGGCGGCGCTATCGATTTCGGAGGTGCCCTTCGATGGTCCGGTAGGCGCGGTTCATATAGGCTACATAAACGACGAGCTTATCTTGAACCCGACCCTGGCCCAGCTTGAGGACAGCCAGCTCGACATGGTCGTCGTCAGCACCAAGGAAGCCATCGTGATGGTAGAGGCTGGCGCCAGGGAGGCGCCCGAGGACATCGTGCTCAAGGCGATAGAGCTCGGACACCAGACCAACCAGGGTATCATCAAGCTCCAGGAGCAGCTCCAGCAAGCCTGCGGTAAGCCCAAGCTGGAAGCTCCGCAAAGCGGGGTCAACCCCGAGGCGCTGGCGGCGATTGCACCCATAGTTGATGCTAAGCTGGTACCGGCCCTTAAGCAGCCGGAGAAGTCGCAGCGAGAAGACGCCCTCACCGCCTTGAAGAAAGAGCTGGTGGAGAGCTTTGGCGAGACATTTGCCGAAGAGGACATAGCTGGCGCTTTAGAGAGCCGAACCAGGAGTGAAATAAGGGGCCTTCTCCTTAAAAAGGGGGAGCGTATCGACGGGCGGGGTCTAGATGAAGTCAGGCCCATCAGCTGTGAAGTAGGGCTGCTGCCCCGCACCCACGGCTCGGCCCTGTTTACCCGGGGACAGACCCAGGTCCTGACCATCACCACGCTGGGCTCCGTCGGCAAGGAGCAGCCGCTCGACGGGCTGGGCATAGAGGAAAAGAAACGCTTCATCCATCACTATAACTTTCCGCCCTTCTCCGCCGGCGAGACCAAGCGCATCGGCTCACCGGGGAGGCGTGAAATCGGGCATGGCGCTCTGGCGGAGCGAGCCATCGAGCCGATACTGCCCAAAGCTGAGGACTTCCCTTACACCATCCGATTAGTCTCCGAGGTCTTGAGCTCCAGCGGCAGCACCTCCATGGCCAGCGTCTGCGCCTCAAGCCTGTCGCTGATGGATGCGGGCATACCGACCAGCGCCGCCGTCGCCGGCATCGCCATGGGGCTGGTCAGCGGTGAGGACGGTAAATACGTCGTTCTGACCGACATCCAGGGCATAGAGGATAACTACGGCGACATGGACTTTAAAATAGCCGGCACAGCCAAGGGCATTACCGCCATGCAGATGGACACCAAGCTCAAGGGCATAAGCCTGGAAGTTTTGAGTAAGACCTTGCCTCAAGCCCGCCAGGCCCGGCTGTCAATCCTGGAAGCGATGCAAAAGACCATCAGCGCCAGCCGGCCTGAGCTTAGCAAATACGCGCCCCGAATGTACAAGATAAGCATCGACCCGGAGAAAATCGGCGCCGTTATCGGCACCGGCGGCAGAACGATAAGGGCGATTATCGAGGAAACCAAGACGACCATCGATGTCGATAACGACGGCACGGTGATTATCGGCTCAGCCAATGAGGAATCCGCCCGCAAGGCTATAGATATTATTGAAAGCCTGACCAAAGAGGTAGAGGTCGGCACCACCTACACGGGAAAGGTGACGCGGATACTGAACTTCGGCGCTATGGTGGAGATTCTTCCCGGCAAAGAGGGGCTGGTTCACATCAGCGAGCTGGAGAACTACCGCGTGGACAAGGTCGAGGACGTGGTTAAAATAGGCGACGAGGTGACGGTTAAGGTAATCAACATCGACGATATGGGACGGGTAAACCTGTCGCGACGGGCGGTCTTCGAAAAGGAGTCCGATGCACCCGGAGCCAGCCCGCAAGGCGGGCCGTCTAAAGACTACCCCTTCAAATCACAGCGCGATTCCCGCCCTCCCCGAAATCAAGGCGGCTTCCACAACCGGGGGCTCGACAGAGGACGCCGGCGATGAAGCCGATAAGGGTAGCCGTTCACGGCGCGCTGGGGAAGATGGGGCAGACCTTGATTAACGCCCTCTGCCGTGAAACCGAGATGCAAATCGTAGGCGCTACCGACACCAAGGCGACTGAAGACCACCTGCCCCTACCCGACGGCTCGGGCAGAGTTCCCCTTTCCCCTGAGCTTGAACCCATCCTCACCAGCTGCCAGCCGGAGGTAGTGGTAGA
>Ga0307443_1001808_pt1 | contig 12323 bp, 10 predicted proteins | sample SalMarSW160220MG_FD_202148 | JGI IMG/M metagenome (GOLD analysis project Ga0307443, IMG submission 202148) | Salt marsh sediment microbial communities from the Plum Island Ecosystem LTER, Massachusetts, United States - SW1601-220 | ecosystem: Environmental > Aquatic > Marine > Intertidal zone >... | reverse complement strand
ACCTAAAATTTGGTTGATCATTTGAATTTTTTATACCAAAATGTAGGGCGAAAAACAAGTAAAAAGAGCATCTATTTATAATTATTTCAGCTATTTATATGGGATTGACTTTTTACGAGGTCATCAACAATTGGTTTGACAAAAAAGTAATTATTATTATAAAAGACCTTTAAGGTTTCTGAAGGACCATTAATCAGCACTTTTTAAGAAAGATAAAGGCCACGAAGGTCTCAAGACTCGGAAATAATGGGTATTTCGTGGCCTTTTTGTTTAATATGCCTCAATACTGATGAATTCGTAAAAAGTCACAAAAAGATGTCATTTCGAGCGAAGCGAGAAATCTTACCCAGATAACATCCTGAAATCACAAGATTTCTCCCTCTGGTCGAAATGACAAATTCACAAAATCTGACTTTTTACGAGACCATCAATACTAATCCACAATAAATCAAGCATATGTGGTTTTATAGGCTCTTTCTCAAAATGAGTGGGTAAGTTATCCCCCTCCCCTTGTGGGAGGGGGTAAGGGGGAGGGGAATTAACAGATGTAGAGATGTTATTGTGGAGATATTTGAGAGTTAGGCGAATGGAAGGATTGAAATTCAGAAGGCAACAGCCAATCGGAAGATATATTGTTGATTTTGTTTGCCTTTAAAAGAAAATAATCATTGACCTCGCTGGAGGGCAACACGCCCTATAAACAAAGAAAGATACGGAAAGAGATGAATGGCCCAAAAGTCAGGGATTCAAAGTTCTCAGATTTTGGAATAATGAAGTAATAACCAATACGCAGGGTCTTTTACCTGCCTGTGCGTTGTATGCAGACAGGGAGGAGGTGCGGATAAACTGTTTATCACACCCTCCCCGTAATCCCCTCCCATCAAGGGAGTGGAAAAAAAGAGAAAAACTCCCATCAAGGGAGGAGAATTTACTCACTTGAAATGGGAAAGAACCGTTTGATATCTTTAACTAAGGGAGGAGAGCGTTATGAAACTGCACACAAAAATGATATGCAAATTTTTCCTACTATTGTTAATTATGATCGGACTTATGGGAACGACTGATCATGCGGCTCAGGCCAGGATCAAGGAGATCCGCATCGCCGACAGTAAGGGCGATTGGGGCTATCCTAATCCCTATCGCCACTATCCTCGGGGAACGGGCTACGTCCGCATGAGCTGGGTATTTGACACCCTGATCTGGAAAGATGATAAAGGCTATATTCCAGCTTTGGCCAAGAAATGGACATACGATCCCAAGTCCATGAGCTTTAGCTTTGAACTCCGGGAAGGTGTCAAATGGCACGACGGTAAGCCCTTTAGCGCCGAGGACGTGGTCTTCACTATCGACTATTTCAAGAAATATCCTTATGGATTTGTTCCCATCGAGGCAGTGTCATGCGCCGAGGTTAAGGGGAAAAATACGGTGGTTATCAAGCTGGAAAAACCCTATGCCCCCTTCCTGGCTTATATAGGTGGATCTATGCCTATTCTTCCAAGCCACATCTGGAAAAAGGTGACGAATCCACGAAAATATAACAATCCTAAGGCATTCATCGGATGCGGCCCTTACAAGTTTATTGATTTCAATAAGGCCAAGGGAACATACCTTTACGAGGCATTTGAAGACTACTATCAGGGCCGGCCTAAGGCAGATCGGCTCATCTATATTAAGGCAGGCAAGCCTCTTATGATACTTTCTAATGGCAAGGCCGATCTGGTCAATATTAGGCCTGACATAGCCATGCTATTAGAAAAAAAAGGTATGATTGTAATCAAAAATGCCCGGGGCTGGAACAAAAAGCTGATGATCAACCACAAGAAGACGCCCTTTAACGACAAACGCTTCCGCGAGGCCTTAGCATATTCTATAAACCAGCAGGAGATCATTGATAAAGCCCACCGAGGATTTGGATCTCCGGCCTCCTTCGGTCTGCTCTCACCCGATCATGAGTTCTACAACCCAAACACACCAACCTATGTGCATAATCCTTCCAGGGCTCGGCGAATATTAGAGTCCTTAGGGTACCTCAAAGGCTCGGACGGTTACTACTCCAAATACGGCAAGCCTTTAAAAGTAGATCTCCTGGCGTCAAATATAACTTCAGCCGGGGAAAGCGTTACCGATAGAGACGGCGAGGTGATCAAGCAACAATTAGAGAAAGTGGGCATCCATGTTGATCTGTTAAATATGGAGCAGGCCACCACGGACGGGAGGGTCAGGAAATGGAATTTTGATCTGGCTATCTCCGGCCACGGCGCCCTGTTAGGTGATGCCAGGATCCTCAATCGGATGATCAACCCCAAATTTACTGGCTCTGTCAACTCGGCACGCTTTGGGGCCAACAAAGAGTTGCTCAAATTACTCAAGGCACAAATCGCGGAGATGGATATGGTCAAACGCGGGGCCTTAGTCTATAAGATACAGGAGATATATGCCGACGAAGTGCCGGCCATTTCTCTATATTATCCGACCTCCATGGCCGCTTACAACCCCAAAAAGGGCATCAGGTGGTATTATACAAAGGGAGGCATTTCTATAGGTATTCCCATCGCACAGAACAAGATGTCCCTGGTTAAATAAAGACAACTACACAAGTTGTCAGGTTCAAGCCCGCCCTGCCCGCCCTGGCGCGACATGCCTGTCAAATATTGCAATTGCTATGTGATTTATAAGTCCTGGCAATACAATCTAAGCATTGCATGCCAGGTCTGGGCCAGGGGCGCGATGGCCATTATCAAGGAGAGTAACTCCTTACTATTTAAATGTATCTGTCTTAAATCTAACTCCCTGAAATCAGGTCTGGGCCAGGGGTTCACAGTTCAGGGTTAAGCGAACAACCATTTAACCTTTGAACCCCGCCTGCCATCCGGCTGGCAGGTCTGAACCTTTGAACCCCGCCTGTCCCCCGACCCATCGGGGGGCGGGCAGGTCTGAACCCGGAACTTCGCGCAGCGCAGGCGCTCGCGCCGCGTGTGAATCTATGTACAAATAACGAATCAATATGGTTTCTGATCCAAAACGCTTATTGTCCCGGCGGCTCGGCCTTGTTATCTCCTATGGCTTAGCGGCCCTGGCCATGATCTATCTCAGCTACTCGCTGCCACATTTGCTGCCAGGGGATTTTGTGACAGCAATGTATTCGAGCTCCAACGTTAGCCTCACAGCAGATCAGGAGGCACAACTCAGGGCCTATTATACCGAACGCCCGGGATTTGGCCATTACCTTGTTAATCTGATAACGCTGGACTGGGGATATTCCTACGCCTTTTTGACCCCTGTCTCAACCCTTTTTTTCAGTGCATTACCCTGGACGCTGATATTACTGGGCACGGCCAACGTAATCTCCATGATCATCGGTTTTGTGTCAGGGGTAGAAGCGGCCTGGCGGCGGAATAGTTGGTTGGAGAAAGGTATGGTGGGCGGAATGACTGTTATTGAGGGGATTCCCGAGATCAGTACCGGTGTCATTCTCCTGGTAGTATTCGCCCTCAACTTGCAGTGGTTTCCGGCGGCTGGGGCAGAAACAGCCTATGCTGATGTATCTTTCTGGGCTCGGCTGGCCGATATATGCTACCACCTATCATTGCCCCTGGCCACTCTTGTTCTGGCCTATTTCCCTGGCAATTTCTTGCTTACACGCAATAGTATGATGATGGTCATAAAGGAGCCTTTTGTTACCACAGCGAGAGCCAAAGGCCTGCCTGCATGGAGAGTAAGGTATTTCCATGCCGCCAGAAATGCCCTATTACCTTTGGTAACACGCTTTGGTCTACGCTTGGCCTTTATGATTACAGGCGCATTAGTGGTAGAGACTATCTTTTCCTATCCGGGCTTAGGCACGCTCCTGTTTAATGCAATTCAGGCGCGTGATCTGCCGCTGATTCAGGCTATCGTCCTGGTCTCTTCCCTGATGGTTCTCACGACCATTTTGGGCCTGGAAATGGTTTACCGGATAATTGATCCAAGGATTGAACATGTCTATTAATGCTGATCGAACATTTTTTCGTGACCCTTGGTTTGTGGCAGGCCTTTCCCTGTCAATTTTTTTTGCTGTTATGACACTGCTTGGTCCAGAGCTGGCTCCATTCGATCCCCGGGACATCTCTTTTACCCCAATCTCACCACCCTCGGCCAGACACCTCCTGGGTATTAACGACGGTGGACAAGATATCTTTTCCGAGCTTCTATTTGCTGTCCGCAACACTGCAAGCTTTGGATTACTCAGCGGTATAATCGCCTTGGCATTAGGGATCATAGTGGGGCTGATCGCAGGCTGGTTTCGTGGTCTGGTTGATATGATTCTGATGCGCATAGCCGATGTTTTGCTGGCCATTCCAGCCATCATGATTCTTGTGCTTACAGCCGCCCTTTTCAGACCATCACCATGGATTCTGGCGCTTATTCTATCTGGTCTGATGTGGCCTTCTATCAGCAAAGCTATTCGTGCACAGACACTTACCCTAAGAGAGAGTCTCCATGTCAGGTCAGCTACACAGATCGGTGCCAGCAACTTTTATATCATCCGGCGTCATCTTTTGCCCGAGATGTTTCCGCTCTATCTCATTGGCTTTGCTGCAAAAACCAGGATTGCCATGTTCATGGAAGCGTCCCTTGCCTTCTTAGGGTTACTTGACCCCAGCCGCAAGTCATTGGGTATGATGATTAGTTATGCACTTAAATATTATTATATGGACATATGGTGGAACTGGCTCCTGCCTCCTGTTGTCTGCTTATCCTTATTGATCATGGCTGTCACATTCTTAGCAATAAGCCTTGAAAAGGTACTGGATCCACGCCTTAAGCAGTCTTTAGGCGCTTAATAATGAATACCGTGTTTTTGATGGTAGAATATCTGTACTCAGGTTCACACGCGGCGCGCACGCGGCGCGAGCGCCTGCGCTGCACGAGCGCCTGCGCTGCGCGAAGTTCAGGGTTCACGCCTGTCCCCCGATTTATCGGGGGGCGGGCGGGGGTGAACTCTGAACCTGTAAACGCTTACGAATATGTTTCTTGGTATTATTTCTCAATTTTCAATTGACAATTGAAAATTTAAAGCTCTCTTGTACTTTTGAAGTAATTGTGGGAAATATTGGAGCAAAGCGGCTTCCATAAATCATCGATAGTCAATCATCAATATTCAATTCTTTTGACTATCTTTTATTCCGGCTTGTCCGGGTTACAGTGAAGACCACTATGAGTCTGGAGATTAAAAACTTAAATATTATGTATCAAGACCGGGACCACCGTATTCAGGCCCTGGAGGATATAAGCATTGCGCTCACTCCAGGTAAATGTCTGGCTCTGGTAGGAGAGTCCGGCTGTGGAAAGACTACCCTTGCTAAGGCCTGTATGGGATTGCTTCCATCAAATACAATCCGGCAAGGCCAAATAAAGCTCAACGGGCAACGAATCGATCTCCTTGGGGAATCATTACTAAACGAGATTCGTTGGGAGAGAATTGGTATGGTTTTTCAAAACGGCTCGTCCAATCTTAATCCTGTACATCGAATTATCGATCAAGTGGCTGAACCTCTGATCCAACATCGGTCCTTAAGCCGATCCATGGCTCATGCACTAGCTGGCCAGGCACTATCCAGAATGGGAGTCAAGGGAGAATATCACTCCCGCTATCCCCATCAACTCAGTGGGGGCGAGTCTCAACAAGTCTTATTAGCTATGGCTACGATCCTGGACCCGGAAGTGATTATTTTAGATGAGCCCACCTCAGCCTTAGATGCCTTAAATAAGTCTTTTGTGAGCGATTATATAAACCATGCCAAGTATAAAGGTAAGGCAATTCTTTTGATCACACACGATCTGGAGTTAGTAGTTCATCTGGCCGAAACTGTTGTCCTTCTCTATCTTGGCCAGATCATGGAAATTATGCCATCGAAGGATTTTTTCTCTCGTCCCCTTCACCCGTATACACTTGCTCTTGGACGGTCCTATCCTGCTATGACAACTGCCAGGGATTTAGGCGGCATTCGTGGCGATGCCTTCTACCGCTTTGTACATCAACATGGCCACAACAATGAAGTCAATTACAAGCACGTCCATATCCAGATCCCTCGCTCCGCCCATAAAGATGGCCACGCTCCCCCGACAGGTTGTCTATTCCTAAACCGATGCACTCAGGCTATTGAAAAATGTCGAACGGGAACAGTAACTCTGGATGCAATTGACAACCATATGGTTCGCTGTCTGCGACATGGAATCGCCAATCTTGTGGAACTCAAAGGAGTAAGTAAGCAATACGGACAAACTGTTGCCATTCATCCTATCGAACTGGAAATCAAATGTGGTGAGGTCTTCTGCTTAGTGGGCGAAACCGGTTCCGGTAAGACTACTCTGGCAATGATCACCGCCGGGGTGCTTAAATCAGACAGTGGTGCAAGACTTTTTAATGGACGCGACATGGATAAATGGATGCACCAGGATTACCGTTCGCTGGCTCGTTACATTGGTGTAATCTATCAAAACCCGGCCGATTCTGTCAGCCATCGCCTCACTGTTTTTGATAGTGTTGCCGAGCCACTTAAGATCCATGGCCTTGTCAGAAACCAAATTGAAATTAAAGAAATTGTAACTAAAGTTCTGGCTGATGTCCATCTTTCAACTGATCCAGCATTTCTGGGCTGCTATCCACATGAGCTCAATATGGGGGCTATACAGCGTGTCTGCCTGGCTCGTGCCTTGGTCCTTGGCCCCTCCCTTCTGGTTGCAGATGAGCCAACCAGCTCACTGGATCCCAGCATCCAGGCCAAAGTATTGAAGTTGCTTTTGAATCTCCAGACCGAATTAGGCCTGTCTATGCTTTTTGTTACTCACAATATCGGCCTCGCACGAAAAATTGGCGATCGAATCGGGGTAATGCTCGCCGGTCGCTTAGTGGAAGTTGGCCCTGCTCATCTCATTTTATCCAATCCCAGGCATCCCTACACCAAGCTATTGATCGACAGCGTAAGCGGTATCCCCCGGGGCTCTTTCAAACCTGTTGCAGATTCGGTTGAACCCAGTGGTTGCCCCTTTTCTATGCGATGCCCTATGGCCCAAGATATTTGCAGGCATAAAACCCCGCAACTTTTACAGAGAAATTACCGCCACGTAGCCTGTCATTTTCCATTAGCCGTTAATAATTCAGGTTAGAGGTTTTCTTGTAAATAGTCACGAACCTGCGAATGAATATCAGACGAGGCTACGACCATGAGATGATCCTCTATTTTTTGTCCATCTAAGTATTCGTCAAGCATAAACTCGCTTCCGTCCATTCCGTAGATCTTTCCTCCCGCTGCCTCAATAATAACTCGAGCCGCTGCCAGATCCTGATATGACTCATTTGTAATAACAGCCGCTTCAGCGCGTCCCATAGCAACATAACATATATGGGCAGTAGTACATCCCAGGTCTCGGATTTTACCAGGAAATGTGGAATGGTAATGATGGTGAAACCGGGAATAGGTGAGCAGAAGGCTCTCGTCGTTAATAGTTTCCTGCGACGAAATACTGATTTCCTTTTTTTCCAAGTAGGCCTTGCGTCCTGCCTGGGCATGAAAAAGATCGCCCGTTGCAGGCATATAAAACATGCCTAAGATTGGCCAAAAATTCTCAAGAAGAGACAGAGAGCTTCCCCATATAGGAATTCCAGCCTGAAAATTGGCTACCCCCTCTAATGCATCAAAAATCCATAGGTATCTCTTTCCCTCATGAGTGTACCCTTCGTTCTTTTGGTTGCTATTAAATACCTTGTGATCAGGAAAATGAGTGTGGAGTTGATCCTGGAAAAACTCTATCAGGTTGAGTTCGGCCTCTGTAACCAACTCCTCATCAAATTTAACATCTGGATTACCCCTGCCATAATAGGAAAGCGCTTTCTCTCCTGAACTATGAAGCACCTGCATTGCAAACTGCGTTAAATCCTCAATTCCCTGATCTTTTGATTCTACCATTTTTCCCCCTTATAAAATTTTTTTAGAGAATGATCTTTTGGCCTATCATTTTCAACTAACGATTGATGAACTCGTAAAAAGTCAGAAAGCACCCGTTTTCGTCATTCCCGCGAAGGCGGGAATCCAGGGAAATCAACCACTTCTGGACTCCCGCCTTCGCGGGAGTGACGGGCATGGAGACTTTTTACGAGTCCATCATGATTGATCCTTTATATATTGGAAACCTTTTTAAGAAGTAAAGTGAAACACGTAACATTGTCAATGGTAAAAATATACCCTGTTTAAAATAGCTTAACATTATTATCACTCACAGGTAAATCACGAAAAGACAGCATACTTCCTTTAAAAGCCAGGGAGTCTTGGGAATGGTTCAGAAATGAAGCGTATCAAGATTTGATTAACTCGTAAAAAGTCATATTCGGTGGCTTTCTTGGAATGTACACTCCCTCTCCTCCCAGAGTATAAGCCATGGCATCTTTTAGGGTTCGGCAAGATAGATGAGATATTTGAAGTATTGAAGCGAGGGATATATCTCTTCGCCTGTGTTTCTTCCCCCCGCATACCTGCGGCGCCAAAGAAGGTAAATTATATAGCTTCAAGGTTAACCTCAAGGTCCCTTTCCTGGCATACAAAAAACCTATCCCTCTAATACTATATTCTCAAGTCGTTTTGGAACCTACGGCCCCCTTTATAGCGGGTTAAATTTCATCTTGATTTCCATATGTGCATTACATTATATTGTTAACATATAAATTTTAATAACAGATAAAAGAATCAAAAAATTCAAGAGAAATATTTACCCTAATTGAACTTAATATATGAATACGTGGAAACATTTTCCAGATATATAGTCCGATATCATGGAAAAATTTTACGTTTATCAGCACTGTTAGCCTGCTAACTAGGCGTCGCCGAATAAAAAGGAATGACCGATCGACCGCACAAACGGTGAGGATGCCGGACGGTGTTTTTGGGAGAAGAATGGGAATCGACAGACAGGAAATCTTCCAGCGCATTCATGACAAGGGTTACGGTATCGTGAGATCGCAGGTCAACAGGAAGGGACAAAGGAGTGATGGAAAAGACGTTATTGAAAGACAAGGATTGGGCATCTATCGACGGTCAACTATGCCTCGTCACGGACTTCACGCCGATGGCGAAGGTCGAGAACGGTTCGGTTGTGGCCATGAGTGCCGACACACCTTACGCGTCGGTGCGTCTAAGATGTGAGCGGTCCGCAGAGGATATAACAGGGTTCATCAGTCACAAGACTGATTTCGCTATGCTCTGGGCGGCGTTCAAGCAGAGAACGGCAGTGCGGGGCACGCGCGTCGAAGTCTACCCTCCGGAAGAACTCAACTCTGCGAGCCTCGGAGATAATGAAGAAGTGTGGCTGGTCTGGACAAGAAAGAACTATCGCGGTGCTGTGCGCTTGTTCGGCAGCTTTCTGCCACGGCTGGTTGTGATGGTGAGTCGGAAAGGTGCATTTGAACTCACCTTGGACCGCACGGGGCGAATTCGACCAGAACTCAAGGGCGAGGCGCGAGCCATGGCCACCCTTCCGTTGGTAACGTGGACGCCCGAGGTGATGAGACAGTAATTCAGTTGGTCGCCGCCGATGCCGCGCGGCGACAGGTGCTGCGGGAGCCGTGTTGTCCTCCATAGCTCATGAGCCCAGGCTAACCTTTCAGTTCACCCGACCGGTGTTTCGCTGCGCTTCACACCGGCCGGTGACTTCAGCGTTAGGTTTATGAAAATGCATTCCTTCAAACTATTAATTCCTATACTTTTGGCATCTATACTTTTCGGTTGCAATTCAGGCGACACATGGAATTGCGTTGTGTACCCGGACCGAGAAAATCTTACAGAGTCTCTCCAAATTGGGAACTTCAATAGTTTGCAGGAGTGCGGAATAGCTGCGCTGAAGACTCTTGATAGGTTGCATGCATCGGAACGCGGCGATTACGAGTGTGGAAAAAATTGTCGGAAGGATATTACTTCTCCAAGTTTTTTGATTTGCGAAGAAACGTCAAAAGCTAACATCCCTATTGATTTGGCACGTGCACTATATCCAAGAGACAATATTTCACAGGCATTGGAAAAATTGTTTCTCCACGAAATATATCGGTCTTACAATTCAGAATACCTCACTTACCCTGGGATGTTAAAAGCTTGGTTCGCAAGGACGGCGGTTTCATTCAAAGTGCCTATATCGAAAAAACTGATTCTGTTTGCTGACTCTCAAGCAAAGTTCGTGGATAATGTCGCTCTTCTTGGAATGGTTTCCGATAGTGTCGTACCAACAATTGAAATGTCCCCAACAGAATTTGAGGTATATTTTGATGGTTTAGCGAAGAGAAAAGGCCTCAGCCTTCAACTGAGTAAACGAAAAACCTAACCAGCCCTTCAACCCGGCTTCGCCAGTCTTCCGGCATTAGGATCGAAAGTATAAACAATGCAACTTACAGATGGGCAAAAATTTGAAGCGCTGAAATTGAGGTATACTGATCATGTTGAACTGCTTCGTTTTATAACAAAGCTAGATGTCCAAATTTTTAGCGGTTATATTACCATTCAATTAGCCCTTGGTGCATGGCTTGCGACCCACCCAATCAATGGGATTTTGCCCAAAATTGGAATCATTCTGATAGACATAGTACTTGCTGTAATTGCCTTAAAAGTACTTTATAATGACTATCGAAGAAGAACAGAGGTCGTTGGAATAATCAAAAACATAAATGAAGCTCTAAATTTTAATTCGGCAGGTGTTTATTTGCCTGGAAGCCCGTTAAATGTTGAAACAAAGAGAAGGCCTTGGTTTGTATGGTTTTTAATCGGCATAATAGTTGGTGTTTTCGGAATAATCATGGTCACATTTGGTGGTATAGTGTCTGTTACTCCCACAACATAATCCATTATTTATCCCAACTTTGCGCTGCACCTGGCAGCGAAAGCCTGGCGGCTTCGCTGTCCGTGAGCGCCGATGTAAACACCAATTTAAAAACAATATGTGATAGGGAGGGCTCAATGTTAAAGCAGGCCGATTCTCTATTTAAGGCGACTTCCATTAAATTTTTGGCATCGCTTCTGTTAACTGTTATCTTGAGCCTGTCATATTTTACCCAGGCGAAAGGAGAATCAATGATGGATTGGTCTAGTAGTTTAGAGAAGTCGCTGGACAATGAAGCACGAAGGCTATCTGAAATACTTGACGAGATAGGTCTAATTGGCAAAATTTTAGAGGATTCAGCTATTCGAGTAGATCCTAAAGCACCTCAAGAAGAACTTCTTAAAAGTATTACTATAGAAATCAAAAGAACTAGAGTACCTGGATTTTGTGCATACAACCTCGCTGAGGAGGCTTTTTCATTACTGAAGCTTCTTTCAGCACGGATTGCGCTGCTGGAGCGCGATAAAGGGAAATCACGAGATGCTAACTTACAGAGAAAACTCGACAGTCTAAAAGAAATCATTAATTATGCTGAGCCAAACGTTCGCGAAACAGTCGAACAGATGATGCCCTGGAGTAGTATGGATGGGAAAAAGATCGCAGAGGCGATAGCGGCGCGTGCAGCTGCGAAAAAGAACTAATATGTTTACCTAACAATGAAAATGCAGCCGATCGCTAAAAAACTCATCGGCTGATTTGCGACGAGGCAAAGGCCTCTACACAAATAGCTCATTTATTGCACTCTTTTAGGGACAATGCTCTGTGCAAATTTCGAAAGATTCTTACCAGTGGGTGATACTCGGCCATTTCTGGTCCGCTGTGAAAAGGGTCATTTGTGGGTAGTCAAGGCCCATGGAAACCCTTTGGGAACAAAGGCTATATTCAATGAATATGTAGCTGGACAGCTTGCTAAAGCAATAAATCTTCCTTGGCCGACGGTTTCAATAGTCGAACTAGCACCCAATGTAATGACTGCTTTGCGTCAGAAAAAGCTTGAAATATTTTCAAATTGGGCAGTTGGTATAAAATATGTCGCCGACTTAAAGAAGGTCAACTGGCCACCAAATGAGGCGGGACGCCCTTAAGGTTCTAAGTTTCCTTTGTGATAAGAAAGTGATAAGTGTTAATGCATGCCAAGATTAGCCCGACTTTATTCACCCGGTGTTTTACATCACATTTTGGATCAGTCAGGCGTATCGGAATTATAGTGCTGCTGGGGTTGGATAATCGTTAGAGAGGGACGAGATAACTAATAACGAAAACAATTATCAGTTGACAGAATAAGATTCTTAGAAAATTAAGGGCGTTATATATTAAAACATCGAAAGGTTACATCCCTGAGGATACAGGAAATAAAGAAAAAGACATTGACTCAAGTCATACCATAAAAAGAAACCTCCTGTTAAGAATAAAATGATATTCAC
>Ga0307443_1001799_pt1 | contig 12359 bp, 9 predicted proteins | sample SalMarSW160220MG_FD_202148 | JGI IMG/M metagenome (GOLD analysis project Ga0307443, IMG submission 202148) | Salt marsh sediment microbial communities from the Plum Island Ecosystem LTER, Massachusetts, United States - SW1601-220 | ecosystem: Environmental > Aquatic > Marine > Intertidal zone >... | reverse complement strand
CCTGCTTATCTCCTCTCTCTCTTCAAAAGTTAACCTCCTGTACTTCGGCTCCTTCATAATCTAATCGCCTCCTGATCTTTTTATACATTATTATAATTTGTTGCGTTAGATTTTTGAACGTGCCTAACTAAGCAAAGATTCAGGTGTAATTGATTCTTTCCCTGGTTCTGGAATTTACGATAACCTTGGATTGCTGGATTATAATGGAGAAGAACATTTAATTGGTGCTACACATAATAATCTTACTCTCCTTAGAACTCAGGATATGAATGAAATTAGTAGTCTTGGTAATCTTGGATACATTTGGGGAATGGATGTTGTTGATTCTAATCATATATATGTAATTTCAGAAACTCTTACTGTACATCAGAAGACTGAAGCCCGTTTTCATAGTTTAATAATAGATAATGATACCTTAAAAGAAGTAGGTAGGTGTACAGAAGGTACGAATTATACTTGGAATGACATCGTTACTAAGGGTGATTTTGCATATATATCGGCCAGGTATGGGAGCGACAATAAAGGTTACCTTACAGTAATAGAGGCCACTGATCCACTTAATCCAGTTATAAAAAATAGGACACACATCACGAATAAAGAGACTTGGTGTATTAATAGAATAGGTAATATGCTTTATGTATATTCGGGCTTTAATAATAGTGGTATTGATTACGATGTTACTTTACTTTTAATGGATTCAGTTATAATTGATCGTGGTTTTGCAGAACTAGTAGATCAAATAAAAACTAATAAAGAAATATATTGGATGGATCAATGTCAATGTGGTGGTTTTACCGATGATTTAGAGGGATACAACTCTATTGTTTTAACAGCTTCTCATCCCAACATAGGAACATTTCAATGCGATTTCAATGGACCTTTTTATGGAGATTCAATAGAGAATGAATTCTTTCCCTCACTTAGCGACACTTTTTATCATGGTGAATTTAACTTTCATGTTATGAATGCTGTAAGGCAGAAAAAAGTGTGGCCATACGATGGCAGCGCTCCTTCTGTGGATTCTGCCGATGCTAATGGAAATAGAGGGACATCAATGTTAGAAGCATATAATTGGAATTTAGAATATAATTCCCGAGAAATGGAATCGCCAATGATAAGTGATTTAGGAAACAATGCTTCCACCACCTACCTCGAATGGGATGACCTGCTTCCACCTTCGGTCCCTGAAGGATTCACCTATAGATATAAGAGGAATACAGATACAGAATGGGGGATAAATCTCATCTGGAATGACAATGATGAAGTCGACCTTTCAGGATATAATATTTATCGAAATGGTAGTTATCTTAATAAAACAAATTGGGATACAAATTATATCGATTATGATATTGATAATTATAGGGGAGATACTGTTTGATACTCACTCACTGCATTTGACTTAAGAGACAGGGAAAGTTCTGAAACAGATCTATCGTTTACCATTCCAATAACCATATCCAATACCTCTCAATCAACAGGTTACAACAACGCAACGAGACTCCTTTCATACGAAGAGAGTATTTATTCTCTCTATCGCTCAGATAATAAGGTATATTGCATTATCTCAGATGACAATGGTTCTAGTTGGGGAACTCCCGAATTAGTAAGTAATCCTTCATATACTGCTAAAGCGCCATCAACTGGAGTAACAGAGGATGGAAAGATTGTGGCTGTATGGGTTAGAGGAAACGATAAACTTATGTTAAGTATAAGGGATAATGGAGTATGGAGTAATCCAGGAGAGATATCATATCCTGATTTTAATGTTCAATCGATTGATAATCCAGCAATAGCAGTTAAAAGTGATACCTGTCATGTATTTATGGATGGTATATGGAGAGTCGAGCAGAGAAGATACCAGACAAAATGGCTTTATGGTAAGTTTGAGATTAACAGTCTAAAAGAAGAGTGGAGAGTAATAGCCTCTAAATCAGGGATGGTATCCACATCTTCAACTATTTCTCTTAAGGATAACATACCACTTCTTGCATATGATAGAAATGAGGAAATCATATATGCACAAAGAGTTGGTCCCATCTGGTATAAATGGAATGTATCCAATTCTCCGGATGATTTTAGCAGGAAACCAAATATCGATTACCTGAATGGATACGTGAATCTCGCATGGGTTGAGGATTCGAATAGAGTCCCAATTATCGAGTGTGTATCGATCGTTCCTGCTACCGATTCTAATCTTGATTATCATAGGATAAATTTCAAACAAAGACCTTCTAATGCCGATGAACCATTTGTGATAACCAATCAGTGGCTTTATTGGGAAGAAGAAGATGTTAGTGGAATATATGAAATAAAGAGAGCATGTTATGAGGAGAGTACATTCTCCTGGGATTATCCTGTGGGTGTATCAGACATATCATGGGCTGATGCACTTTACCCACAGGCATTATATTACCGACCAAGAAAGGGTGATATTGTTGCAAATTTTATGGTTATAGCCTCAATATGGTCAGAAGGAGAAACACCTGATATTGGTATACAGGAGAGGGATGAACAGATAGATGATTTTCGATTTGCCTCTTCTAATCTGGGACAGATTAATCCATCTCCGTATCAAATACAGAGAGAAGGGTATCTGGACTATTCAAATGGTTTTAGAGCTTATGAGATGGTTGATTATCATCCACAGGAATTGATATACAGGATTGAGGGACTTGACCCTGCCTTACGTTACAGGATTATACTCGGTCTATTCCAGAAATCAGGTGCGAGATGGAAGGAGAGGATTGAGGTCGATGGGACATCCCTTGGAGAAAGTTACTTAAATTCAGGTAGGGTTGTATTGTTTGGAAGTGAGATACCACATATTAATACTCGGGATGGTGAAATAACAATCAAGATAATAAAAGAAACAGGTGATTATGCCGTATGTGGAGTTTTGTATCTCTATGAGTATTCTGATAAGGGTTATAAGAGTACATTTCCTAAAGAGCCAACACCAATAACAACTAAGTATGAACTCTATATAAGACCCATCACATACGGTAAAATGAATTTAGAGATTGGAATTCCTGAGAAGTGCAGAGTAAATTTAAGGATTTTTGATGTAACAGGGAGATGTGTAAGAAATGCAATTGATGAGGTTATGGGAGCCGGCATACATAAAGTGAATGTAGAAGGCCTCTCAGCAGGGGTTTATTTCTACAATTTCAGGGCAGGAAAGGAATATTATAGAGGGAAGATTTTAAATATAAGATAGGGTAAAAAATCCTCAAGAAAATCTATTCTTCTTTCAATCAAAAATGCTAGGCAGAGATACCCAGCATTTTTGCTCAATATTCCAATATGTGTTATCAGATATTTCAATTGGGGTTGGGATTTGATTAATTTATAAATTGAGGAGGACCTTAATAAAATTGAATGGCATTTTTATATTTGAATTCTCTTTCCCTGTTTATCTTTTATCAAGAAATTTCCCATAAGCAGATAGTCCATTCCTGTTTGCTGGAAACAATGATATGCATCCTCGGGTGTGCAAACAATGGGTTTCCCCCTGACATTAAAGGATGTGTTTATAATTAAGGGACAGTCGTATTTTTCTTCAAGCTTTTTAATTATCTTATAATATAAAGGATTATCTTTTTCCTTGACGGTCTGGACCCTGGAAGAGTAATCCACATGAGTGACTGCCGGAATACTTGAACGAATAACATCCAATTTATTAAGTCCAGAGAGATTACGTTCTTCCTTGGATAACCTACGACGAACTTCCTTTTTTATCGGGGATGCCAGGAGCATATATGGACTTTCTCTGTCAATCTCAAAGTATTTATTGGCATATTCTTTAAGAACGGAGGGAGCAAAGGGTCGAAAACTTTCCCGGAATTTTACCTCCTGGTTTATTCTTCTTTGCATTGTAGGAGACCGCGCATCTCCAAGAATTGAGCGATTTCCCAGGGCTCTTGGGCCAAACTCCATTCGCCCCTGGAACAATCCTATCACTTTTTGTTGGGCAATCAAATCTGCAATCTTTTCAGGGAGTTTTTCTTTTGACAATTCTGTAAAATGTATATTGTTACTTTTTAGGTAATCCCGAATATACGAATTATCAAATTCTGGCCCCAGGTAGGATCCCTTTTGAGAATCATTTTTATCGTCTGTGATTCTCCTATTTCCTAAATATTGGTACCATAGAAATAGTGCTGCTCCCAGGGCACCGCCTGAGTCTCCTGCAGCAGGTTGTATCCAGATATTCTCAAAGGGACTTTCACGTAAGATTCTACCATTGGCAACACAATTTAAGGCAACCCCACCAGCCAAACATAGATTTTTAGCGGCAGTTTCTTTATGGATATGTCTTATCATACGCATTATGACTTCTTCCAAAACTTCCTGTACCGAGTAAGCTAAATCCATGTATTGTTGTGTTAATTGGGATTCTGGTCTTCGAGGAGGGAAACCGAACAGCTTCTCACATCTCCTGTTTGTCATCCTCAAACCAGCACAGTAATTGAAATATTTCATATTCAATCTAAAAGAGCCATCTTCTTTCAAATCTATTAATTCTGAGAGTATCAAATCCTTATATTTTGGTTCACCGTAAGGCGCTAAACCCATCATTTTATACTCACCTGAGTTAACCTTAAATCCTGTATAATAGGTAAAGGCAGAATATAGGAGTCCCAGGGAGTGCGGAAAATGAATCTCTCTAAGAATCCGTATCTCGTTATCTTTTCCCTTCCCATAGCTGGTTGTAGTCCATTCCCCGACGCCATCTATCGTAAGAAAAGCGGCCTCCTTAAAAGGGGAAGGAAAAAATGCAGCTGCAGCATGAGATTCATGATGTTCGGTAAATATTATGGTTCCCGTGTAGTTAAGTTCTCGTTCGATAAGTTCTTTTATCCATATTTTCTTTTTTGCCCACTGTGGGATTGCTTTTATGAAGGAACGAATTCCAACTGGAGCATAAGCAAGATAACTCTGCAATATTCGTTCTAACTTTAGGAAAGGTTTATCGTAAAAGACAACAAAATTTAGGTCCTTTTCATTCAGTTTATTTTCCTGCAAGCAGTTTTTTATAGCATTTCTTGGAAATGAAAAGTCATGTTTCCTACGTGTATAACGTTCTTCCTCAGCGGCGAAAGTTATTTCTCCATCTTGTACCAGGCAAACCGCACTGTCATGATAGAAAGCTGATATCCCGAGAATATTCATTTTCTTAGTGTTCCTTTAAAACCCTGAGTTTCATGGAACATTATTTTCAACTAAAATAATGTATAGATAAAAGGCAGCAAAACTCCCGAACCTTCGGTGAAGATAATCAGTATTCCTATAAGAACCAAGAAAGCGATTATTGGTATTAACCACCATTTTTTTCTCTCTATTAAGAAACTCCAGAGTTCTTTTACTATACTCATTTTACCCACAGTTTTTGCCTCCTTATATCAGTTAGTTTAATTAAGCCCTTATGATCCAAATACTCCAGTAATGTTAGGGCTATAATTCTATTTCCTTCAGGAGTTGGATGGTGTCCATCTATAAAGTATTTTTTCGAACATTCCAGAAACAGCATTTGGATCTCGTCCGGGTTTATTTTCCTTTTATCGCAGGAGACAATATCTATAACGTCTTTTTTAACGACACTTGCAAAAACTTCAGAAAAATCTATAACATCTATATTGTATTTCTTTGCATGAGTTTTTAAGACTTTTTGAGATCTTCGGGATTGTTCGTTAAATAATTGAAAGATATCAGGAAAAATTAGCAATACACATTGCAAACTATTCTCATCTGCAAAGTCATAAATCTTTCCTAAATCTGAAAGCACATATTCCCAGGCTTTTTCAATCTCTTTGTCCTTCTCTGAATTCTTGAGCCAAGCAGTATATTTTTTGCCGAATTGCTTACGTATTCTTTTTGATTCTTCAAGTTTGAACTCTTTTCTTAACATTATGAATAGTCTACCAAAGCCGGTTTCATTTAAGAGATATGAAATAATTGGATTAGTCGTTTTCATTATTCCATATTCTTCTACTGCTCTCCTACCTAAAAGTCGGTTCATAATAGATGGTGCCAGGATATCGTTCATGCAGAATCCAATGGTTGCAAAATCTGGCTCAAATTTCATAGATTCTTTTAGCATTTGGTATTCTTGATGGATTGAATAGCCTTGTACTCCTGTATTTATGATTTGATATGAATTATATTTTTCATCATATTTTTTTAATAGATTCTCGAGTTGATTCGAGTAGGTTTCGGAAGACGTTACAGAAAATCCCATAGTAATGGAATTACCCACTGCGACTCCCCGAAGTTCATTGGTGGATTTTTTTAGGGGGAAATCATCATCATGGAAACCATATTTGTTAATTCTGACAATTTTTTCCGGGTTTGGGTGCCCACTTCCCCATTGCCTTACTGTGTTGGGACGGTACCTGTAAAGAGTCTTGGAATCCACAACGACAATTGGTATTCCAAATTTAACCAGTAAAAACCTATCAGATAAAAAGAATATGGAAATTGTAACTAATAATATGGTCATATTGTCAATTATTTTCTTTCTCTTTTTAAGAACTAAAAGACCCCCTATTACGATTAGAATTCCCAAACTTAAACTCCACATGAAGTATTCAAGCATGGCGTCATAAAAATCTATTATGTCGGGTCTCCAGAATTTGCCTATCCATGGGTTTATTAATATGGAAGAAAGCAATATAATGATGCCTATGGAAATAATGAAAAATCCACCTGCTTTCTGTTGTGAAGAATTATTCCCTTTATTAGAACTGTCTTTCATAATTATTCTTTTTTATGTTCTTGTCTTTTCTGGACATCCAATAGCTTTCTATGTCCTTTTTGAATTTCAAATCCAGAAATTTCATACCGAACAGTCTTCCAATAAGCCCAATAGGGGTTAATACAAGGTAGAATAAAATACTTAGGATTACCCTCGTCATAACCCATCCCAGTATGATTGCTATTGTCATCCAAATTTTGTATATTGGTTTTAATAATACAGGTAAGACAAAACCCAAAAAGAAAAATACACCAGAAAGGATTAGAATATAGGGCGCACTTTCTTTCCCACGGCATAAAAGAAATATTCCAAATAATCCGAGAAATATACCGAGTATTATGCCAAATTTAGTCAGTTCTTGTTTTCTGCTTTTTATATTTCTGATTTCTTTAAGAATAGACAGGGTCTTACCTCCTTAAATCACTTCTTTCCTTAATGAGCAAATTTATAACCCATTTCATTTTTGTCAAGTATGCCAAAATACAAAGAAAGTTGAGAATTATGCTGTTTACAAGATTCAGGAAGCCTCTGATTACCATTTCTCCTATTTTCTATCACCTTTATGAAAGTTACGAATATTAATGGTCTTCCCGCATTCGGGGCAGATAGAGTCTTGCAGGTAAATCTTTATCGTTTCCATTATACCCCTTTTGATGAGTAGGGCTCCACAGTTTGGGCAGTAAGTGTTATTTCGTCCGTTTAGTACATTTCCCAGATACACATACTGCATTCCGGATTCCTTTGCAATCTTATATGCGCTTTCAAGGGTTTCAATGGGGGTAGGGGGGAGGTCAAGAACTTTGTGATGGGGAAAGAATCTTAAGAAATGAACTGGTGTTTCCACGCCCAAATTCTCTTTTATCCAGTTTATGAGCTTCTCCACTTTCTCCATAGAATCACCGACTTGCGGGACGAGTAGATTTGTTATCTCAATGTGGATATTATTTTTCTCAAACTCTTTCAATGCTCTATAAACTGGTTCGGAAGAAGGAATCCCGATGTAATTCTGCAGGAATTCTTCATCTCCGGAGCCTTTGAAATTAACAGACACTGCATCAAGATATGGCGCAATCTTCTGGATAGGTTCTGGACTTATGTAACCATTGGTAACATAGGTATTATATAAACCTTCTTTATGAGCTATTTTTGCCGTATCATATGTTAATTCGTAAAATATTGTGGGTTCTGTAAAGGTATAACTCAAGCCCTGACAGCCCCGAGCTTTTGCCCTTCCTACCAACTCCTCCGGGAGAACTGCTTTCCCAATTATTTCTCCCTGGCTCAGTTGCCAATTCTGACAGTATTTACACTTCCAGTTACAACCCTGGGTGCATATCGAATAAGCAAGACTTCCCGGGGCAAAGTGGTATAAAGGTTTTCTCTCAACTTCATGAACCGCTGTAGAGCTAATCTTGTCATAAACCAACGAATATAAGGTTCCAGAAATATTTTTCCTAACCCCACAAACACCTGTTTTCCCGGGAGGGATTATGCATCCTCCGGGTAGCACATAATCCCATCCACAGAGGTGGCACCTCACTTTATTATCTTTTAATTTTTCATAAAACATTGCTTCTTTCATTTATTCACCCACATTTTTTGACACAGATTTACACAGATAATAACTGATTAAAAACCAAATCCTAAATCCTAAACCCTAAGACCTAAAAATACCGCAGATGCACGCAGCGTAAAAAAAGTTAAATGGTTGAGTAGTTGAGTCGTTGAGTCGTTGATTTGGAATCCTGTCCCCTTGATTCTTGACACTGGACTCTAGACTCTTGACTAATCCCCACTTATCACTTAATCCCTGCTCGCTTTACTTTATTCTCTCCTAATCCTATAAGCCATTTTAACAATCCACATTCCTAATTCTGCAATTCCATGATTTAAAACCCTCGATGTAGTCCCAGATGTTTTGCTTTATCTATTACTTCCTGATATTCGTTTCTCGTAATAGGTCTTTTGAGTTCTTCATAATTTGGTGCTTTATAGCAGGGATGATACTGATCCATTATATTCACATATGAATCAGTAGAAATTTCCCTTGCTATGAATTCCAGCACCTTTTCTGATTCTGCGATATTAAAAGGCAGGACAAGGTGCCTTATAATGAGTCCCCTTTCTGCTATACCTACGTCATTTATCTTCAGGTCTCCAACCTGAGAGTGCATTTCTTTTACTGCTTTCCTTACCACACTCCAATAGTCAGGTATTTTAGAGTATTTCCATCCATTCTCATTTGAGCCGTACTTTATATCGGGCATATATATATCTACTATTCCCTTGAGCAATTTTATAGTCTCTGAGCAGTCGTAACCCCCTGTATTATAGACTATAGGAATATTCAAGCCTTGCTCTTTAGCAATCAAAAGCGATTTCATTAATTGCGGCACATAGTGTGTGGGAGAAACCCAGTTTATATTATGGCAGCCTATTTCTTGCAGGTGTAGCATGGCGATAGCCACTTTTTCTACTGATATTTCTTTCCCCTCTCCTTTCTGAGAGATTGTCCAGTTCTGGCAGTAAACACATTTAGATGTGCAGTTAGAGAGGAATACGGTCCCTGACCCGTTCCTTCCAACAAGGGGTCGTTCCTCCCCGTAATGAGGAAAAGAGGAACTTACCTTCATTGTAATTCCAGAGTTGCAGGTTCCTTTTTGAGTGAATCTATTAACATTACACTGCCACCCACACAAATTACAGGATGAGAGTTTCTCCCATAATTTTACTACTTTATCTTCAAACATTTCTTTTGATAATTTAAGATATAATGGTTCCATTTTTCGGTTTATGATTTCCAACCATTGGCTTTCAGTCCATTCCGGGGATTTATGACTCTTGACTCAAGACTCCCGACACTATACTATTCTATATTGTGGTTCTTTCCCCCCCAGTGCAGCAAGTAAATTCTCACAGGCTATTTTTGCCATACCTTTTCTCGCTCTATACGTTGCACTTGCTATATGGGGAGTCACAACGACATTTCTCAACCTAAGTAAATGAGGATTTACTCCGGGTTCATACTCGAAAACATCAAGGGCTGCACCACCAAGTTTCCCAATTCTTAACGCATCTGCAAGGGCAGCTTCATCTATGATAGGTCCTCTACCTGTATTTATTAGAAATGCAGTATTTTTCATCATAGAGAGTTCTTTTTGACCTATAAAGTGATAAGTTTCTTCATTCAGCGGTAGGTGAATAGATATAATGTCAGCATTCTTTAGTATCCATTTGTGATCCTTTTTCTTTGCCCCGGTTCCTTTTTCCAGTTTTTCTTTTCTTGAACTATTACAATATACAATTTTTGCACCCAGCGCATATAACTTTTCTGCCACTGCAAACCCAATTCTTCCGGCTCCAAGTATTCCTATCAACCTATCTTTCAATTCATATCCCAGGAGTAGATCGGGCTCCCACCCCGTGAATTTTCCCTGGCGTAGGAATTCACCTGATTCTATAATTCTTCTTATCAATGTAAAAATAAGACCCAATGTAAGTTCTGCAGTTGCGTTGGTGAGGATATCAGGAGTATTGGTAACTATGATGCCTTTCTTTTTTGCCTCTTTGATATCTATATTATCATAGCCAACTGCATAGTTTGAGATTACTTTTAGATTGTTCGCTTTGTCAAGAACTTCTTTATCTATTTTATTTGCCAGGAGGACTATTGCTCCATCTTTATCCTTTAATCGTTCTCCCATTTCACTACTTGAAAGAAATTGATTCTTGAGTTGCACTTCCATCTCCACTTTTCCCTCTAATGAGGATAACCACCCTTCGGGAAAAGGGTAAGTTATGTATATCTTATGCATTATGAACCTCCCAAGGATATCAAAAGTATACCAGATATAACACCGGCAATATCGTATACAAGGTCCTTTTTGGATGCACTTCCATTTCCGGAACACTCATCATAAATTTCTTTTGCTATACCTGCTATTGTGCCGACAGAGAAGGAAATATATACCGAGTTCCTCTGGTCAATGCTGCCCATTTTATTGGATATAAGATAAGCAGAAGATGATATCGCTGCAGAATGAATAAAATGATGGAGTTTATCCTCTCCGAACCAGGAATCACTTACCAGTTCTGCTTTTGCGTTTAATGAATCTCTTTCAATCTCTGGAGAAGTTGCGAGAATTAGACTAAAGAGAAAGATCACCGGCTATCCGTTGCATGCCAGAGAGACATATACTTACGAATTCCTCGAGTGTGATGTCCATTTTCTCGCACTGTTTAATGGTTTCCCGTGCGGCACCTTTTGCAAATTGCTTCTCTTTAAATTTCCTCAAGACGAAATCGAGAGATGTTCCGATGAGTCCATCTGGGTGAACAAGAGCGCTGGCTACAATAAGGCCGGATAAAGCATCGGAAGCAATAAGTGATATTTCCATCTTAGTTTTTGCTTCTTCGTGCCCCGCGTGGGCTCTTATAGCGCGTAAGATATCTTCTGGGACATTAAAATTTTTGAGATATTCTGCCCCTTTAAGTCCATGTTCCTCTGGATTATTTTTTGTTTCCTCGTAATCTATATCATGTAAAATACCCGCGAGAATCCATTTTTCTTTATCTTCTCCAAAATGAAGAGCCAGATTCTTCATACAGGCTTCAACAGCCAGCATATGTTTTATTAGTTTATCATCCTTGACCCTGGATTTCAGTAACTCCAGTGCTTCATCGTGGTTCACTTCTTTCCTCCTTTATCATTGCTTTTGCCTTTGATTCCATTTCAGGGAAACGTTTTTTTAGTTCTATAGCTGCCTTCTTAAAGAATTTCTTATCTTTACTTTTGTAGAGTGTTTTTATTAGTCGGAGAAGGATATAAGGGGCATCGTTGCTATTTCTGTAATTTTTATATGCGATTGCCAATACTCTGGACGACTTATTGTATTGGTTATTCTTGCTATACAAGTCGGCGATGTAGTAAAAATCATAGGGATTAAGAGTTGAAAGGAGTTCCCTTTCCCTCAACTGTGTTTCATAGAATGACAGGATTGATTCTCTATCTGCTTTTTTCTTCCGTAGTTCACGGAAACAGATTTTTGCTATACGTTTTGCTTCCTTTTTCTTGCCATTTAAACAGTATAAATCAATCAATTCTTCTGCTGTTCTTACATCGGCGTGATTTTCGTTTAATTTTTTCTCCAATAATCCCTCTGCAGTATCAACATCTCCTTTGCTCCTTGCTTCCACGGCTTTTGAGAAATCGGTATCTACTAAATTCAAGGTATCATCAACCAGGGGCTTTAGGAATTTTTCTTCTAATCCATAATACTTCATTACGACAACTGTAATAGCACCAAAGCCAAACCCTGCTATATGCGCCCAGAATGCAACATTTGAGTATGCGCTTAGAAGGAATGCTTGAAATAATTGCTGGATAAACCAGAATGGCAAGAAAATGCCAGCGTAGATTGAAAATGTTGTGATTATAGGTGGGAGGAACCATATAAACAGGAAACGTATCTTTGTATTATAATGTCGGACGGCGAATGCACCCATAACTCCAGCAATTGCACCTGATGCTCCAATAAGTGGGGCTGAGGATTGAGAAATTATGGCAAAGATAGCGGATGCAATAACCCCGGAAAGGAGGTAAAAG
>Ga0307443_1001791_pt1 | contig 12387 bp, 13 predicted proteins | sample SalMarSW160220MG_FD_202148 | JGI IMG/M metagenome (GOLD analysis project Ga0307443, IMG submission 202148) | Salt marsh sediment microbial communities from the Plum Island Ecosystem LTER, Massachusetts, United States - SW1601-220 | ecosystem: Environmental > Aquatic > Marine > Intertidal zone >... | reverse complement strand
TCGCACGCCTTCGTCCGCCGGCCATAGGCAGATTCGACGATGCGGATTCGAATATCATTATCGGTATGCCTTTTTCGTTGAATTTGAAATTGACGAAATAGCCGAAATAATCCTTTATATAATCGTTGCCATGACCGCGGTATTTCGTAAGCGTTATTATTTGCTCGGGCGGACCCGCTACGCACATTACAGCCAGCGCGTGACCTCTCGGCAATTCAAGCTCGATGGCATTATTGGATATCTCGCCCGAAGATTCTATCTCGCTGCATTTGCAGGGCGCAGATTCATAATCATTATAAAAATAATCGATATCATAACCGGCACTTGTCAGCCGCCAATGGACCAGACCCATCGCAATATCGAAAAGATCCACCGGCCTGCCGGATGCAACTGATTGTTCCGATTCCTCGTATCCCATTATTCCTTTACCGCTAAAAACGGAGTTTCCACTTTGTTCTTATCGAAAAAAAACCAGTCCAGCCGGACACTATCGGTAGCCAGACGGCACGAATCCAGAAAACTTATCATGCACTCGCCCGGCTCTACCTGGACGCCAAGGGCCGAATCGATACTGATTATCTCGATATCATCATCACTTTCTACTATCCCGGTAATCTCCCTGTATAGAACCGTGCCCGAAAGGAAAATAAAAGCCAGGTGCGTTCTTAAAGAATTGAATGTCATATTCTCGGCGAGCTTAATATTTTCTATCTGGAAATCGGTATCGGCCGCCCCGATAGTATCGGCCTGCTCCAGGTCCTTCTTGTAAGTTGGGGACCAGAATGTGCCCTGTCTGCCGTATAAACTATGCAGGAACAGCCTGAAATTCCAGCATTGCTCCCGTGTAGTATTAACAAATCCCCATTTCTGCGATATCATATTGAATTCACTGTCGGAAAGATAATCGAAATCACCGCTTTCGTAGTCCTGTAAAAACGAATCGCTGTCCGATTCGCTCTCTTTCGGGGTACCGCCGAACTGCTTACTGCCTACAAGAAGGACGGGCAAATCTTTATATGTTTCCTCAGGTACATAGCCGGTCAAAAGAACATTGTCCTTTACCGCGAAATTAATTTCAGCAATCATTACCGAGGCGACAGGATTGCTCTTTCTTACCGGTGCCGTTACCTGTACTATTCGGCATGGCAGAATGAATTTCGTACCGGTATAATTATTAACGACAGGCGATTCCAGAGTTAAGCTTCCCGCCGTTGCGACAGTGATTTTAACCGCCTCGTATTCCGTCAAAGACTTCCAGATAATTGCGTAACTATCGTCCCTGAAATCTGCGTTAGTAGTATCGACCGTTATAGTTTCATCGTCAGCGTCAATATCGCCGGTATGAATGACCCGCTCGGTCCATATAGGCAGCCCGAAATATCTTTTCTGCCATCCGAACATCGCCGCCTCGAACCGGGACTGCTCCTGTTCCGTTTTCAGGGAAATAGAAAATGTGAAAGATTGTCTCGGCACCTGCCTAACACTTATCCGCTGCTCGCTTCCTATACCATCGACCGGCGTTAATATATCGGTCAGCCATTCCAAAACCTCCGTGATCTCGACTTCAGGGCAGAATGCGAAAACTATCATTCTTATCCCGGTAATATAAACCGTACGCTCTTCGCCCGTATCGAACGAATAAAAGATACTCGAATTTATATTGGCCGATCCTTCCTTCGGGACCGTAACGGTATAGGTTATGTACTGCAAGGGCCTGAATGTATATGGCGCAGTTTCGCCCGTAAGCTCGAATTCATCGCCTCCGGTCTCTATGATATCCAGCATTTCAATCTCATCGAACCACGCGTTCCAGACTATAAACTGCTCGACGCGCTCGGAAAGTATGGCGCCTATCGCAATAGTCATCGGCGTTACGTGAACGCGGTAATAATAGTCATCGCTGAAACTATTGACCTTGGCTGCATCGATTTTCCGCTGATTCTCTATAACAGGAAGATTGCTGTCCCATTCGCCCTGTGCTATCGGTATTACGGATTCGAGTTCGAACATCGGACCTACCGGACTGACAGGCGATGCGGCCGCTATTGTGGCCGAGCAGCGAAGGTCATCCTCGACAAAAATCGAAGGCTCCAATATCCCCGTATATTCGGCCATTATTCATCTTTCAAAAATGCGAAACCGCAGTACATATTCAAAGGGTCATCCTCCTGACTATCTGCGTGAAATACCATCCATGTCTCATCTCCATAGGAAATCTCTTCGGCCGGATCGTAATTCGTACAGTTAAGAAACCTTACACCTTCGGGCCAGCCTAAAAGGGAATAATTATCATCACTTCTCTTACCTAAAACGTAAATCGGACACATCGCCGCCATCGCATTGTAGGCGTTCGGGGCGAAAGACCAGAAATAAGAGCATAATCCACGCTGTGAATATGTTGGATTGGCCTGCTGACCAGATACACATGGAAACATTATTTCAGGCAAACTGGCACCTTGTGCAACCCGCCAGTCGGCAACGCTATCAGCATCGATGTAAACTGCACCTTGAACATTACTGGTACCCAATGCTGAAAAATAAAGTGGTGCATACCATGAATATGTATAATCTAAAGACGGCTGATAGCTGGACATGGAACCCGTGAAATACTGACCACCGGTATATGTTCCCTGTTTGGCGAGCATTCCAAAACTCATAAACTGGAATTTGCCCGCCGTGATTTCGACAACAATATGTACCGAATCGCCCACAAAATAAAAATAATATGCGGGTATGGCACTTATTGACATCGGAGTCATTACAACGCCGAATGATTTATTTGTCCTATCTATATTTTGTGGATAGCCCGGCTGTTTGTGCCATAATTCACCACCATCATAGCCGGTCGAACCATTCATAATAAGTCCGGTAACAGTACCATTATCACCGGCGGCATTATCTTCTGTTATTAAAGTCGTGCCCGTCTCAGCAATGGCGGACCGAAAATTAAAATAACATACCTCACCGCCAAGTGTCTTATGGACGTGAAGCCTATAACCGGCCCCAACCGCAGAAAAATCATCCACTGTCCAGCTTTCAGCTAGTAAAGCAATTCTCAGCTTATCGATTAAATCGTTCGGACCCGTCGATGTCCCTGAATAAAAACCCATAATCTACTCCAGTTTCAATGCCCAGAAATCGTTTGCATCGGCGTTAGGTATTATCGGAAAAGCAACGTAAGTATCGCCGTTAATAACAAAAGTGTCCTCTCCCCCCACACCGCCGAAGGCCTTAATAGCAAAAACACCCTGAAGCTCGCCGAATATATGCTTGTTCGGCGAACTTATCATTGGAATCACGGGAAATAACGGATAGCTGCCGTCGATATTTTCACGCAATAATGTGCTGAACTGATGATAAGGGGCATCATCACTATATTGATAATAAGAAGAAACGTAAGGCCATACGATATTTGTATTTCCAAGACTCGTCCCGCTTGCACTCTGTATCTTTATCCAGTTCGTTCCCTGCAAAACCTTTAATGTGGCATAATCGGGCACCGGTGAAATACTATCAAATACCAAAGAAGTGCAAACCTCTGCATCATTGGCATAAGGATTAGCAAAACCTCGATGATTAGTCTCTGTCGAACTATAACGATTATGTGCCGTCGTCGCCGTTGGGCAAGCAGCTCCGCCGACTACCATCGGATATGGAAACTGAGTAGGCAGGCCGTAAGGCAGAGCGAAGCCCATATAACAAGCCTCCCATACGCTCGATATCTTTGCAACTACAATATATCGCCTGCCGTTGGCGGCGAACCAGTACTTGATTTTCTGCTGCCATAAAAGCAATCGTGGCAAACGCCCCTGAGTCAGACCAGGCATATACTGCATCTCGACGTCACTGTATGCCGTCATGCCCATCAATCGCCAGTTGTACCAGTCGTTTCCGGCATCGGATATAGTCTGAATAGCAGTATAAATCTCATCTTCACCGCTCGTGCCCGGCCCCATCAGAATCGTTTCGTATTCACCCGCTCCATCGTAATCGTCATCGTACCGCATCTCGGTATAAACTTCCGTAGCACCGAGTCCGTCCGCAACATCGAAGGTGAACTCATCATCCGCCTCGAACGCAGTATCGCCCGCTATAATTGTAAAGGCCACAATTCCGTTATCGTAGGGCGTTCCGACCGTTGCCGCCGCCTGGGCACCGCTCACGGAGCCTGTTACAGTAAAGTTCGTCGCGCTTGTCGCCGTCAAAGTCCAGGTCTCATCGACAGGTGAATCGGACGCACGCTCAGCCGATACATAGCCATCCCCGGCATTAGCAACGTCAGCTGCGATATTGTTGGCCATCTTGGCATTGCATAAAAAGCCCCGCAATGCCGTCAAGAGACTCTTGTATCCATCTACATATCCGATTTTGTAAGCCATTTTTTTATCCTAAGATTCTTCTGTTTTTTGCAACCTTTTGAATTATAACCTTTTCACCTTCCGATGAATTCATGGCCTCAAGATAGGCCTCTTTTTCGTCACGAACGATAATACTCTTGATATGTATCGCAGGTGAACCGCCGGCAGGGGCAAGGTTTTTCATTTGCCCGGGTGTGAATACTCCTTCATCCCGCCTGAGCTTGGCATAATATTCGTTTGACCCGCCATGTAGACTTGGTGCCCGGGCCAGAACGGAGGCCGGTACCATCTCTGTAAAAGACGGCCTTTCGTAACCCATTCCGCCGCCGTGCTTACCAGCGGCAGGGAATAATAAACCCATTCCGCCCGTGACAGCCTGCATCATCGCCCATTCGAAGGCCATTCGAGCCATCATCTGCCCGGTTTCCTGCAGGCCTTCCTTTAAAGTTCTCGCCTCGAATACGGCGTCAGTCAAAGAGCCGACAAGACCATCGCGAAGCGTTGTAGCTAAATCAGCCCCGAGTCCGCCGAGAGATTGTAATTCATCCTTCATCTGTGATACTCCGGCACCGAATCCTTTAGCGAAATCCTCGCCCTCAATATCCTTAAGAATGTTGATTTTTCTTATCTCGTTTTGTTTCCACTCTTCGAGTAAAACCTCGTCCACCTTGGCAGCCTTGAATTTCCGAACCTCCTCGGCAAGCAGCTTTTCACGCAGTCTTTGATACTCGATGCCGTAATCACCCATGTCCTCGTACATTCTGGCCTCGGCCTGATTAATTTGATCTCGCCTCTTGTACTCGGCGTCCATTAGCTTGCGGGCCTCGGCCATCTGCTTTTTGGCCGCCTCAATTTGTGCCGCCGCACCTTCGGTACCGGGCAGGCCGCCACCGGCGGCTTCTATTTCGCCGCCTTTTGACCATGTAACCTGTAATTTTTTACTGTCTTCAATCAGCTTGTCGAGCTCCTCGAATCCCTTGGATATTTTTACAGACGGCAGATTGAGTATATTATCAAAAACTTCCTTTCCCATATTTTTAGATTGCTCAATCATCGCCTCGCCAGCCGTTCTTAATGCCTCCGTATCCGATGTAACTTTGACACCGAGCTTTTCATTAATCCATTTTTGAGGCGACATATCATAGAGTTTTTGCATAGAATCTATAATACTTGCAGTAGCTGTAGCTGTATGCCCGGCGGCTAAAAGATAAGCCCCCGTTATTGATCTCAGGGCCTCCCTAACAGTATAAATGCCGGAAGCCATATATCCGAATGCCGTTATTGTGGCCTTAAGAACAGGGTACATATTGTCACGCAGAGTTGGGGCAAGCTGGCTGCCGATAATCACCTTGGTCTGCGTGAGTATCTGATTCATTTGGTCAAGATCGAAGCTTAAATTATCCGTAGCCTTGGCATAAGCTTCCATTGTCAGACCCAGAGAGTTAAGCATCAATTCTTTATCTCTAGCAAGCCCGGTAGCGTTCTGAACGGCCGCGGCGAAGCCGGTAATCGCTCTCGATGTAGGAACTATAATCGCAAGCTCTTCGGCAGTTGCATTTTTTAGCTTTTCAATAACACCGGTCAATCCGATAGTTTTTAACGTCTGACTGTTCAGCTCAACCTTATATTTTTTCGCCATTTCAATGGAATCGGCCTGTGGTTTTAAAAAACTAAGAAGTATGGCCCGGATAGATGTCATCGTTATTTCCGTCGATACTCCCGCTCTTGTCATCGTGGCAATTGAAGCGCCGAGATCGTCGAAACTCTCGCCCGCGGTGGAGGCCAGGGCGGCAACCTTTCCGATATTCGGTGCAAGCTCCGCATAAGTTGTTTTGCCGCGTTTAACAATGGCAAATAATTTATCGCTGACATTACCGGCACGTTCGGCCCCGATGCTGTAAGAATTGAGAATCGTTGTAATAGCATCTCCTGAAATAGCAGTATCGGTAAACCCCGCTTTTGCCGCTATTGTCGATACCGCCAATGTATCCATAGCCTTCGCAGCGGCAATCGATGCACTTAAAATATCATACGTACCTTTAGAAAGTGTTTCAGTCCCTTCCGCAAACTGGATTGACATTGTTCTTAGCTGCTTAGAATAGGCCGGCATGTAATGCATAGTCTGCTCGTCGAGCATTGTCGATATCATTGAGAGTTGCTTTTCGAACGATGCAAATTCGGTTACAGATTCTCTTAATCCCCTGCTAATCAGGTATGTTCCGCCGGCAATACCGGCCATTCGGGCAAGGTCCGAGCTGACTTTATTAACCGATCTGCTTACCCGCCCCATACCCTTTTCAAACGAGGCAATATCGCCGGCCGTTTTATTCTGCGCGGATAATATCAATGCTATTCTGCGGACATCCTCAGCCATAAAAAAACCTTTGTTTTTTTTATAGGGATAGGGATAGGTTTAGGAATACTATTCCTCTTCCTAAAACTCTTCCTAATCCAGTCCCATCGCGATCACATCGACGTCCATCGAGCTGGTCCCCGTACCATCGTGCTCGAGGTAAAGGTTCTTATTCGTTGTCAGGTCCAGACCGGCCGCCGAAGGATCAACCCACAATAAATGACCGCCGGGCGGGATCGTCAACTGCTCGGTAGCGCCGCCTAAAATTCCTATATCAACCGAATCGCCGCCGAATACCAAAAGACTCGCATCGGCGGAATTATTCTTGATATAAAGAAACTTCAGTGCCGACATTGTCAGGGCGCGATTGAATATGTCCAGCAGCGAGCCGCTTGCATAAAGATCGAGCGTGGTATTTTCACCATCCGCAATTGTCACTTTGTCCTGGTATATTACATTGACCTGACCGGCCCCGGTGCCATAAGACCAATCGATATTATTAACAATTACAGGGGCTTTTAATTCGGCCAGATCGCCCGCAAGATAGGCATTGATATCCAGAACCGCACCGGCTTTGCCCCCTATTCTCGTATTTCCTACCGACATGATATTCTCCTTTATGAATTAAAAAAATTGTTCAATTTTACTTTTAATATTTCTTCGTCAATTATTTTTAATTTTCTCTTGGGCTCGAAAGAGCCGTCCAGCCTTTTCATCAATTCCTTTGCGGCTTTTTCATCCTTGACCGAATAGCTTCCGGCAATCAATGCCCTGCTGTTGGCCGCCGGATCACCCACCGGCCAGAACTGCTCTAAGACCCATTGCTCTTCGAGCTCGTAGTGGGTATGTCTTTCGAGAAGCTCTGTAACCGAGCACCTATAATCTCGTGCAGTTCTCGCAAGCCATCTTCGCCAAGGGTCATCACTAAGTTTTTTAGTATATCATCCCTGCCCTGCTCACCGTAACCATTGACACGAAGACACTCGAAATAAATTTCATCGATATCAATACTGCCGAGACCTATTATCTGGGTCACTTCGATATCATCGTAAACCCTGTTTCCTGATTCGGGATCGTGGATACAAAGCTGGAGTAATTTTGCCCGCTCAAGCCTTTTAATTTCAGGCTTGTCACTGTTCGACCATTCCCGCCATTCCGCCATATAGTAGCCGGAAATCCTTTTCAGAATGACCTTTTCACCGCAAAACTCTGTTTCTTTCTGAACAATAATATCCTTCTTTTTCGATACGGCATCTTTGATACTTTTAACCGACATTTTTCTCCTTTCTTGTCCCCGCGTCTCCTTTTTTGCTTTCTTGCGAAAGCAAGATAAGGGGGGCGGGGGCTATTCTTTAAGCTCCCGTATGCAAAGTTGCACCGGCCCGCTCGAACGTCACATCGAATTCAAGAACACCATCCGCCTCGCCCGCCGTCGGATCACCGATTGACTGTATTACAGCCTGGCCGGATAATGTCGAACCTGACGGGAAAGTTGCGGTCAGAGTCCCTTTTGTTTTGGCGTGAAAATCGGTATCGAGCTTTGCATAATTTCCGGTAGTTCCGGGCTGATAAACAAATCGGCATGGTAATTGTCCGGCCTCGAAGGCCCCTACAATCTTATCTGCATAACCGCTTGTTGAATCGCAGCTAAGAACCGGATGAACATTAGCACTGCGACTGCCCCCGCCCGGGGCAAGCAATTCACCGATAGTATTTCCATTGAACGATATAACTGTTCCAATACCTGTTATTCCCTGTGTTGCCATTTTTTTATCTCCTAAAATATTAATTTTTAATATTTTACCCGCTCCTATGGAGCGGTATATCCATCCTTTAAAGTCGTCTGATAAAGAACCTCCGCTGTTATTTCCGCTAATATTCCACCATCAAAAATTCCGGGATCAAAATTGGGACAATCTATCTTTAAGGCAAGACCGCTCATAGCCTGGCCGTTCGCATTGCCGGCCAGCATGGTCCTGCGTATTGTCTCTGCCATTCGTGCCAATATCGTATCAGCCTTCGTATCTTCCGGTAGGGTCCTGATAATTCCATAAAGTTTGAAAATTGCCTTTTCAGTTCTCGATTCGACCGTAGTTCTCGAAACAGTAACAACCGGACCAAGTTCTATAATCACATCACCGTGAGCAAAATCACTCGCCTCCCAGTCTAAAATAGTAGGACGAACGCTTCGCATAGTAAGCGTGCCGGCCGGATCGGATTTGCCGTCCAGGGTATCGTTTATCCAGTCTGCAATTTGTTCGATTATCGGCTCACTCATTTTCGTTCTGCGTATTGAGTATTGCGTATTGCGTTATTTGTTTCGCCATCTTCGCAGCTCTCGTCCTATTTGCCCGTTAATTTCTTTGACCAAAGTCACAGCACCATCGGCCTCGATTTCTTTGTAATCCTCTGCCTTTATAAATTTATCTATCCCAATTGCTTTCTGGGCATAAATAGCCTCCATATTTCTGCCACGCCAGTCGATTCTTTTAACCCGTCCAATATAATACCTCGAACGCAGCCATACCTGTTGTCCTCTGCTCTCACCTCTTGCTATAAAGGCATGTCTCAAAAGCTGGCGGCCGCCGCCGAACGGCATTTTATAAGTCACACCTTCGGGAGTCTGCTGAGCTTCCAGATCGATTAATGGTTTCGAATATTTAGATATTTCAAGAGATGTAGTCAAATTCGCAAAAGTCGGATAATGTATATACATATATTTTTTTATATCGCCGACTAAAGCCTTTTCCTTCGACTTTCCACCAACTCGTGATTTGACAATCCTTGCTAAAACGGCCCGCGAATGCTTAACAGTCCGCAGCAAAGATGTCCGCGCAACTCGCGGCCAGGCACGCGGGATCGCACGAAGGATATACTGCGCTTCTGCTATCGATTTCTCATCAAGTTTTACCTGTACTGCAAGCATAATAGTTTTGAGTTCTTAGTTTTTAGTTTTGAGTTCGAACTTGATATCATCCACGCCATCTTTTATATAAGTGATATCCTTTTTCATCCCGATTATGTCTTTTTCGTTCTGCTCGGACCGTATTTCAACTTTTTCGATTCTCTCACAATTGCTTTTAATAACAGTTGTGTAAACACCAATGGCCACAAGAACCCCGGAAATATAGATTAGTACTTTCCATATATTGCCGTTTATTTTGGTTGGCATTTTTCTATTCCTAACTTTAGTCACTTTAGTTCACTTTTCTTTTTAAGCCCCCGCGGCGCCTGAGCGGGGGTCATTTCGCCTCGTACCAGACGAAGGTAGTTGTCTGCTTAATTATTCTGGTCAGATGTTTCATCACCGCATCCGCCCCTTTTCTCGGCGGACAGCTTATCGTCTGGCCCGGCTCGAACTCGGAAGCCGCTATTCCTATCGCAGAATCGTTGGCTGCCTTTATCTGAATGTTCGGGCTTTTGTGCCTCATACCCGGCGAAACCTGACTATCATCTTCAAGGTGCTTTAAGATGACCCTAATCGACCTGCTCAAAAAACCGGGCTGATATATCGCATCTATCCCGAACTGTTCGAGGAAGGTATCTCGTGTTTCCAGCATCGCCTCATCGAATTCGTTCAGATCGTCAGGGGCCTCGTAGGTCGGCTCGTCGATAAAAACAAGCCTGCCCTTTGTCCCTATCGCTGTTAAATTATTACCGTAGTCACTCATAATTAAATTAAAATTGAAATTGTCGGCGGTGAAGTGCCGGCGGTTGTAAGCTCCGCTACAACAGTTGTCTCATCGTCCGGATCGAGAATTTCATAAGTCGCGGTTGTCCCGGTCTTGAGCTGCATATTCATAACGGCAAAGGCGTTTATTACTTTCATTACCTTTGCGAATGTCCACACCCCGCCTTCGGTGACGCCGGTCGCTGTCAGAATAGTCGGCGCTTCAAGCGATGAGCCGTCCCAATATTTGAATTCTTTTGAAATGGCATAATCAGTATCAGCCGGGTCGGAGCCTGACTGTAGATATTTAACGATATAATAATGGCCTGCGGGTATATTGATATCCATATCGCCGGAGTACATCGATCCGCCGCGATTTATTAAAGAAATATCATAATCGTCCGCATCGTGACCGTCCGTTCCCCAGTCCTCAAAAGTTTCACCGACGATGTACCAGACCTTATCCGATGTATTGCGAATACATGCATATAAAGTCTTACCTGATTTATGAAATTCTTTGATTTCCTTTGCCATTAAAATACTCTGTCAAGTAAGTCCAAAATTCCCTGATATATAGCATCAAGAATAGTATCTAATCTCCCACCGTCCGTCCAATCGGTTTGAAGCTCGTTAGTATCTTCTACAATCAAAGCCAACTGAGTGGAATTGGCATCTATCTCAGCCCGTATTTCCTCTTTGGTCGGAACATCTGCAAAGTTCACATCTATTGCAGATTTCAAGTCCGCTATTGCTGCATCAGTCGCCGCGTGAAGGACAGTCGGAGTATCGGCAAGGGCATCAATCGTGCATCCAACACCGGAATTGTCAGTAACCGTTCCGATGCCCGTCAGCGTAATAGTTCCGCCAACGCACGTATTGTCGATAGTAACAAACGAGCCGTCAGTCATCGTGATATTCAAAATCCCGCCGGTCATCCCGGAAATGGTTAAATTGCCACGCATGTTAATAATATCACATTTTACAGGGGCATTAACTGTAAGTACGCATGGCGATCCCTGACCGAAGAAAACGTCGGTAAACAAGGCATAAGAATTATCTAAAATAGAACACGCACCACCAAGACTTCCACCCTGGATAACTCCGTTTATATTAGTATGGGTAATAAGCAGACAATCGGTATAACGTGATTGGTCCGTTATTGACGCTGCGTTGCCGGTCGCACCGGTGACAACAAGATTTCTTAATGTGCTGTGTTCGATGCTTTGATCGGCGATATTCAAGAGATTTGAAAAATCTATATTGCCGGAGCCTGTAATATCGTAGCCTTCCATCGCGGCGACCAGACTAATTACGCCGGTAATATTAATACGCTGTATATTCAAAGCATCCGCGATAGTCTTACCATTCGCTATCGTTGATGTCGGATAAGGGGCTGAGCCATAAGGCCATGCCGTGCTGTCCGTGCCGGTCGGGTCAACCCAAACCGTACCATCGGCAAACATGCTCATTTCAATAGCTGTATCGTGGTCGTCGACATCGGAACTACCCATGATATAGTTCGTGGGAAGCTTGCTTGTAATATTTGCAATGCTAATCCAGCTCGTGCCGTCCCAGTAGCCGTATTCCTGCCAGGTGGCCGGGTCGGTATCGGCGGGTGACCCCGCTTCCTGTTGGTGGGAGATTATATAATAATAGCCCGCCGAGATATTCGTATCGAAATCGCCTACAAATAATCCACCCGACTTATCGACAAGTGCAATATCGTAATCCGCCGCCGTCCTCGCTCCCGTCCCCCACGCCTCGAATACCTCACCCACAGGATACCAGACATCACCATCTACCTCGCGTATTACCGCGAAGCAGGTCGTCGCACCGGCATTAAAAGAGCGTATTTCGTTCGAGCCGTAAGCCATTGAGCCTAATAAGATTATAAATATTAAGATTTTTATTGACTTTTTCATTAGTCTGTCCAATCCGCCAAAGCCGAACCAGTAGTTGCCGCTACCGTTCTTGAAGTTAATATTCCACCCGTAAAAACTAAGGTT
>Ga0307443_1001769_pt1 | contig 12458 bp, 11 predicted proteins | sample SalMarSW160220MG_FD_202148 | JGI IMG/M metagenome (GOLD analysis project Ga0307443, IMG submission 202148) | Salt marsh sediment microbial communities from the Plum Island Ecosystem LTER, Massachusetts, United States - SW1601-220 | ecosystem: Environmental > Aquatic > Marine > Intertidal zone >... | reverse complement strand
GCACCGAATAGAATTTGGGAGTTACATGGCAATGGCATTAGTGGGCGTAGTCGTAGGCAGCAAGACAGATACCGAACTGATACAGCCGGCGCTGGACATGCTGAAGCAATTGGGCATTGATTATGAACTTTCCGTTATCTCAGCCCATAGAAATCCCGAAAAAGTAAGAGAGTATGGCTTGGAGGCAGAGAGGAGAGGGCTCAAAGTTATCATCGCCGCCGCTGGTTACGCCGCTCACCTCCCCGGTGTCTTGGCTAGCTGGACAATCTTGCCTGTAATCGGTGTACCATTACCCACCAGTGAGCTTAAGGGCATAGATGCTTTGCTCTCCATAAGCCAGATGCCCGGGGGAGTGCCGGTAGCCTGCATGGGCATCGGCCAAAGCGGGGCAAAGAATGCTGCCTTGCTCGCCGCCCAGATTTTAGGCATCGAGCATAAAGAGATAAAAGAAGCCTATCGTAAGTATAAACAAGAGTTAGCAAAGGGATAATATGATTGAACGGTACTCCAGACCTCAAATGAAGAAAATCTGGTCTGAGGAAAACAAATTTGACCAGTGGCTTAAGGTAGAGATAGCCGTTTGTGAAGCCTGGGCTGAGCTGAGTGAAATCCCCCGAAAAGATATAGTTAAGATAAGGAAAGCCAGCTACAACTTGGATCGCATCGCCAAGTTTCTGAAGGTGACCCACCATGATATGACGGCTTTTCTTAACTCGGTGGCTGAAAGCCTGGGTGCGGAGTCACGCTTTATACATCTTGGTCTCACCTCTTCTGATGTTATGGATACCGCCCTTGGCTTGCAATTGACCCAGGCGGCAGATATCTTGGCAAAGGATGTAGCCGAGCTTATATCTGTACTGGAGAGTAAAGCTATAGAGCACAAATACACCCTTATGATGGGGCGGACCCATGGAGTTCACGCTGAGCCGATTACCTTCGGTTTAAAGATGGCCTTGTGGACTGAGGAAATGAAGCGTAATGCTCAAAGGCTGGCTGAGGCTGAGAAAAATATCGCTGTGGGCAAAATATCCGGAGCAGTAGGCACTTATGCTACTGTGCCTCCTCAGGTTGAAAAAATAGCTTGCGCCAGGCTAGGACTCGCTCCAGCTCCCATATCAAGCCAGATAATCCAGCGTGACCGCCATGCCCAATTCCTGACCACTTTGGCTATTATAGCCAGTTCCCTGGAGAAATTTGCCACCGAGATTAGAGGTCTCCAGCGAACGGAAGTACGGGAAGTTGAAGAGTCTTTTGAAGCGGGACAAACTGGCTCCTCGGCAATGCCTCATAAAAGAAATCCCGAGCTTTGTGAGCGTATCTGCGGACTGTCCAGATTAATAAGAAGCTATGCTTTAGCTTCTCTGGAAAACATCGCCTTATGGCACGAACGTGACATCAGTCACTCCTCCACAGAGCGAATTATCTTGCCTGACTCCTGTCTGGCAGTAGATTACATGCTATCTATATTTACCTCCATAATGAAAGGACTCAAGGTTTATCCGGAAAACATGCGTCGTAACATCGAGCTTACCCAGGGAGTCATCTTTTCTCAAAGGGTGCTCCTCGCCTTAATAGATAAAGGCCTACCACGAGAAGAAGCTTACAAAATGGTTCAGGATAATGCTATGGAAGCGTGGCGGGGCAAGAAAAGCTTTTTAGCTCTACTTCTGATGGATAAGCGAATAACACATTACCTGACTGAAGATGAGCTAAAGTCGCTTTTCGACTACAGTTACTATCTGAAATACGTAGATACTGTCTTTGAACGATTGGGGCTAACTAAAGCCAAACAGGGAAAGAGAGCTAGCAAAGCTGGGTCAACCAAGTTGGCTCCTAGGGCAGTGTCATAATGGGGTATTGACTTCGAAGTTTTTGCATTAGCGTATAACGGAGGGAAATAGAAAGATGAAGACTGCGCAAGAATACATTGATAGTATGAAGGAAATGCATTTTGAACTCTACATGTTTGGAGAGCGGGTTACCAATCATGTAGATAATCCTATTATCAAACCGACAAGAAATTGTATTGCTGCTACTTATGAACTTGCCGAAGAGTCCAAATTTCCACAATTCCAGAAGGTTATGACAGCCACCTCTCATCTAACAGGCAAGAAGATAAATCGTTTCTGTCACATTCATCAGAGTATCGAAGACCTGGTCAACAAGTCAAAAATGGGTAGAGTATTGGGTGCTTATACCGGTTCTTGCTTTCAGCGTTGCGCTGGAATGGACACCTTGAATGCTTTGTCGATGGTGACTTATGACATTGACCAGAAGTATGGGACCGAATACAACAACCGTTTCCTGAAATACTTAAGATATGTACAGGATGAAGACCTGGTTTGTTGTGGTGCCATGACGGATGCCAAGGGCGATAGAAGTCTTCGTCCAGCCGAGCAAGCTGATCCCGACCAATACCTTCACGTAGTAGAGGAGAAGCCGGATGGCATTGTAGTTCGTGGAAACAAGATGCACCAGACAGGAGCTGTAAATTCGCATGAAATTATCTGCATGCCGACCAGAGCTATGCGTGAAGAAGACAAGGAGTATGCCATTTCTTTTGCCTTGCCAAGTGATACTGAAGGGATTATATACATCTATGGGAGACAACCATGCGACACGAGAAAAATAGATAGCCCGAAGATGGATGTAGGTAACATTCTTTATGGGGGACAGGAATGTATGGTTGTTTTTGACGATGTGTTTGTTCCCTGGGAACGAGTCTTTATGTACAAAGAATATGACTTTGCTTTTGACCTTGTAGAGAAGTTTGCTTCCTATCACCGCCAGAGTTATGCCTGCAAGTCAGGTATGGGCGATGTCTTGATTGGCGCCAGTCAATTAATTGCTGAGTATCAAGGTACTTCAAAAGCTTCCCATATTAAAGACAAAATCCTTGATATGATTCAGCTTAATGAAACTATGATGTCTTGCAGTCTTGCCTGTGCTTACGAAGGTCACAGAGAGGCCTCAGGGACTTACTTTGTAGACACTCTAAGAGCCAATGTATCTAAACTAAATGTGACGAAATTTCCTTATGACATAGCCAGACTGGCCCAGGACATCGCTGGCGGCTTAATAGTGACGATGCCTTCTGAAAAAGACCTTAAGCATCCCACGATAGGCAAGTATGTTGCTAAATATCTGAAGGGTGTTGATGGTATTGCGGTAGAAAACCGCATTCGTGTGCTGCGGCTGATTGAGAATCTCACGGTAGGTTTAGGAACTGCATGTTATTTGGCGGAATCGATGCATGGTGCCGGATCACCTATGGCTCAGAAGATTATGATTGGGAGACGGGCCAATATAGAGAGAATGAAAAGCAGTGCGAAGAGGTTGTGTGGCATTGAACCCTAGTTACTGGTTTAAAGAGAAGCGACTCCTTAAGCCGTTACTGGAAACATCATAGCCTGGGCCGAGGAAACTATGAGTAGCACCCCGACAGTCTTAGTGAATACAACCTTACCTCTACCTTTATTTCGCCGTGGCAAGGTAAGAGATGTTTATGATTTAGGCGATAGACTGCTCATTGTATCCACCGACCGCATCTCTGCCTTCGATGTTGTCTTACCCTGCGGCATCCCTGACAAAGGAAAGGTTCTTAACCAGCTTTCTGCCTTCTGGTTTGAGAAAACAGCCCATATCCTACCCAATCATCTTATCAAGGTAATTGATAGCAATGTTGTTCTGAACGAAGTGAAGAATCTCTCGAGCCAGCCGGGGGAGTTACTGGATTCTCTTATCGGCCGCTCTATGCTTGTGGCTAAGGCCGAGCGTATACCTGTAGAATGCGTTGTTCGGGGCTATCTATCTGGCTCGGCATGGGTGGAGTATAAAGAGATTGGGAAAGTTGGCCATATCAATTTGCCCTCGGGAATGAAGGAAAGCCAGGAATTGCCCCGGCCTATCTTTACCCCCACTACTAAGAGCGACACGGAGCATGACCGCCCTTTAACTAATCAAGACATAAAAGGCCTGGGCATTGAAAACATTTTTGAGGAATTAGAACAAAAAAGCCTGCTTATCTACGGCTATGCTCGTGATTACGCTAAAACCAAGGGCATAATAATTGCCGATACTAAGTTTGAATTTGGCCTCATCAACGGCAAATTAGCCCTTATCGACGAGCTGCTAACGCCAGACTCAAGTCGCTTCTGGGATGTCAGCCAATATGAGGTTGGCTATTCGCAACCTAGCTTTGATAAACAGCCAGTCCGTGATTGGCTTTCAGCTTCAGTATGGGATAAAACACCGCCAGCGCCTATGTTGCCACCGGAAGTGATAGAGAGAACATCGAAAAGGTATCGTGAGGTGTACAGCAGGTTAACCGGGAGGGGTCTCTGAGGAAAACAAGACGGAGATTGTTAAGAGAAGCAAGGCCAAGCTGGATAGGGTGCTTTGTGAGGGGGAGAAGCGACCGAAGAATTTCGCTCAGAATAAACTCCGCGGGGCGAAGCAATTTAATGAGAGATGACAAACGACAAGGATTGGAGAGATGGAGAACTGGGGTAGCATAATTGGTGTTCTGTTTGCCGCTCTGATAGCGATAATATTGCCACTCATTGCTCGCAGGAGGAAAAAAGAAGAGGCGACTAACAAGATGGAGGAGCTTTATCAGCATCTTCGAGAACTGGGGGTAGAAGCATCCCTGACTGAAAAAGGCGATGAAAGAGAGAAAATAGGGTTAGCTCGTGCCTCAGGCCAGAAGTCGGAGGGTCTTATTGACTTGGAAGATAGAAACATAGATTCGATAAACGTCGTTAGTATATCTACCCAGTATGGAACGCGCTATTTTATTGACTACCTGGTGAAGGGCTCACACATAATGGGGGAGCGGGTACTCAAGAAAACCAGGCTGACCAGAAAGAAAAGTCCACCCCTATGGGGTAAGGTAGTAGCCATTGATTGGAAAGGAGATGATGCTCTGGCACAGAGCCTTAATCTCGACTATAGTCTGGAAGATAAGCTGGTAAAAGCCGATGTGAACGCTTTTGAAGGAAATATCTGGATTTTTCCTGAGCCCAAGCATGGATATGCCCGGATACGGACTGACTATGTGCTCCTCTCTGCCGCGATATTTGAAGCACTGAGTAGCATAGCCAGACACATTAAGTCGTGGTAAGGGACTCTAATCCCTAAGTTCCCAACAAGTCCCTTATTCTGCCTGTGGAGTGCCTTATCACGTTCCTATCCAGCCAGTACCTTGACCAACCGTAACAGGTTGCTATCCAATTCCTTCTTTTTCTCCCAGGTTTCCCTGAGTGGAGTGAGGGCTATATCTCCCTTCAACTCCCCCACCATGTAACCTGACATGCCCTTAACCAGAGCATCCACAGCCGCTGCTCCTAACTTGCTGGCAAGAACTCTATCCCTGGCTGTAGGTGAGCCACCTCTTTGGACATGTCCCAGCACACAAATTCGGTATTCCAGCCTTAATCTCTCCCATACTTGTTGAGCAATTGAAAACGCACCGCCTGCCTCGTCTCCTTCAGCAACTATCACGATAGAGGATTTTTTACCTCTCTTGAAGCTGCGCCTTATATCAAGGCAGATCTGTTCTATTTTTGTCTCTGATTCCGGAATCAAGATATCTTCGGCTCCGCCGGCAATTCCTACCTCCAGTGCAATAAATCCTCTATACTTTCCCATGACCTCGACGAAAAAGAGGCGCTGTAGCGACCCCGCAGTATCTCTAATCTTATCTATAGCATCCAAAGCGGTATTTATGGCGGTATCGAAACCAATAGCATAGTCAGTGCCATAGACATCGTTATCTATGGTGCCCGGAATACCAATCACCTTTACATTTCCAGCTTTGGCCAGGGCTGTTGCACCGCGAAAGGTGCCATCCCCGCCTATAGTTATCAATCCCTCGATGCCTTCCCGTTGGAGAATTTCATTTGCCTTCTTTATGCCTTCCTCGGTCTTCATTTCCTCACAGCGAGCTGTTTCTAAGAAAGTGCCACCACGGTAAATAGTATTGGCTACCGACCTGCTGTCTAGCTTTACAAAGTCTTCTTCCAGTACGCCGCAGTATCCCCGGCGAATTCCCACGACCTCCAGCCTGCGGCTAACCCCACAGCGGACTATAGCCCTGACGCAGGCATTCATCCCCGGAGCATCACCGCCGCTGGTTAAGACGCCAATCCTTTTCATAATACTTTCCGATTTAGCTTCTATTCTACCATGAACTGTAAAGCTAATCTACGGACTTTGCAGAAAGCCCGCGGCACCCAAGTTGCCAGGGCATAAAAAGCCCTCAGTGTTATCAATGTCTGGCTTCCTGGCTCCCTTAAACCTTGTAGCTATCTCGATAATACACTAGCAAATATAGCTCTCTGAGCAGGTCAGACTCGTTGTGCTTTATGATTTGCTGCAAATAGTTATCATCCTCTGTATAAAGGAATCTTTGCCATAGAAAAGGGACGTCTTTGCCGCTTATCACTGGCTCGTTAAAATAGTGCTCCGCGTGGGAAAAAAGCTCGTCCAACTTAGGCCACTTGAGATAAAGTGCCTCGGCTTTTTCTTTCCAGGGCTGAAATAAGTCTATCCCTTCTATATCAATCCCTTTGGCTCGAAGAAATCCCTTCTCAAAGGCGAGATTATAGGCGTAAAATGGCCTGGGGAGCGTCGGAACGAGTTCAGCAAGCTGGGCGATAAACGGCGCTTCTTCTTGCGAACTCCGGCAAATTATCTCAAGGTGACTCCCTTGAATGTAGCCAAAAAGCACTATCTCATCGTGGCCCATATCAAGGCCGGTGGTCTCCAGGTCAATCAAGGTTCCTTGGGGGATACCTAACATTAACTCCCGGCTGTATGAGGCGACCATGCCCACCTCCTCTCCTTCCTTACCAATATTATACAGGCCAGATTGCATCAAAGATAGCTCACCATCATTCTGAACCTTGTCATCCGTCTATTTAGATGATGGATGCCAGAGCGGCATAACAGATAATAAGAAGAGCGAGCTCCAACTTTGAAGCTCGCTCCTGAATATCGCTATTCAGTTTTTAAATCACCCCTACTCTTCCACTTCAGCTTCCGGCTGAACCGCCGTTGCCCCTTCTTGGGAGCCTTGCCTTACAGACGAAGAGCTCGGGGCTTCCATGTGCTCTCCAGCAACGCGCCTTACCTATCGAAGCCACCTCCCTCTTACGTTGCCGGGGAGCTTCGATCGGGAAACATCCATCGGCATAACCAGGCCTCTGTTCTTGTCATGCCCACCTCCTTGCTAGGCGTCGACCATTCTTGCCTAACATCTATATTGTAGCATAATACAGAGGTTATGTCAAAAATCCGAGCGTGGGACTTGTAATGGTCAACAGTCTGAGAGGTGGGGGAAATGTTATTATAGGCGCAAAAGGACCTGTCAATATGGATCCTTGTGAGCAATTAAGGAACAAGCTTAAGGAAGCTGTGGAGAGGAGCAGAGCCGATGGCATACTCCTATCAGGAGGGGTCGATACTGGCATTTTGGCTTTTGTAGCCAGGCCGAATGTGGGCTTCACAGTGGCGTTAAAGGATTCCCAGGCATCCGACCTTGTCTATTCAGAGAAGATTGCAAAGCTCCTGGGAATACAGCATAAGAAAATGGAATTCACTACGGAAGAGGCGCTTGCCACCCTTCCTGAGGTTATAGGAATACTGAAAACCTTTGACCTCGCCTTGCCCAACGACCTTTCCATATATTTTGCTCTAAAGCTGGCTAGAGAAAGTGGAATTAGTTCCATAATGACGGGCGATGGCGCAGATGAGCTCTTCGCCGGCTATTCATATATGGCAGAGCTTTCACCTAAAGATTTGGAAAGATATATAAGAAGACTTTCACAAAACTGGCACTTCTCAGCCAATGAGCTTGGCAGGACTTTGGGCATTGCAATAAAGCAGCCCTTTCTCAATGAGGATTTTGTTCGCTTTGCCTTGGAAATAAGCCCGGAGTTCAAGGTCAAAGATGGCATAGGGAAGTATATCCTGAGAAAGAGCTTTGAGGATTTGATTCCGGCGGAGGTAGTGTGGCGGAGAAAGGAGCCCATAGAGTACGGCTCAGGCTCCACCAAGCTGCACGAAATAATAAACGGTATGGTCACAGACGGAGAGTTCCAATCAGCAAGAAAGGAAGTTGACATAAAGTTCATAAACAAAGAGCACTTCTTTTACTGGCGCATCTATAACGAGGTTGTGGGGGAAATTCCCAAGGCTTGGGATGATGAAATTAGCTGTCCCTGCTGCGGAGCAGGCATGGGCAGATACCACTGCCCCACCTGCGGCTTCTGCCGCCCTCTGTTATGAAGCTCGCCTACTCGCAGGTTTACGCTTGATCTCTGCCTCTTTTACGCACGAAGAAAATCACCAATCCCACTGCTACCACCCCAGCTATAATCCCGCCAATTAACTGCCAGTTCATTGGTGGCAGCGAAATCTCTTCAAAGTTAGCCGTTATAGAATAGTCACTGTACATGGTGATATTCGTCGCGGCAGCGGTGGCATCCGCAATGGTGTCGACATCACCAGTCCAGTTGACAAACCGAGAGCTTTCCTCAACCGCGACCCTTAGGTCAACCACCGCTCCTTCGTCATAGGTAAAAATCCCTTCGCCAGGTTCGGTGACCGAACCGCCAGCGGTACTGGAGACGGTGAGGTAATACTCCACTATCTCCTTAGCGGTGGTGAATTCCCATACAGGGCTTTCTGCCTCGGTGCCATGGTTATCCTTGGCAATTACCTTCCAATAGTATGTAGTGTGGTGGACTAACATGCTTAGACCATAGGTTATAAGAGATTGCGTTGCAGGATAAGGCCCGATGGTCTCCTTGAGAGGTGGAGTTTCGCTGGTGCCAAAGTAAATATCATAGGTCACCGTATCTCCAGCATCGGGGGCGCCTCCTGTCCAATTCAAGTCAGCATCGACAGGAACGTCGCTAGCATGATTTGCCGGCGAGGGACTGCACGGCGTAATAGGGGGGCTAACTTTTGGGGTGTCAGGGTGTGGTTCAGTAAGAATTGGTAAATAACTAATATAATTATCTATGGTGATATCATCGTTTCTATCCCAAATCATTTGGTCAATAATATCCGTATCCAGAGTATCCCAATAGTTTTGAATAGCGTCTATACGTGGCGACCAGCCTATAAAACCAGATTCTAGGTACAACGCCAATCCTTTCGTATTAACAAACGAGTTATACTTGACGATCATTTCTTTAGGAGGACTACTCGGCGTTCCGCCACCCATATGCGCAAGCGGTGAGAGTAACCCCTGAAATAGATTATATCTAATATTAGTTCCGTAGTGATCACTATACGAATATATGCCTCCTGTATTAATAAATTTATTAAATTCAATGTTACTTTCGCCTGATGGTCCATCTAGTTTGATGATGCTATGACCCCAGTTTCCACTAGTGCCCAGGTTAATTAGCTCAGAGTACCTTAAATCAAGGTGCCCCCATCTATCCCAAAAGTCATATCCATTTTGAATGATGCAATACTGAAAATCACCATAGCCATATCCGGGCTGCGTATAAATGATTTTGGAGTTGCCTCCTCCATCAATTACTATTGGCTTTTGCGAAGTCCCATGAGCACGTATCGTCCCCATGAGCACAAACATATCACCACTAGATGGTTTGCTAATCATAACCCCGGGCTCTATGGTTAGGGTCACTCCCGATGGTATTTGGACTGTCTCTGTTATTTCATATGGACTATTCTCTGCTATCCACGTTGTATCTTCTGAAATTGTTCCACCAACTTGACTGTCGGCACCGACAAATGGAGTTCCTGTTGCCCCCGTTATGCTCACCGCCAATGCAGCCAAGGTGAAAAGATAGAGACTTCTGTGCGAACTTAGCAGTTTTCTCATGTCTCTTCCTCGTATTATATGTATTATATATTTTGTGGGGTTACTACCTGTCAAACTACATCTCTTTAGCACATTGAATGAGAATCAGACCTAGAGTACCCACAATAAAGCTTACTAAACCAATCCTTCCAACCTTCCATATATCACCCCTCCTTACCTTTCAATATACCATATAAGGACTAGCGGGAACTGTCAAGATTCCTCTTTTCGGCTATCCGATAGTGCCCTTTAGCGTCACTGGCTTATGTTCAAACCGAAGACAAGAATGTTGGGTAACAACACAAGCTGCTGTTGCCCGAGCTGAAAAATCTGGACTATTGTTGAGCGTTAAGCCAGGAGCCACTTTAAGTTGGGTAGTTTAAATTTGGGGTAACATGAACTAGCGGGATATAACTCGGAGAGAGCGCTCTTACGTCCGAATACGGAGGTCATAGTAGTTGACGCTTATTCTGAACGTCATCAATAAAGGGAATCAAACATGTTAGTGATGGCGATGACTCGAATTCGCTGATTTTTTCCTCACTCAAGGTAATATGGAAGGTAAGTTTTACTTCATAATCTTTTTTCAGCGTCTCCAGTATCATGACCTGGAAAGTGTATTTGCCCGGCAATAGAGGCTTGTCACCTAAAGGAAATTTCTTACTGTCTCCAACGGGGGGAAACACAATTGGCTTGTAGAGTGTCTCCTTGGCTTGTAGATGTGGAGGATAAAATGGCTCGTTTGATTTATCCTTTGTAAGCATCATTCCCAAAGTAGGTTCAGTAGATACGTTATACTTACAGTAAAACGCTGGGTAGAATAGCCAAGCATTCTGTCCTGAATGGACGATCAAAACAATGTCACTAATAGTCCCATCATGTGCTCCCTCGTTTATAAAATACAAAGGCAGGACTACAGCAAATCGCATAACTGTTCTTCCGTCTATTAGCTTAACCGGGCATCGTTCCAGACGCGGGGCACCAGAATGCAGGCTTAATTTAAAAGGCGCCATATAGTTTTTCCAGGCCACAATGCCAGACACTATTAAAGCTATAATGCTGATGATAAGGGTAGCGTTTCCCATTTTTTCATCGCTCCTTCAACGCCAAAATATAGATATACTAATCATAACAGGTATGCCCATAATTAGCTTCCATCATGGCACAAGTATAAGTCAAGGGTAGAATTTTCAACAACGAGAAAATAACACTGGCATGCACTTGCACAGGCTTCATTGACAAAACGCCCGAATGCTAAGTTAGGTATTGTTCGCGGTTCCTTGGAACATTTGCTTTTTACAAATCGAGGTGATGTCTCGGACTAGGCCTAAAGTCCTAGGAATTCGCTCTATTATAGTCGGTATTGCCTGAACGATTCCGATTTCTTGAGTATAATCTTGCGGCTCCAGAAAACCTCCTGGGTATCGTGTATAACTCTCGTGAGGGAAGGTTAACACTCCAAGGATGTAACACTGACCTGCTGCCTGCCCAGATTTTACCAAGGAATAGGTAACAATCGATTCCTTATACTCGGGTAGGTATTCTGCAAAAACGGTTTTGACTTCATTTTCCTTCTGCTCTAATAATGGATGCGTTGTGAAAATTGCGTCAGCAACTCTAATCAGTGTCTCTATGCCGAGTATACGAGCGGACGAGTTCAGGGGCAGCTTAGCTAGCCGTTGTTGGTCGCTGTTAACTAGTTTCTTCACTTGGGTGATGGTAGCCTTGTAGTCTCGATTACCAAGGGAGTTCAGTATACTGATCATCTCGCTACCGGGCTTTTCTTCAATGAGATTCAATAGAGGTTGTGGAGTTCGATGAGTGGTGAGCAGTTCCTTAATGGTTACATCACCGATCGATAAGCAGAAAGCTTTCATGGCCTTTTCAATTGCTTGCTGGATGTGATAAACGCTCAGAGCGAATTCCTTGTGTTGAAATAATAACTTTGCTGCCCTATAGTCTGCTTCTCCAGCGTCTAGGTATTTATCGGCCATGTCCAAAGAATACGCATCTCGCTTTATCACAATATATTTGAGGGTACGCTTTATGAGTACTTTTGTTCGCAATAAGTCTATCTGGTTAGCTTTCGGCATCAATTTTTTGATACCTGGCTCAATCCTATGCCATAGGATCTCGATTAGCTCATCTCCGTTTTTTTTTGTCATTTGGTCACTCGGAATAAACAACTTCATTCAGACGTTTAAATTTTACCACGATTTGCATATGGGAAGCATGCTAACTTCAGTTATGAGATGGGCAAAACGCTATTTTGTTGAGGGATCAGTCCCTTTGTCATAGTGAGGCTTTGCCTGATTGTGTTCCAGAGGATAATCAAACAGCCCAGTAAATCAAAGAATACAAAAACGGGTTGGGGAGAGGAGTTATATCAACTCGGGTCATGACTCCCGCCGGCCCGCCTGCCATAGCTGTGCGGCGGGCAGGCCGTGATAAGAGTGGTGGGCAATTTATTAATGGGGTGGGGATAAACATATACTTCGGCTCCGTAAACCTTCTTGATATTCGGCGCTGTGAGTATGTCAAGTGGCGTGCCTTCAGCGTAAACTTTTCCTCCATTTAGCATGACCATCCAATCGCAGTATTGGGCAGCTAAATTCAA
>Ga0307443_1001764_pt1 | contig 12472 bp, 6 predicted proteins | sample SalMarSW160220MG_FD_202148 | JGI IMG/M metagenome (GOLD analysis project Ga0307443, IMG submission 202148) | Salt marsh sediment microbial communities from the Plum Island Ecosystem LTER, Massachusetts, United States - SW1601-220 | ecosystem: Environmental > Aquatic > Marine > Intertidal zone >... | reverse complement strand
TTAGAGTTATCTGTTCGTAAGATAGCAGAGCAAATGAATTTATCTTACAACACCGTTTATCATGCCATCGAAACGATCCGCTACTCTATCTTAGCCCACGCAGAAGATGCCAGCGATCTTTTCAGTGATCAACCGGGACGTTGTTGACTATGTTGACAAGCGAAAGTTAGTTAAGCTAGTCAACAACGTCCCCTATTCATTAAAAACCTGACATATCTTGCCATGAGATAACTATTTCCCCTGCTGTTCACCTCTCGGATATCAGCTCGATATCCCATCATTTCAGAGTAATAGAATGCTGACCAATATAGCAGATATTCAATACTAAAAGGATATGGGAGCAAGAAATTAAAGTTAACAAGAGTCAACGGCAGACTTGACCCCACAATTAACGTACGTCCACCTTTTCCGATTTATAGAAACTGAAAAACTTAAGGGCGTCCCGCTTTACTTGCCCAGAATGCGAATGCCGCTGGAAGAAGATGATTGGAAAGCCGTACTCGGGAAAACTGAACGTACGGTTTGATGAGGGGGAACTGGAGATAGGGCATGGTTGAGCTAGTGAGGCACAGTCAGCCGAAAGGGACAGAAACGGATATGCTCAACCTAAACTACTACGCCAGTTCTCTACTCTACCCCTTTTCCATTTGGGAGGTATCAACCAGTATTATACCCCCTTCAATATTTTCGAACATCCGTTTCTTTTTCCCAGGTGTTGGAAAAACACTTAATTATCCGTTGAAGAAATTTTTCTGGCTTTTGGGTTGCGTATCCAATCATTTTTTTACTTCTATTAAAGGTAAATCTTCCCTGAATTCACTATCAATTAAAGAAATTTGCTTTCTAATGATGCCTCGTTTTTCAAGAGCCGGCTTGAGACAGAAATTATAGAAATCTTCTCTGCTAATGTCCCCCGGTTTTTCTACATGTGGAAAGAGTAATTTTAAATAAGCAGATGAGAGCTTCTTAATTGCAGTTGTATCCCTTGTATCAGCCTTTTGGGGAATCTGTAATAATTCGCTAACAATATAAGAATAATTCGAGGTTTCTCTCAATGAATGTAAAATCTCAGAGAAATATTCAACATTTAGAGTATAACCTTTAACCTTTAAATCTTCATGAACTCTTTGCAATCTCCAGCCTTCTATAAAACCATGGAACCGATCCAATAAAGCAGAAGATTGGAAAAAAGGCGGTAAGCCCAAAAAATATTTAGTGTGAATTGGCTGCATAGTACTTGATAGAACAATATTGCCAAGTAACATTAAACCGGATGAAGACGTGCCTCTATAATTTGCAACCGTAAAAACGCCATTTTCCAAGTAATTTTTTAACGCACCTTGTAGCTCATTTTCATCAGCAAATTTGATTGTTTCGATTTCATCCATAGAGACAAAATCATAATGACTTATGATACCGGCAGCCTTTCTTGAAACATCATAAAATAGTTTTGCTCTTGTTACTGTTCCACCACTGATTAGCCATCCGTATTTACTTATATTTCCAAAAACATAGGATTTACCTGTTCCTTTGGGTGCAAGCTCAATTATATTAAGATTGGGCTCAACAAAAACTAATAACCGACTAATGAATAGTAGTTTTTGCGTAAGATTTTTAAAGCCGTTAGCGTTGTACTCCATTGAGCGTATTAACAAATTTACCCAATCTTCCAGAGAAAAATCTTTCCTAACGCTTAGGAAATAATCAATATCGACGTCATAAGGTTTAAATGGTTTAAAGCCTATAAGTTCAATTGCACCTTTGTCCTTACCTTCGGGAGGAATGTAGACCAATGTGATGACACCCCAAATTTCACCATCTTTCAACTCCTTATGTTTTTTAGCCACATAATCAGGGATCTTGCCTTCATTATTCTTTATCCCAAGATCAGGGATAGAAAATTTAAGCACATTTTTTAATATATCCGTTTCTACAATAAATCTTGTCAATATTGTTATTTCTTCACTGTGGGTTCTAATCCTATTTTTTATATCGCTGTTTTTATGAGCAATATGTTCGTCTAAAAATAAAAGTAATCCATGCGTATCCAAATCGCCTTTTTCATCGGTATATTTACGAATAAGCCAATCTTTGATAAAAGAAGGTAGATTTCTTCCGGAAAAAACACTATATCTTTTAGGGATCTTATATACAGATTCATCTGGAAAGGAATTCTTAATTTTTTCGTCTAATTGATTCATATCAAATCCTTTTCTTTGAAACCGCCCTTAATTGTTATCGCTACATCAAATTTTTGACTACAAACATTCAATTCAAACTCATACTTGCCTGCTTTAAAACCTGTTAATTTCACACACCATTTATCCTTTTTCTTTTCAAGTGGCATATCTTTGCCTTTCCAAACCAAAACAGGTGAAATGGTTGGTGGCGGTTCTATTTCAATATTTACAAGTGGATTCCTAACGGAAATCTCTTTTGTTAGTAATTTCACATTATACGCAACTCTCTCATCGATCTTTGAGATTACAATACATGGGACCAAAACTTCTTCAGGAGTGGCTCCACCATGAACTTCACGATAAGGTGTATTGTATAATGAAGTATGTTTTAAAGCTATTAACGCTTTTTTATCTTTATATTCCCAACTATCAATTTTATATGGTAAGAATTCTGAATCATCTTGATAATCTCTCTCCGTCCACATGCATCTGCCTTCATGGTTGGATTCAGAAAAATCAAATTTTTTATAATTTCCAAACTTTTTTTGGGCAAGGAAGGTAAATCCGTGATCTGATACAATGATAATGTTTTCATCACTTCTCTCAATTATTTCCCTTTTAATAACACGTTCGATCAACTCGATCTGTTTTATCAAATCATCAGGATATTTATACGGATTCTCATCATGGATGTATTTATCTAATTCTAAAATGTGAACAGCATTATCGAATTGGTTACATTCCGTTACGGTTGGTAAATTAGCCTTCTTTATGTATTTTTTTGCCACATATTTATTCTTTTCCTTGCCATGTTTGTTGATTAGATACTCAACTAGCGGAAGCCATTCGGCGCCCAATCCATCAGTCCAAATGACACAAGCATCGACAAGGTCCTGGAAATTCTCTGTCTTATAATACCAATCATAGAAACTTTGAGCGTCTTTGTTTTTTTCATTAAGGATGCTTAATAATTTATCGGACCGCTGATCCAATAGTTTTGATTGGTTATACTCCCGAAAATACTCTGTTATCCACTTTTCTAAATTTTCATTATTTACGGTGATGTCCCATTTTAAATAGTAAAAAAGCTCTGGATATATTTCTCTAATAATTTCTAAGTGCTTACTTCGATCATCTTCGTTACAATTTTTAAATGATTTAATGATATGCTTTCTTTCCGCAAATAAAATATTGGTTAAATAGTCAGACTGATTTTCTATTGAATCGTCACATATAGAACTAAGCCTATCCTGAAGTTTTTTCTCAACCTGATGGAAGGGAAGTTTGAAGTCTTTGTGGATGAGTTCCAGACAGGATTTTCTCTCATTAAAAATATCTCTTTTGGTTGGCATACTATCGAATATTTTTAGCCAAACTTGATCTATCAATTCATCGTCCGAGTAAGCTTTTACGCCATACATAACTTTAAAGACATAATTCTCTTTTAAATTATCCTGAGTTATGATCCAATTTCTTAAAAGCCATCGGCTGTATTTATCTTTATGCTGAAACCAAAGCCTTAATAACCCTATGTTGGATATGGTATTAAAGCTCCTTACATTAAAGTGGTGATTAACAAGCCGTTGAAAATCCAACAAATCATCACCTTCACTTACCTTCTTTACTAAGGTATCCCAAAAAGGTGTATCGGATTCTTTGTACTCAATTGGCACTTTTAAGCCAACAATTTCTTCTAAGTAATCTTTTTGATTGCTTATCTTTTCCAAAAGGAAAATGGCATCTGGAAGAAATCTTTCATATAAATATGCCATCGATTTAGACTTGCATATGATATTATCAAAATTATCCTGTTTCCATAATTCTAACCAATCTGAGGTGCTATTTATTGTCTTGAAATCCTTTGGAAAGGCACAGGCTTCAAAGCCTGCATTGTAAGCAACTTGATAAATCTTGATCTTTTTATCAAGTTGCTCTTCCAGGTTCCAAATCGGAGCCCAATTATCTTTGCGATGAAAAGTCCTAAGGAAATCTTTTTCAAATCTTTCCTTCAGCCCAACTAAAGGAATGTAGATTCTCCTAAAGTAATTTATGCTGCTGTCTTCTATTTCAAATAAACTGGTAATGATTGTATTAAACTCTATCGCAGGGAAAAACCTCAACATCTCAGAGAATGGAACAACGACAGTATCTTTTCTGAGAAGCTTTACGCTATTAAGGACATTGTCTAAAGTAAACCATCCGTCATTATGAGGTAGTAGGGTTTTTAATTGTAAAGTCGTTACTTCGTGCTCTAATAAATAGGAGATTATGGATTTAAAGGAATCAAAATTATTCAGGAATATCAATCTAAGTGGATATCGCTGCGCGCTTGGTGAACTGGCTTTTTTATCTGTTTCAATTGCATGGAATAGTTCTTCTATTGACTTGAAATTTTTGATCATATTGTTTCCCCACCCACACAAAAGTCCTCGCATGTGATTTTTGCTCAATATTACGAGAAGGCCTTGGTAAAACTAACAGCCATTCAGCTTTCGCAAGGTTTTTACATTATAAGTATTTTTCTAAAATAAATATAATTTCATCATGTTCACTGATCAATTTCTTCAAAACAGATTTCCAATCACCCTGGTAAGCCTCAATTTTTTCGATTATCGCTGTCCTTCTATTTTCTTTGTTATGTTCAGATGTAAAACCATCTGTATCGTCCTGATCACTGCCCTCGTTTTGATATGTTTGCCTAGGTTGTGGTTTTGATTTGTCTATATACCAGTCTTTTACTCTTTCTCTAACATTATCCTCTTTCCAGGAAGCAACTCCGATTTCTTCCGGCATATTTCTCCTAATGTACGCAATTGCACTATCTATTTCCTCATTTTTGATTTCAATTTTCTCGATGTTTTTCAACCATGCAATAAACAGCTCGCGACTCTTTTCCTTTTTAATAACAAGACATTCTAAGTCGGTTTCCACAACGTTAACTGCATCCAATGCGCTTTTTATGTCAGACTGAGAAATCTCTGTATCCATTGTTTCTATTAGCTCGATAATGTTATCAATAGCTAAAATAATTTCCTCATTTGCATTTTCGGATAGTTTAAACACCCATAAAGGATATTGAGATTCTTTTATCCAGTCTCTAATCCCCCATCTTAAATCATTTAAGCTTTCGATATCCCTTAAATTAAATACAACTGTTAAATGGGTAATCAATTTCTTTTCTTCTGCTGTCCCTAATCTTACTTCTAATTTATTTGAGCCTCTTCCACTCTCCCAATATTTGAATAGGTCGAGTATTTTATCCCGCATAATCTCTTTTTCGATCGGTTTTCCCCTTCCTGACTCGTACAGTTTTCCAACATAACCCCTCATTAAAAATCCCAATGTCGCCAGATAAAGCATATTGGGATATAAACCAAAGGGCGGTTTTGTTAAGAATATCAAGGTGTCGCCAAGATTGAAAACACCAGAATCCTTTTTCCTGTTGATTGTCTTCTGAATCTCACTATTCATTTTGACAATAGGATGGTTCACATCGACTTCTTTTTTGAATTGTAATTCTTCATTGACAACATAATCGCCGAAATTGTCTTTTATAATTTCTCTTGTGTACCGTTCAGGCCCGGAAGATGTTTTGGTTTCAATAAAATCCCTGTTATTAGCAAAGAGAAAGTTTTCGGCTGATACTTTTGCCATTTTTACTGTCCAAACATTATTATTTTTCTTTGTTTCCTTTAGCACTTCTAATCCTGAGCTAAATATTCTTGCCGATAATTTTTCGTTAACAACTTCGCTAAAATCTTTGACTAAGCATTTACCATTGCTTTTTTCAGATAAACTTCCAAGCCTATTATCTAAATCATCACTCTCCTTTAAATACCATGCAGCATAGCCAGATCTGATTGAAAGGATCCATTTATCTAAAACTTTCCTGGCGTAATCTTCATTTGAGATTCGCTCTTCAGTATAGTTGTGTCTTCCTGAAATGATTGCGCGTGCCTGATAGTCGACAAATTGATTAAGAATATTTTCGTTAAAAAGTTCTTCAAGCACAATAAAAACAATATTGTTAAACTCCGTGTCTTTCAAAATATTTCTAACAGTCACTTTGATCTGTTCTCGTTCTTGAATATTTTTCGCAATTAATACAACTATATGAAGCGCATAATCTTTTACCAAAGCCTTCTTTAATCCATTTTTCAGCAAATATTCATTTAGAGAGGCATCAAAAATCTTTAATTCAGTTTTTCTGAGAACAGAATTGGTAAATGTATTGTGAATTTCTCTAACTTGCTCTTTTGATAGAATTTTATCTATCTGATCGTAAATTCCTTTCAAGCCTTCTTTTTCCTTTTCAACTTCTTTAAACGGCAAGCTGGAAGATGAAACCAAGAAAAGGTTATCCGGGTCTTTGGAAATAATTTGCCTGGAATCAAAAAATTTCAAGGCCACTTCAATATCATTTTCATACTCCGTTCCCCAGAACATAGACTTGATATTAGTCGCACTCGGAATGACTAAAGTATCCTTTGCTTCAGCAACCGTTACCATCTTGTATTGTATGTTTAATAGAAGCACGCCTTTGAAAATGGCGCTGTATAGTCGATTTTCATCTTTAACAGTCTGTATGTGCAGTTTATACTTATCCAGAATAGATGAAAATCTCTGGTAATCAATTCTTTCAAATTCTTTAACAAAAAAGTCCCAAAGATAATCCACAGTGAGAAATACACCGTTAACACCCGACGGATTTTCTTTGATAAATTTGCCAAACCCCCTCTCTTCATCATAGAGGAATTCAAAGATACTCCGTTCGGTTGAGCCAATATTTCTTACAATAAAGGCGGAAAGATAGGCAGTATATGGATGTATTGGAAAGAGGTTTTTAAGTAGATTATAATCCCTAGCATCTTCTTCCGTACCCACGATTCTTCTTATCAAGTCATCCATAACGCATGATTTTTCGTCTTTTAACAATTCCCACGATGATTTATCTTTCTTTTTAATAGCAGCGCCAACTATATGGTATGTGGTGATATGTTCCATCGAATAATCAAGCATTCTAAACCTGCCGAGAACTTTCTCCATATCTTCCTTTGGGATTTTTGCCTGCGTCGGGGTTCGATGACTGACCATAAAGAGATAAGTCCCTTTATTTATAGACAATTCAGCAATATTTTGTAATTCGGTTAATAAAACGCCGCTGTTGGGAAGTTCAAGCACAGAGGTAAATTCATCCCAATAAATCATCAATTTGTCAGCTTTATCTTGCTCCCTCAATTCTTCTATGACTTCCTTTAACCAGTCGGCAACCTCACTGTACGAAAAATGAATGCCAACAATAGAAGATAGATCCTCTAAATTTTTCAGGATATCCAAATCTTCGTTTTTTAGCTTCTTTAATAAATCCTCTTTATCTTTCACAAACATATTTATTTGCGGGTATTCTTGAATAATACTTTCCCAATTGATATATCCTGGATTTGTCTCAATTTGGTGAATCATTTTTTCAAAATCGCTTTTGGTAGAGATTTCTATCTCACTCTGCTTTAAAGCGTTTTTGACTGCTCTTTCAATTACGAGAGCAAAGGTTCTATTGTCCGTAATGTTAGACGTTCCTTTTAGTATTACCGGAAAGACCCGCAATTTATCACGAAGATTAAGTATCCTGGATTTCAATTGTGTATCTCCGAAATTTCCAATAAATTCTTCCACCTCGTTCTTCGGATCGAATAAGAGATGTTTTATAACAGCTGTTGCATGGCTTTTCCCCGTTCCATAAGTGCCTTGTAACCAGATTGACTTTCTTTCATCTGGCCGTTGCCCCCCCAAGGAAGTCAATACTCCTCTTAAGACATCAAAAAATTTATCGTTCGTGATAAACTGTTTCCAATAATTGCCGACTTCATTCGTTAAATCATAAGCTGGTTGAAAGTAATCATTTAACCCGACAATCTCATTATATTTTATGTCCAAGATTTCCTCCCCTGCTGATGATATAAACCTAAAATATCCATTGATGTTATATCTTCTCTCAAAAAAACATTATCCAAATCTGCCGCCAAATCAACTCTTACCGTCTGATTTTTTTCTTCTTGAAGATATCTTAAAATATCCTCCAATTTTTCCCTAGAAATTCCAAAAAGTTTGTAAGGGCCACCTTCACAACTATCTTCATAAAAATCTGAAACAGTAAAATCATATCGTTTTTTATCTTCGGCAAATCTATACAGGGAATAGGCGATTGCCATTGGATGAATTTCATCAGTGCCTATTTTTCTTGCATATCTAACATTCCCCCTTTTTTCTATTATTCCAATTTTTAGTTCTTTTCCTAAGGGTGAATTGTCAAACATATTAAGCAAAGAGCTTATGCTGTTATATGTAGTTTTGGGCTTACTTCGTTCATCAAAATCAATAACCATCTCAACTAATTCTTTAGAAGAATTTATTGTATTCCAAGCAATGTTAAATACATACCACTCTACAAGCTTTGTATTATAGAAAAAATTTGTCCAAATAATTCCCCAAACCAATTTTTCATTTGATTTCATAATTTCCTTCAATATCAAAGACGTTTCCGTTGGCTCTTTTTGTTTGTTTAATAATTCACAATCCTTTAGCCAAGCAACCATGGATTCGATTTGACGGTTACCTAAATTATTTTTTTCAAACCAATTTTCCAATCTGTTTAAAAAATCTGCTAACCATTCATTCCTCATTCCGAATGTTTGATATTTGCTCGTTGCGATTTTATCCTTGTTCACCTTACCACCTCCTCCAGTAACAGAAACGGATTTTGCTACCAAACAACCTTTCTCGGCAAAATTAAGACACTTCGAACAATGGACACACATTTCCTTATTGACTTTAACTCGTGGGATAACCCTTAAAGCGCCTGTTGGACATTCTGTCTCACAAACACCGCAATGAATACAATAGGTTGTTTTATACACAATTTTTTTTAGCTTGCTCTGAGAAATAATATCTCGGCCTACCCCTTGTAGCTGAATAACTTTTTCATTGCCTTCACTATTTTTTAGCTCAAAGCTAAACAATTCATCATCTATTTTTATTTCCCCAATTATTTTATCATTTTCGGTTCTATATAAAACTTCCCCAACGGTTTTCAGCCACTCAAAGAAATCTTCTTTGGGGTTCCTTAGAATTGCTTTAAGATTTATATCGTTTTGGATGAAATTTACACCAGTTCCATTCGTATCGATATCTCTCCCACCAGATCTCTTTTTCCATTGACCTTTTTTAATATATTCTCTTACTGCCCTTTTATCACTGTTTTCTGAGGTTGCGTGCTTTTCAATAATACTTACGTAGTGACTTGTTTTTTCTTTTGCTATCCCTTTTAGAATATTTTCTGACCATTCTGATCCGTAAGGACAAATAGCACAACCAACTCTATGCAACCCATGTCGATAACCTTTATTCAATCTAATATTTCTGCGGAATAAGTATAAAAATACTTCTGCCATATTCCAATGCAATATGGGCTCGGTGTTAATTTGTTTCGTTTGTTTCACTCTGTGAGTAATTTTTTTATATTTGCTTCTCTTGTCACTCTCATCTGCACGAACCCCCTCAAGCACCAAAATTTTCGGCTGTACAGCTCCATCACTTTCTTTATGGATGTCTCTAATAAAATTAGCAAACGGAGCAGTCTTACAAACAGAACAACACCATCTGTGAATTCTGCTGGGAGGCCCAAACTGCTCCCAAAACTCAAGAGCATCTTTGGGAGGCCTTGTGGTATAAAATCTTAATTCAGGGTATGTCTTTTGATATATCTCTTTTGTTTCTTTCACCGTTTCATAAGTGAAGGGAATTTCCATTGTCGTATCGGTAAAAATTGCCATATAGTCTTCAGGAGCCAAGACCCTACTTACAATATCTAAAACGACCTGAGAATCTTTTCCGCCACTAAACGCAACCGCAAAATAGTCAACTTTGTCTTTATACTTTTTATGTACATGTTCAACAAAATCCATTGCCTCATTCTCAACAATAAATAAAGCATCCTCGTTTTTCTCTGTTAACAGTTTAACGTTTATCGGTTCTAAACTGACTTTATGCTTGATTATTAGCTCAGGACTTTCATAAATGTTGCCACCCTTAGCTTCTGCTACAAAAACTCCTTTATAATAATACCGCCTGCCAATTGCCCATAATAACGGCTCCTTTTTCTTAGGATAATTCCAATACTTATTAAAGCCTAAGAGATCTAATTCTTCATAAAAGACAGGTCTTGGCGGAACGATTTCTTCTTTATCGTTTATTTTATCGTCAAGTAAAATACCATTAATTTTACTATCCCATTTAACCTTGTACATCAATACTCCGATTTTTGATTAAGATCATAGATTTTCACGACAAAATGTTACCCATAATTGCATTAATTGTGTAATGCTATCCAGTTCCAGGCAATTCCAGGGACAATATACCTATTGCCCGAAGAAAAAAGGCAATAATATATATACTGTCGCCCGATTCACTACGCAGGCTTTGCCTCCATGAGTAAAGTGGGACGCCCTTAAGTTTCTAAGTTTATCATTCTCTCGAACTGATGTCTGTAATTCAGGTTTTGAATCCGAGAGAAAATGGGGACAACCCTTGAATCCGGGTCTGAATCCGGGTCGGACCAGACTATCCAATCGTTTTTACAATAGGTTACTACAGCAACGCGTTTGATGCCTTGTATCTTCGGCAAAGTTACCACTTGCATAATGCAGGGATAAAAGTGCCTTATTGTAAATGAACTCCCTAGACTTTAAATGCCTATATTAAAAACCATGGCACAGCATGAATATTTTCTCCCAGGGTCACCACTTCCTTCCCATTATAGATGATGAGCCCCGCGCTTAGACCGGGCAAAATATCCTTCAAAAAAAAGATATTCTCCGCGTCTCTGAAACTTACACTTGTGGAAGACTTGGCCTCTATGGCAATGACCTTGCCGTCTGTTTCCAGGATAAAATCCACTTCCCTTTCTTTGCCCCCCTGGGTGCGGAAATAGAAAAGCTCACCGCCGGAGACTGAAGAGACAGCAAGCAGATTGAGGAATATATAACTCTCAAAAAGGGCTCCTTTCAGAGATTCCGTAATCTGATCCGGATGTTTTATCCCTGCGAGTGCGCAGGCAAGCCCTGTGTCCACGAAATATATCTTAGGGGATTTTACGAGCCTTTTAGAGATATTCCGGCTGTAGGGTCTGATTTTTACTACGAGCCCGCTGACTTCCATGAGGTTAATGTATCTGCCGACAGTTGCCTGAGACATTCCACCGGCCCTGGCAAGCTCGCTCTGCCTTAAGATCCGGCTGTTACGCGCGGCAAGGAGTCCCATTATCTTTCGAAAATCCGGCAGATTGCTTATCTGGGAAAGGTCCCTCAGGTCCCTTTCCAGGTATGTATGGATATAACCCTGCCACCAGTCATGGATGTCCGCGTTATTTGTCAGGAATGTCAAGGGCGGGAGAGAACCTTTAAAAAATTTAGCACCTGTCAGTGAATCAGAAAATGAATCGGCTGAAGAAGGTCCGTTTTGAGGCGATGTGGTAATCCATTGAGGAAAATCCCTTTCATTTTCTTCCCCATATGAAAAGGGAAAAAGCTCAAAGTACAGGGCGCGTCCCGCAAGACTCTCGGCGACCGAACTCATTAGGATAAGATTGGCGGATCCGGACAGAATAAAACGCCTTTCCCGGTTTTTATCAACAGCTCTTTTAATGCTTAACAAAAGATCGGGGCACCTTTGAACCTCGTCTATGATAATTTTATCGGAAATGGCAAGCAACTCTTCCGGCCTTTCTTTGGCCATGGACAGGCTGTCAATGTCATCCAGGTTGATCAGGCGCCATTTGTCAAAAGGGGCTTCATGCTGTAAAAGGGTACTTTTTCCTGTTTGTCTGGCGCCGGTAAGTACTATAACGGGAGAGAAAGAGACGGCCTGGCGAATCCGTTCTGCAACCCAGCGTGGTCTATATTGCCAGTTCATAATCCATCCTTTGATTAAAAATATATCAGATTATGATATAAAATATATCATAACATTATTTTTGTCAAGTTAAATTTAGTTTAATTGTATTTTAATTCGCAAATACTGAATCGAATTCGGGATGTACCAGACTATGAAGGTGGTCACCCATTAAAGGGCTCGTCAAGAGAAAAAACACCTCCGCATCAAAAAGATATACTTTTTTTCGAATGACGATGAAGCACGATACCGCTTTATCTTCCGTCACGCACCCGATATTTCGTTATTGTAGGTTAGCGGTCGGATTAAGCCGACTCGCGCCAGTCACCCATCAGGATCAAGGCTAT
>Ga0307443_1001748_pt1 | contig 12582 bp, 10 predicted proteins | sample SalMarSW160220MG_FD_202148 | JGI IMG/M metagenome (GOLD analysis project Ga0307443, IMG submission 202148) | Salt marsh sediment microbial communities from the Plum Island Ecosystem LTER, Massachusetts, United States - SW1601-220 | ecosystem: Environmental > Aquatic > Marine > Intertidal zone >... | reverse complement strand
AAACTGTTTTTTGGACACTTGTCGAAGGCAAAATTTGAGGAGCATTCAGCGTCCGGTTATGGTGCTCCAAACAAAATTTCTCACTCTACGATCTACGGTGTTTCAGTAAAACCAAGCCACCCATGGCAATTAGTATCAGCGTAGTCGGCTCTGGTATATGAACAGTAAAATAGTCACTACCACCTTGATACTGCCCCGAACTAAATTGAAGCGCTTGCTTGGAGAAGAATTCGTCCTGTACAAAACTCTTATTAGTGTCAAGATCAAGGGTAAATGTATAATCGCCCACGGTTCCATCCCATATGAAGGCGTATCTTCCCATAATGTCATCAATTAACAGTGCTTCAGCAACTCCATTGCCTGGGCCGTCACCAAAGGTATAAGAACCATCACCGTTATCTATAGCAGTGGCCCCTGCGGAATTTCCATACACCCAATAATTAGTCTCAGTGTCTACCGATTCGCTGGCTGCCGCGTCAAAAGTTAATACGCCAGGTCCATTAATGTTGCTGATAGTAGCTTGAAATCCCTGAGCAAAAAGGGCGAGGTCTTCACTTATCACAAGGTCAAAACTAAATAGCTCATCTTGAGAATCGGGCATCAAGACAATATATGGTTTTATTTCGACACCTCTCGTCTTCCCGCAGAAGACTCCACAGCTTAACAAGAATAAGAATATCGCGAACTTTAATGCCTTCATAACAGTTCCTCCAGAAGGACGTTTAATAATTAAGTTTTGCTCCACCTTGTTGCTGAACGAAGCGCAAAGTAACTACTATTGTATTAAAAATCGATGTAAATGTCAACGAAAATCCCTAACACAAGGCCCCTTTTTAACGGTTAATTTACAAATCCTCCTTACTTTGCATACGAAATTTCTCTTTTTTCGGACTTCTGAGCAAATGTCATCAACACATTTTTCCCCTCTGCGCAAGCAAACTAACTGCGCCCGAAAGGCAGTAGCGCTTATTTTTAAGTTTTCAATGAAATTCCACAGTTAACGAAGTGGGCAGGGATAGGTCACTTCATTTTTGCACAGTGTGCCCCGCCATACTGCGTTTGCAATAGAGCGGTCTGCCACATCGACAATACCATCACAATTCAGGTCACAATCACGCAATGTAAATGTTCCGGCAGAGCCTGTCTGCCAAAAGGCATTTATTATCGAGCGATCTGCCAAGTCGACTATGCCATCGTTGTTGACATCTCCAAGAAGAGCTATGCCGAACTCTTGTTCTGCTGTGCCCGTATTACCATAATCATTACCCGTAACGGTTACTATCACCTTAAATACTCGGCCTGAATCGGATATACCCTCCAGTTGATTACAGTTGCGAGCCGCAAAACTCCAAAATGTATCATTAGGTTCACCACCACCAACGGTATCCGGCTCTAAGATAACATCGGATGGAAGTACAAATTCCCATAGGTAGCTGTAGCTGCTGTTGCTTAGTGGATCGTCAGTGATTGTAACATTCGCAATCAAATTGGAGCCGGCTGCACCGGGCAGATTCTGATACATCCACAAGTTGTTTATAACCAAATCAACATTCATAATCCCGCTGAATTCACATAGCCAATTTTGAGCGAGGAGACTCAGGTCTGTTGTGTCAACCGCATTGTTGTAAACCAAATCGGCTCCGCCGCAATTGTTCGAGCTGGAACAATTGGATTCGAGCCAATACTGGGCGAGGATGGCAAAGTCAGTGAAACTTACATCGCAGCTTTTGTCCAAATCAGCACCGCCGCATTCACTGGCAGCGAAGACATAAAATGTGATTCCGGCAGCAACCCCACATCCCATTACGAGCACGAACACTGACGCTAAAAGCAAGATGCTTGTATTTGCTCTAAAATCTACCATTTGTTTTCATCCCTGAAAGGTATGGTATATAGTGCAATTAACAATATACGAAATTATGACCATAGAAGCAAGGGAATATCGGATGTTCTCGAATATTTTCCAACCTAATAAAAGATGCATCTGGGAGTCAAGAATGAGCTTTCGAGCACATTTAACGATAATTACAAGGCATTGAAAATACACAAATTTGATGAACCCTATTACAATATGAAAGTTCTACTCAAATTATTTTTGGACCGCCTCTACACGTGGACTTGAGGCATTTTGTTTACGCACACTTTTTCAAAAACCGCAAAGCTTATAAACGTTAAAATCTTTATAGGCATTGAAGGTAAAAAACATTCAAATATCAAAAGGTGCTTTTAATCCTGACAACGGCTCATCCAACTTCAAGCACTGTTAGGGTAAACAAAATAGCTTTGAAATTATGAATTTAACCACCTTTTAATTTTGGTCTGTTCCGGCTCGAAAAACACATATTCCAGGCAAAGGCCAAAAATGCAGGAAGTTTTCTTTTTAGTTTTTGCTCTGTTAAAGAGGTTGTTAACACCGTCAATGTTTTATCTTCTCTCCCATACTTTTTTCCCCTCTGCTCCTATTTCTTTCGTCGTCTCAATTCACTTCCTCCGACGGCATTTGCTGCTGATGCTGATTATTTATCATCTGCCTTTGAGAAGGTCTATCTAAAAATCGCTTCCCTAAAGGTCGCTTCTTTAGCGCCTTCTCTCGGCCTTGAATTCATCAGCATCAGCCAAAAGATTTATAAACTCCTATCACTTAGTACGATCGTACTGATTGGTAATATCCAATCGATAAGGAATAAGCGGAAAATGTCAAAACCAGAAACTGTTTTTAAGGTTGGAGCTGTAAGAGCATCTGTATGTAGATACCCACGGGCAAGCCCGTGAAACTCTGCCCTTCGGGTTATTAGATTTCGTCGTTTTTTATGAAAAGCCGCTCCTGGAATTCGAGAGGTTGCTCGAAACCTATATTGCTTACGCCCCGCGAGGTTTCAGACAGTTTCTGATGGGCATGCCGCTGTGGCTACGGCGGAAGCTATATTTGCCCCGGGAAATAGATAAGGCCTTGCATAACAAGTACAAAGGTCGCTATCTTTTCACCGAACACCACGAGTCCAATGCCGCCGGTCCGAGCGAGACTTCGCTACATTGGTAAGCAGTGTAGAATTAAAGAAATTTGGCTTGCAGTTTATATCTAAAAGTAGTATGAATGAGATGAATTAACCGGGTGATTTTGAAAGCGCCCCGTGACATAGTTGGTAATCGAGAAGCAGCTTATAATGAAATGAAGTATGAAGCTAACAAAATCCGGCTAACTGGTTTCGAAAGAATTTACGGGCAGTTGAATTTCTCTTTTGAATATCGTGGAGACTATCGATGAAACGTTTGCTCGCGATAATCTCTGTACTCACGATAAGTAGTTGTGTACAGTTTCATGACCAACCGCTTTCAGCCACCAAGAGCCTGGATAGCTTCGAATCACGGACGCTGAACCTAACCGATCTAAATACGTACATACAAGCGCATATGCCGGCCGACCAATGGCCACTGCAAGCGTGGGATTTGACGAGTCTGACCCTGGCGGCTTTCTTTTATCATCCTGACCTTGACGTCGCGAGGGCACGATGGGCGTTCGCCAAGGCGGGCGTAAAGGCTGCCGGAGAACGTCCCAATCCGAAAGTCACTGTGAGCCCCGGGTTCAACTCCACAACAGAGTCGATATCTCGCTGGATAGTGGGGGCCGCTGTTGAGATTCCTATCGTAACAGCCGGCAAACGCGGCTACCAACTCGCCCAAGCCGAGCACCTCTCGGAGGCGGCCCGAATGCATATCGCGGCGGCAGCCTGGCAGGTACGCAGTCGTGTTCGAAAGGCTTTGCTCGACCTCTATGGGGCGAATGAGGCCGAAAGCTTACTCATCAAGCGTCGGAGCATTCAGGCACAGTGTCAGGAGCTCCTACAACAGCAGTTGGATGCCGGAGAGATATCCTGGATTGTGGTTAACCAGGCGAGTATCGACTTCCATGCGACAGTTGTCGAACTGCTGGACGCGCGAAAGAGACAGGCTGAGACACGCGTGGAGCTGGCCGATGCCATCGGTGTTCCGGTCCAGGCACTATATGGAATTGACATCTTATTCAATGGCTTCGAGGGGCCGCCGAGCACTATTCCAAAACCAGAGGTCCGACGTCGAGCTCTGTTGAATCGCGCCGATGTCCTGGCGGCGCTTGCGGTGTATCAGGCCTCCCAGTCGAGCCTGCAATTGGAGGTTGCCAGGCAGTATCCGGACATTGATATCGGTCCCGGCTACGAGTACGATCAAGGGGACAACAAGTGGGCACTGGGTATTTCTCTAACGCTGCCGGTACTCAATCAGAACCGGGGCGCCATAGCAGCAGCCGAGGCGCGGCGGACCGAGGCGGCAGCTGAGTTCACCGCCCTGCAGAGTCATATCCTTGGCCAGATTGAACAGGCGGTCGCAGGTCTCAAGGCCTCGATGGACAAGGTCCGTACCGCTGAGATCATCGCGGAAAAACTGGAGCAGAAGGCCACGACGATGCAAAAGATGTTTGAGGCTGGGGAGGTTCTCATGTTGGCAGTGGCAGGGGCTCAGCTCGAGCAGAACAGCAATGCTCTGCTTCTGCTCAAGTCCCGCATTGATTCTCACGAGGCCATGGGCCACTTAGAGGACGCGATGCAAAGCCCCGCTGACTTGTCGGACTGGCGAGAGACGGTACTGCAATCCGATATCGGTAAGAGAGGTACATCATGAAAAAATTGGGCACGTTGCTTAGCGTAGTCATACTGGCTGCCGGGTCGGTCGGCGTTTACTATCTTTTCCAGAACAAGCCGGTTACGGAAGAAGAGGCTGAGCCGGAGATGGCTACCGAAGTAGCCGTGCAGGTCGGAAATATCCAACGTTCGACTCTGCACGGGTATGTTCAGGCCTACGGCCAGGTTGATTTAGACCCGGGCAGTGACACGACCTCTCCGGCGGCTGTGACGATTACTGCACCTGATACAGGGATAATCACCGAAGCCTGTTGTGTGCAAGGTCAACGGGTCAACAAGGGAGATGTCCTCTTTACTATGGACAGTCGTGTCGCCGAAGCGGCAGTGGAGATGGCGAAAAAGGCGCTTGAATTTGCCGAGAAGGAATTTGAGCGGCAGGAGAAGCTGCGAGAAGCACAGGGCACTTCCGAAAAGCTCTTCCTGGAGGCCAAACAGCAACTCGATGCAGCCCGGAGCGAACTGACCACTGCGCAGATCCGACAGTCCCTGTTGAAAGTGACGGCACCGTTCTCCGGTATGATCGTCCGCGTGGATGCGAGAGTGGGTCAAACGGTCACTGCCGCCCAGAGGCTTGCGGAACTGCACGACTCCGAGCGATTGGTTGTAACCACCAAGGTGCCAAACCGAGAAATTTCGCTGCTCAAGCTGGGTCAGCAGGTGGATATCGACACTGGCATCCAAGGCGACGACGGAGCGACAAAGACAGCCATCGTGCGCAGCAGCCTCAATTTTGTCGATTCCCAGGTTGATGACAAAACCGGGACGGTCGAAGTGCGTGCGTCCGTGCCGCCCGACTCGCACTTGCGACCGGGGCAGTTCGTTAAGGTTCGTATTATTCACGAAGAACATCAAAACTGTCTGACCGTTCCCGAAGAGGGTGTGGTTACAACTGTTGACGGCGATACGGTCATCGCAATCGTGCAGGGCGATACGGCATATCAACGGTCCGTGACACTTGGCCTGCACGAAGACGGTTTGGTGGAAATCCAGGGCGAAGGGCTGACGGAAGGAATGGCAGTGGTGACCGTCGGCGCATACGGTCTGCCGGACAAAACAAAGATTCGAATCATTGGGCAATAAAGCGCTGGAATGAAAGTTATATGAACGTGTCCGAAAAGGCTATTCAAAAACCCGGTCGTGTCAATCCGGCGGCGTCAGAGCACCAATGGTTATTGGGTCGGTTCGCAGCTCGACATGCCATCGCGATAACATTTATCACTTTGGCTTTGTGTATGGGAGGGGTATATTCTGCCTTTAAGGTTTCGTCTTCGGTTTTTCCGCAGACGAACTTTCCGCGTGTTGTGATTCTTGTGGATAACGGAGTTATGCCGGCCGACGAAATGATGGCAAGGATCACACGACCGATTGAGGAGGCCATGAAAGACATTCCCGGTGCCGAGACGATCCGCACGGCCACGGGACGTGGTTCAGCCGAGATTAACGTGTTCTTCAACTGGAAGGTCAACATGGTCCAGTCGGAATTGTACGTAATCGGTCGGCTTTCGCAGATCCGCAGCATGTTACCGAGCACGGCCAGCACTAATGTCTATCGCGTGACATTCTCGGCATTTCCAATTATCGGAGTAAGTCTGACCAGTGGAACGCGTGATATCACGCACCTGTGGGAAATGGCCAGGTACGAGCTAAAGCCTCGCTTTTTGCGTATCCCCGGTGTCGCGCGGGTCGATATTGTCGGCGGACGCACGACCGAGTACCACGTTATTGTGGATCCGATGCGGCTGCAATCGACACGGATAGCGCTTTCGGATGTCACAGAGGCCCTGGAGCAGAACAACTTGATTGCCCCTGCGGGCATGCACGAGGAGAACCATACGCTGTATTTGACGGTGATTGACGGGCGTTTGCACACGCCACGGGAGATAGAGGATTTTACTGTCAAAGTTGTGAACGGACATCCGGTGCACATCAGCGACTTCGCCCGGGTTGAGCGAGGCCCCGAGCCGGTTTTTAATATCGTGACGGCGGACGGCGAGAAAGCAGTCTTGCTTAACATCCGCAGTCAGCCCGATGGCAGTACGCTGGAAATAGCCAAACACCTCAAGCAGGAGCTGAAAACGCTCGGGCGCGAGTTGCCGCCGGATATAAAACTGGCATTTTTCTACGATCAGTCACTGATTGTACGCGAGTCGGTCAAGAGTGTTTGGGAAGCGATCATTTTCGGTTTTATTCTTTCGGTGATTGTGCTTTACGTGTTTCTGAAGGATTCGGCTTCAACGTTAGTGGCTGCACTGGTCATCCCTGTTACGGTGCTGATCACCGTGCTGGCAATGAAAGTGGGCGGCATGAGTTTCAATCTGATGACGTTAGGCGGGATTGCCGCGGCCATTGGAGTCGTGATTGACGATGCGATTGTGGTCGTGGAGGCAATTCATACCAAACTATCCTCCGGTCTGGGCCGCATCGCCTCGGTACAGGAAGCTATCCGTGAGATACTTCGACCCCTGGTGGCCTCAACGCTGACGCCGGTAGTGGTGTTTATTCCGCTGGCTTACCTCGATGGTATCACGGGTGTATTTTTTCGGGCCCTGGCGGTGACCATGACGGTCTCGCTCTTAACCTCGCTAGTCCTGGCAGTGACCTTCACGCCGTCACTGGCTGCCTGGCTTATGGGCCGACGTAAGAGAAGTATTGTGGCCGGCGGTGAAATGGGCGGACCTGTGCTGCGTGCCTGCATTCGTCTTTACGAGAATACCTTGCGTATCGTTTTGAAACACCATTGGATTACGATTGGTTTATGCATATTGGTGCTGCTGGCCGGGTACCAGATATACACGCGTTTAGCCAGTGAGTTTTTGCCGCCGATGGATGAGGGCGGCTTTGTTATTGACTACGTGGGGCGGCCGGGAACCAGTTTAGCTGAAACGGACCGTCAGCTCAAGCAGGCTGAGGAGATACTGCGTACCATTGCCGAGCTTGAGAGTTACTCAAGGCGTACCGGCGCACGCCTGGCCCTGGCTATTGCCGAACCTCATACGGGAGACTTCCTGGTCAAGCTCAAACCCGACCGTAAGCGGAAGACCGAAGAGGTAATTTCCGAGCTTCGGCAAAGGTTTAATGCCGCAGTACCCGGTCTTCAATGGGAGTTTCCGGGTATTTTGGGCGATCTGATCGGCGACCTGATGTGGGCCCCCAGCCCGATTGAGGTTAAGTTGTTCTCGACAGATATCGAGTTTCTGAAAAAAAAGGCGCCTGAGGTCGAGAAGAGTATTCAAACAGTGAGGGGGGTTGTTGACACCTTTGACGGCCTGATGTACACCGGCAACTCGGTAAGCTTTCGCTTAAGGACGGTCGATTCCGAGCGTTTCGGACTGTCGGCTTACGACGTGGCTGAAGCAATTAACACGGCCATGCTCGGACGTACGGCTTCATCCGTTCTTGAGGGAGACCGTGTGATCGACATCCGCGTTATGGTTGACGCTTCACAGATTGGGTCAATCGCCGCACTGTGTAACCTGCCAATCCGCACGCCGGATGGGAGTGTGATCAAGGTTTCGCAAGTGGCCGATGTTGTGGAAGAACAGGGCCAGCTTGAGTTGCGTCGCGAAGACATGCGTCAGGATGTGGCTGTAACAGCACGGTTGGAACAGCGTGACTTGGGCAGCGCCATGGCTGAGATTCGTGAGCTATTGAAGAAGGACATATCCATTCCATCCGGGACAATTGAATTCGGAGGGCTTTTTGAGCAGCAGCAGAAATCCTTCCACAACCTGTTGGTTGTACTGGCGATGGCGGTCATCATGGTTTTTACAGTGATGCTTGTCGAATTCCGCAACTTCTCTGGGCCGGTCTCCATCGTATTCGGTGCGGTTCTGGCCTTGTTCGGCACGCTCATGGCCCTGCTGCTCACCGGAACCTCACTCAATGTTGTCTCGTTCCTGGGGGCGATCATCGGCGTAGGAATTGTCGCCAAGAATGGTATCCTTGTGCTTGATATGGTCGATCATTTGCTTATGCAGGGACTAACGGTGGAGGAGGCGTTGGTGCGAGCCGGCAGACGCCGTCTGCGCCCGGTGCTAATGACGTCTTTGACCACGCTGCTGGGCATGCTGCCGCTGGCGTACGGCATCGGATCCGGCGCAGATATGCTCAAGCCGTTGGCCATTGGGGTCATGGGCGCGCTTTGCCTCTCGGTTTTGCTATCGCTGGTTGCCACGCCGACGCTTTACCAAATACTGCTGGCCCTTCGTAGCTCGGAGATCGCCCGGGAAGTCGTTCCGCACAATGGGAATCCACCTTAAAACAGATCGCTTTTGGTATATTGAACAGAGCAAGGAAGAAATCAATTATGAGGAGTAAATTTCTGCCGTGGGAACCGTGAATATTGGGAAAAAGTATTGAATTATCATATCCCATGTCGATGTAATTATTGTATTCATGCCAACCTTCCTGTCTTAATTTTAAATCCAATAAAGACATCGGAAGGTTGGTATGTTTGTATTGATAAATCATTAAAATCAGCCGCCTAAAAAGTGCAAAAGTTTACTCTATACACACACCCTAAAAGGCCGGGAATCTGCAGCCGTAAAATCTCTGCCGGTTTTTTCGTTGCCGGGAAGGAAGAAAGAACAAAACTCAGTTACAAACACGAATAGTGGGAAAAACTTGGCGCAAAACTTGGCGCTTTTTGATGGAAAATCTCGAACTTCTACGGATTCTGATGGACAGGAGCCGAAAGGCCAGGTATACTCAGAAAAGTTAAAAAAGACGCTTTTTAGGTCAAAATCAAAGGTTTTTACACCGAAAAAACAGGCGTCAAAAGAAAACTTGGGGAATAGTGTAACGGTAGCACGACTGACTCTGGATCAGTTAGTCCAGGTCCGAATCCTGGTTCCCCAGGTGCTTTCCCAGTTGAGTTCAGCGACAACAGAGGGTGTTTGGCCTCTCAACAACCCGGTTGCTATAGACGCCATGGTGCCCGCATGGGTCGGCTGAGCATTCTGGCCGCAGCCGGGTCATCGATAATCTTTTCAGCCCTCGCATTCCAGCGAATCTTCCGCCCGACCAGCATAGCAATATTACCCAGATGCGCAGGTACAGCCGAACGATGCCCAATCTCTACCGGCGTGATTGTCTGTGCCCGTGTCTTCACGCAGTCGAGAAAATCCCTCCGGTGTCCCTGGCGGTGGTCGCCTCTCGGCATGGCTAAATGAATTTCACCGAAGCCGATTTTACCCTTGAGCAGCTTCTTCGGATTAGCATCCAGACCGCTTCGCGTGATATGCACCCACCCTCTCTCACCGATAAACCTTACACCTTGGCGTAAATGGTTATTACTTGCCACCCGCATCAAAAGACCGTCGGCATATTTACACTCGAAATCATAATCCACCGCCGCATCCCACAAACCTTCTTTGGGAAATACCCCGGTGCCGGCAACCTCGGTTGGCCCCGTCTCATCACAGCCCATCCCCCAGTGCGCGATATCGATATGGTGCCCCCCCCAGTCCGTGACCTGACCGCCTGCATAATCAAGAATCCACCGGAAGTTCCAGTGACATCGCTTTTCCGTGTACGGCGCCCACGGAGCAGGCCCAAGCCACATTTCGTAATCGAAACCTTTCGGCACCCGCTGAATCGGTTGAGGTTCGATCCCATATACGGTTGGACTGCTCGGCTCTTTGAAACCCGGACCGATGCCCACTTCCACCCTTTGCAGTTTCCCGATGCGTTCATTGCGCACAAGTTCGCAACCAAACCGAAAATGTGCGGTCGAGCGCTGCCAGCTCCCGGTCTGCCAGACGCATTTATAGCGATTGACCGCCTCGACCAAAGCTCGGCCTTCGGCAATTGTATAAGCGAGCGGCTTTTCGCCGTAAATATCCTTGCCCGCCCGGATACCTTCGAGCGCGATGATTGCATGCCAGTGGTCCGGCACCGAAATGCACAGCGTATCGACGTCACCACGCCCAACCAGCTCCCGAAAGTCATTGTACCCCGCGCAATCACCGTTGCCGTAATGTTTGTTTATCTCCTGGAGAGCTGCATCTCGCCTGCCCGCATCAACATCACAGACCGCGACAATTTGACAGTCCTCTTCCTGCAGAAATCCCTTGACGTGCCGCATCCCCATACTGCCCAATCCGATGAGCCCCATTGTAAGCCGGTTACTCGGTGCCGGTCGCACGCTGCTGAATACCGACGGTGGAACAATATAGGGTACAGCAATACCCGCAGCCGCTGCCTTTAGAAACTCCCGTCGCGAGATGTGTTTATACTGGCCGTTCATATCCGGTTGCTTCCGCTGTCTGTGGCACCTCTGCTATTGTTTCTTGCCGGCCTCACGGGCCTCCTTGAGCATTTTAATCCACACTCCGACATACTGGCCGTGGTCATGATACGTTCGCCCGCTGACCAAATTCCCATCCACAACGCACGCCTCATTAACAAACGTACCCCCGCAGACTTCAAGGTCAAACTTGCACTTTGGCACCGTCGCCATCTTACGCCCCCTGACACAGTCTGCCCGGGCGGGAACCTCCACACCGTGACATACACACGCGATTGGCTTGTTTTTCTCGAAGAAGTGTCGCGTGATGCATATCAAATCCTCATCATAGCGCAGGTATTCCGGTGCCCGCCCGCCGGAGAAAAAGATGCCCAGATACTCATCCGGATTAACATCCTTAAAAGCTATGTCCGCCTGTATCGTGTAGCCCTCGAACTCGCGGGTAACCTGGCCGTCCCAGTCCGGCGGTATCTCATGCAGCACCATATGGAAACGGCGCTTCTCAGGCCCCGCCACAACAGGCTCAAAACCGTCTTCCTGCAGCCGATAATACGGATAAAGCGTATCCACGGTCTCCGTCGCCTCGCCCACGATAATCAGCACTTTATTCATCGTATCCTTCCTTTCTTATGGCTTGTTGAGAGGATTATAACCGCTCGTGGAGGGATTTACCAGTCGAACTCAGCGATAATAGGCGTGTGGTCGCTTGGTTTTTCTACGTATCGCGGTTCTTTGTCGATGGTGCAGGCGACTGATTTTTTCGCCAGCGGTTTCGTAGCCATAATATGGTCCAATCGCCAGCCGAGGTTCCGCCTAAAGGCATTCATTCTGTAATCCCAGAATGAATACTGCTCCGCCTCCTTGCAGTGCATCCTGAACACATCCGCAAATCCCCACTCCATAACCTTCTTCAGCGCCTTATGAACCTCCGGATGAAAACAAACATGCCCCAACAAACCATCGGGATCATACACATCTCTTGCCTCCGGTGCGATATTGAAGTCGCCCACCCACAGCACGGGGTCACTGGGCTTGAAATTCTTCTTGAAATATTGGCCGAGTCGCTTAAACCATTTGAGCTTGTATTCGAACTTCTCGGATTCAGGCATATACCCTTGTGGGACATAAGTATTGACAATTACAATGCCTTTGATTTCACATTTTATAAGCCGAGCCTCGTCTTTCGGCTCATCAGCGAAGCCAAACTCTACCTTTGTGATTTCGCTTTTGCTGAAAGTCGCTACACCGTTATAACTCTTCTGGCCCTTGAAGACGTATTCATACCCGCTTCCTTCAAACGCCTCCCCTGGAAAGTCCACGTCCTGTACTTTCGTTTCCTGGACACATAGTACGTCCGGCTGATGTTGGGCCAGCCAACCAAGCACCACCTCCAGCCGGGAACGTATCGAATTAACATTAAAACTGGCAACTTTCATTGAACCAACCTTTTATTGTTTATCAAATTGTCTCTATGTCCCAAATCCGGCAAATATATATTCGATGGACGCGATAGTGAACTTCGTGTGCAGCCGATTATTCTTAAACATCTTCTCTTAATCAAAAGTCTAACTTTAATCTTACCCTCTTGTCAAGACAAAGAAAGGTTACTCGCTGATGCCTGCCCCGTAGGCCGCAAATTTCATTTGGGGGCCATTTCTT
>Ga0307443_1001742_pt1 | contig 12611 bp, 11 predicted proteins | sample SalMarSW160220MG_FD_202148 | JGI IMG/M metagenome (GOLD analysis project Ga0307443, IMG submission 202148) | Salt marsh sediment microbial communities from the Plum Island Ecosystem LTER, Massachusetts, United States - SW1601-220 | ecosystem: Environmental > Aquatic > Marine > Intertidal zone >... | reverse complement strand
AATAGTGGAGAGTTAGGCATAAAAAAAGACAGCTTGTCATTAGCTGTCACGGGGAAAAAAGAAATGGGCAGGGGCGGATTTGAACCGCCGACACACGGATTTTCAGTCCGTTGCTCTACCAACTGAGCTACCTGCCCGTAAAACTCAGAGCCCGAGTATCTCGGGACTCAAATTTAACAAAAAAAAAAGATATTGCAAGAAAATTAAGCCATACTTTTTACTGAATCTAAACTGCAAAAATTTTGGAAGCAACCGACCCGCCGCCCCGACTCGCGTCGGAAGACGCGGGGACAGGTAGGCATACTGAATTTAATTTCTGGCTGTAGAATACGCCTTTGGCGGAACAAAGCCGATGCGGACACGCACACTCCCCCCTGTTGGAAGGGGTCTTCGACTGACAGGCGTGACTAATGAAGCCGCAGGGCATGTCCGCCATGGGCGGAGAATAATTTAAAATAATTCGCCGGGTATGCCGCATCCTGTCCCACAGGGAAAGTCAGCAGCACACCCGGCGAACATAGACATCAGTTATTCGCGAGGTACTCGCTTAACTAACGAACCTGGACGGTCATATGGCTTCTAAGCTCTTCCAGCCGCTCAGTAGGACTACTCAGGCCGCCAATAATGGTGTACACTCTTAAAGACTCTCTGCCGTCTTCGTATATCCCGCGGTGGATTGTAGCCTTGCCGGTTATCTCTGACAAAACGTCAAAGGAATAGTCGATGTTGTCCTGTAAGCCTTTGGCGCTGGCCATCAATTTCCTTCCGCCGACGGCTATACAACCGGAGACTTTGGAGGACGTTAAATCGAACCCACCGGCGAGCAGTGTCTTCTCGAGGTTCTTTTTCACTGCTTCCGACAGCACGAACTTGTCACTGAATTTGGTGACTTTGGTCAGGCCCATTATCGCGCATCCGCCGGACTCCATAATGCTGTGATAATCTACCGGGTCGAACGAAGTATACTGGCTGCTCAAGGCACTGAGCTTGTTGAAGATATCGAACAGACTTGCGACAGTATTGTTGATGCTTGGCCAGAATGATTTTACTGTCATTCCCGGATACATCTTGTTAATCTTGTCGTTGTCTACAATGATAAGGGGCGATATCTTCCCTGAAGTGGCCATTTGACTTAGCTCCCAGGCCACTTTATAGGCATTTTCAGCTACCAGTGGTGAGCTGGCTTCGCCTATTGTGGGTAAAGTCATAATGACACCCACGTTCTTGTTGGGATCGTTCAGGCCGATATACCTTGCATATCTTTTGGCAATCTCTATCAATCCAACAATGCTGCCGCTGCCGGTACCACCACCAGCTCCGAAGCAAACCATAATATGGTCAACTTGAGTGCCGAAAGTCTGCCTGGTGAGGTGCAGAATATCCTGCTGATGCTGCTGGACGGCTTCTTTGCCTCTTTCCATATCTTTGCCGGCGCCCTTCTCGCCGATGTTCATTAGGAACTTTTGGTTCTTCGGAATATCGAGCAAATCCAAATCTTGGTGAGTCGTATTCACAGCCAGGACCTTCTTATAACCAAGGTCATAGAAAGACTTAACCAGTCTTCCTCCGCACTGACCTGCACCAATCCAGGCATAGCGGGTAGAGCCCTTGATCTTGTCCACAACACCAACCTCTTGCTCAATATTCGGTTCATATTGCTCCAAAGCCAGAGTGGGCAGTAACCAGGCGTGGAAATCAAAATCGCCCTTTGACGTTACGGGGCTGCGCCTTTTCTGGGCGACTTTCTTCGTAGCCTTTCTGGTTACTTTGGGTCTTGAGGTTACTCTCTTTTCGGTCGCCTTGGGTCTCGAACTTACTCGTTTCTTAGCCGTTGGGTGCTTTGAGCTTGCGCTCTTTTTGGTCGCTTTGGGCCTCGAGCTTACTTGCTTCTTAGCCGTTGGGTGCTTTGAGCTTGCGCTCTTTTTGGTCGCTTTGGGCCTCGAGCTTACTCGTTTCTTAGCCGTTGGGTGCTTTGAGCTTGCGCTCTTTTTTGTCGCTTTGGGCCTCGAGCTTACTCGCTTCTTCGCCGTTGGGTGCTTTGAGCTTGCGCTCTTTTTGGTCGCTTTGGGCCTCGAGCTTACTCGCTTCTTAGCCGTTGGGTGCTTTGAGCTTGCGCTCTTTTTGGTCGCTTTGGGCCTCGAGGTTACTCTCTTCTTTGTGGCCTTGGGCTTCGAAGTGGTTCTCTTTTTGGTCGCTTTGGGCCTCGAGGTTACTCTCTTCTTTGTGGCCTTGGGCTTCGAAGTGGTTCTCTTTTTGGTCGCTTTGGGCCTCGAGGTTACTCTCTTCTTAGCCGTTGGGTGCTTTGAGCTTGTGCTCTTTTTGGTCGCTTTGGGCCTCGATCTTACTCGTTTCTTAGCCGTTGGGTGCTTTGAGCTTGCGCTCTTTTTGGTCGCTTTGGGCCTCGAGCTTACTCGCTTCTTTGCCGTTGGGTGCTTTGAGCTTACTCGCTTCTTAGCCGTTGGGTGCTTTGAGCTTGCGCTCTTTTTGGTTGCTTTGGGCCTCGAGCTTACTCGCTTCTTCGCCGTTGGGTGCTTTGAGCTTGCGCTCTTTTTGGTCGCTTTGGGCCTCGAGCTTACTTGCTTCTTAGCCGTTGGTTGCTTTGGCCTTGCGCTCTCTTTGGTCGCCTTGGGATTTGAGGTGGACCTCTTCTTGGTGGCCTTGGGCTTCGAGCTTACTCGCTTCTTCGCCGTTGGGCGCTTTGAGCTTGCGCTCTCTTTGGGCACCCCGGCCTTTGAGGCAGGTCTTTTTTTAGTTGCCTTGGCCTTGGCTCCAGGTTTTCTTTTAGCTGATGTTCTTACCATTTTCAATTTCTCCTAAAACTGATTTAAATAATTGTTTCTCATTTTGTATTTACTTTTTTACGTCAAATACTGCCCCCGGGCATCTGAAGCGGTATAAACGCCTATCGACTTAGTAAATGCGGCATATAACTTCTTTTTTGGTTTTTTTTATTTTTTTTCACGAACTACGAACAAGGCCATTTTTAGGCTTTATCCCAAAGGTTATAGGCCGAAACTCTGAATTGCCTTTGGCATCGAGGGAAATTTAAGACCGATAATTTCGAGCCTTAGCGGGGTTCTTTGTCCGCAGAACGCAATGTTGCCTGACAGCATTGTATCGCACGGGAAAGTCCACAGGTTACAGCGGAAATATTGCTTATCTCCTCGGCGGTCAGTTTGTTTTCCGATGAACGGCATATCAGTATAAAGCCCAGTGATGAGTTGTGCAGGCCCAGCGGGATTGTCACGCCTGAGATCTTATTTAACCCAATTAGATTGCCCTGCAGGCCCATTGCAAACATATCATCGAGTGTGCAAACTTTGTTAGACTTGCAGATATTGTCCATCAGCTCAGTGTTGAAACAATTCTCAAGATGCTGCTTTTCGAGAGTGATTGATTGGGCACTTTCGAACATATACAGTTCAAAGTTGTCCGATTGACGCAAAAAGAAGGTAACATTTGCGTCGGCGTTTCCCTCCTTGATAAGTTTGACGGCGGTGTATAAAAGACTATTCAAGACCGTTATTCCGATGATTGACTCGTAGAAATTCGCTATGAAGCTTATCGTCTTCAGACTTTTGATAAAGTCTCTTTGGGCTGCAATAAAGTCATTGCAGAGTATATCTATTTTTTTCGCCTGCTTTTTGCGATTTTTGTTCAGCTTCTTGATAAGCAGGCGAAGTCTTCTGTGTCGCTGTTTATCCTGCACCAAAATACTCGACCTAAGCCATTATGGATACCTGATTACTTGAGCTTTTGTCCCGCACCAAAATACTCGACTCAAGTATTTTGGTGCGGGATTGCTCGTTTTTTTTGAGTCCACCGAAACTTACCTCCACCGTTTTGCTTCGGCTCGACTGAGCTCGCGACTCGACTGAGCTCACCGAAGTCCGAAGTCGCAAAGTGATGAAGTGTGGGCGCTTCAAATTCGGCTTAACAAAAGAGGGGCTTTAAGAATAAAGAAATATAAAAGGACTGGTATCACGTAGCCCTATAAACAGCCGGTTATCAGTTTTGTAGATATTGACCCCGGTTTAAGACTCGACCTTAACCAAAGGGCAGCTTGATTTGTTTCGATTGATTTGTCTGTGTTTTCGGACTTACTTAATACTATGCTACACGAGCCGGCCGGTAAGTGAGGAGTTGGCTCACGCCCTCCACGACAGATACCTTGCGGGCACGCGCAGCAAAGTCATCAATCTCTTCAACTTTCTCGAAGCCGACGACCATCGCATCCACACAGCCCGACTCCAGCGCATATTTGATGGATTTGTCGCGTTTCTCAGGACTATTGCCGAACGTCCCCTCACCTATTATCTTCATCCCTATCACAGCCCTGCCCTGCCTGCGCATCGCTTTGACCACCGCTTCGACCTTCGGTATCTCTTCGACCGTCTCGACATCCATTTTCACCGCGTAAGGATTTATACGAACGTGCACAGAATCCACCCACGGCTCCTTTACACACGCCTCAAGCGCCTCCAGCGAATGACATGACACACCATGCGCACGGATGATTCCTTTCTTCTTGAGCTTTGCCAAAACGTTCATTTGCTCGCTCAGCTCTTCCGGCCATTGGCCCGATGTAACACAATGGAATAAAATCAAGTCGATGTAATCGGTTTTCAGCTCCTTCAAAAAGCGCTCCACGACAATATCCGGGCTCGGCCGTTCCGGCTCCGGCAGACCCCCGCGACGAAACCATATCTTGCTTGTTATCACGTAATCTTTGCGCCGCATCTTCTTCAGTGCTCCAGCCAAAAATGGATGCGTCCCATACAAATCCGCAGCATCAAAAAGCCTGACACCCCGTTCATAGCATCCTATTGCCAGCGCGTCGAACCTCTCTTTGCCCATACGCGTATGATTTGACTGCCTTTGGCTGCCACGCATCCCGGTGCCAAGGCCCACGCGAGAAACCTTTATCCCCGTTTTTCCTAACGGCACAAGCTCGTACGGGTCATGCTTTTTAGCTCTCTGTTCCCCAGATGCTGCAAACTCGGCCCCCAAAAGCAGACCGCTTACTCCCGCCATCGACCTGGCTAAGAATTCACGACGTTTCATCTCCATCGCTGTTCGCTCCTTAAATAATTGTGCTGACTTTGTCATTCCCGCGAAAGCGGGAATCCAGGAAAAGCAAAAGTTTGGATTCCGGCTTAAATCCGGAACAACAAGGCCGAAATATTAGCATAGCTTTTAGAAACAATGCTAAGATACCTGAATAGATTTGATAACGCAAGAGATTTTCATCTAAAGACAGTTCGATATCCTACGCTCAGCTTTTATACTCTATCGATGCAAGAATTTTCCTGCAGGTGCAGTGATTTCCTAAGTGACATAACGCAAGTCTTGAAACGGCGAATTTGATTGTCCGCAGGACACCTTGCGGTGGAAACGAATAATCACTTATTTCTCCGTACCCAATTGTTATATGTGGGGAAAATCTCTCAAAGCTCGATTTTTCAGGATAGCTCTTAATCCAGGCCAAAGTTGATTCGCTGGCCCCTGATGGAGAAAGTACCATATCTGCCCTTACATCATAGCTAAAATATGGCGCCAGTCTCCGCATAACTTCTTCATGAAGTGATTGAAGCGATTCTGTTCTTTCTATCTGAAGAACCGACACTTGTTCACCTGCTGAATTTGTTTCGGCATGGATGCCGATAACGCTTAGCTGCCCCAAAGAGTTTTGTTTTGCGATTGTCTGCAGAACTTTCTCAATATCGGCGATGTCCCTTTCGTCAATACAGCCCATTGCCAGAGAAATATGCGGCAGGCAGTTCTCTTTATCCAAAATAATTTTGTCGGCACATTGTTTCAGTAGTTTTTTATTCGCTGCAATAGCTTTATCCGCCATCTCTTCCGAAAGTAACAGTACAACATCAACCGATATTTCCGCCATCAGGCTAATCTCGGTAAAACAGTTCTATCGTTTTTGTCTCAACTGCACTACACCCAAACCGAGTAGCAAAAGTTTCCGCCGTTTGTTTTCAATCGTAATCTTTAAAACTCTTCATCCACTCCGGCCATACAGGTGCATTAGCGTTTGTATCGAATCGGCGATGCCACTTCAGCTTCCACAGCTCCTTAAGCCCAATCTTACGAGCCGAAAAATCCACAAAAAGACCGTTTATAAATCCATGGTGCCTATCGATACAGAAGGCTTGGATATTGGGGCCCAATGGGCCGTATTCAACTCCACCATCATATTCCGGAGGCTGGTCAAAAGATTCTGCAAGACCCCCAAGCCATGTACAATCCAGAAATAGCGGGATATTATTTGCACCCTTCGCATTTGGACTCCGCCAGTTCTTTGTTGTGTCTCGGCCGAATGGGTCCGACTCACCTCCCGAAGCTGGTGGATTGGAGACATGCCCGTTCATCCCATAGCTACCGTAAACACCTTCCAGGCCCATCAGAGCATAGGTACTGTCAAAGGCGCCCCAGGCCAAAAACTTGCTGCCTGCAGGGGCAGGACTGCCTTCCGGCGAAGCCGGCTTGTTGGCCATCGAACACAACCGCAGCTCTGGCTCTTTATAATAGGGTTCCAGAAAATCTGTCCACATTTTCCCACTGCTGCCGCTGGCAAAATACCCGTCGTTGTCCATAGTGTATATGGCAAAAACCTTACCCCATTGGCCAAGCACTGACTGACAGCCAACTGACCTCGCTTGGTCTCTTACACGTGCCATCGCCGGCATTAATATGGCCATTAGCAATGATATAATAGCAATGACCACCAAAAGTTCTATCAATGTAAACCCCGTTAGAAATCTTCCACTTTCCCTACCAGGAATCTTAATTTCTAACGGGGTAAATGCTCTTGTCTTACTCATTATAAAACGACAAATTCTTATAAAAAAGTTACTGAACGGAATACGATGATACACATATAAAGGTTCAAAATTAAGAGAAAAATAGGGCGGAACACTATTATTGAGCAATATACCATAACCGATTACGAACCAACCTATGCCCGGAACGTAATGTTGAATATCACTTCTCCTCCTTCAAAAATAAAGGGGGGTCATTCTCAAGTGCCCCCCCTTTATTTTCACAGAAAGGCATTTTGAGACGCCAATCGTTTTGCAGGTCGTTCTTCTTTTCACGAGATACGCGATTCATTTGCCCGGCAGACAAATCGTCACGGTCGTTCCGCTGCCTGGCTCACTTGCAATGCTCAGCGAGCCTTTGTTTAATTGTATGAACCTGACCGCGTAGGCGAGCCCCATTCCGCGTTTTCGACCTGCCGGCTTTGCTGAGAAAAACGGCTGAGTCGCTTTTGAGATGGTCTCCGCGTCCATTCCGCAGCCAACGTCACTGATTTGCAAATTCACCGAATCGCCGGACTCGGCGGCATCAGCGGTAATTTTTATCGGCCCAGGTTTTTCATCATAGGATTCAACGGCGTTGGAAATAACATTTGCAATTGCTGATACAACCTGTGCCGAATCCACAAAAACACTCTCGAGACCCTCGGCAATTGCAATTTGAACATCGAGGTGCTCGGCATTTGTTTTTTGCCTTGCTAATTGTATAGCTTCATCGAGCATCTGTTTAATGTCCGTCCGGGTCGCCCTGGCTTCTGATGGCTCGGCAAAACTCATCAGGTCCTCGATAATTGCAGATGTCTCTCTTGCGTTTTCATAAATCTGTTCCAAGATTTTTTTCTTTTCCTGGTCGCTCTCGGCTTCGGCAAGCAGCTGTGCTCTGCCCGATATCACCGCTAAGGGATTATTTAATTCGTGCGCCGCACCTGCTGCCATCTCAGCTAAAGCGTTCAACGGGTCTTCTGCCGGAGCAGCACGAGTTTGGGTGTCCTTAGGTTGTGAGGGTCCCCGCTCCGCGGGAACGCAAATAAGCCGGGCAAAACGCTCGGCGAAGTGTTGCTGTCTCTGTTGCGCCAGGGCCATACTTAAAACAGTCCCCGCAATCGAGGTGGATGTCCTGAACTTCTCCTCGAACAGCTCCACGTCGCCCGGATAATGAAGCTCGAAGGCAATTGCTCCGACCGCTTTTCGGCCTGAAAGTAACGGCATCAATTTGGTTCGATGCACATCGAAGTCAACGTCTAATTGCTCAAACAGCCAATCGATATGGTCGTACGCATTCAAAATCGCAAAGTTGTTTGCTATCGTTTTTGGTATGACAGATGTTTCGGCCGGAGCGTTTAAGCAGACCATCCTGCTTTGCGAAAGATTTTCTACAACAACAGCTTCAAGTGTTTGCGAGCGGCGCCAAGGCGCTAAATAAAGACAAACCATACCTGTTTGATAAAACTTTTGCCAGCGGGCTGCAAAGTTTTCTGCTATATCAGCCGCTCCACTATTCGAATTTATATCGAGAAGGAAATCTTTTATAAAATTTAAATGGCTCGAATCGCTTTGCAGCAGACGATTTTCCCCAGACAATTCTGTATGTTGTCGGGCTAATTGAGCGGCGGCAGTGTGAACAATCTTGCAATAATTTGCCCCGGCCTTCGGTAGATACAGGCCTAAAATGTTGCTCTTTTGTCTGACGGTTTCAGGCAGTTTCCGACGAATCTGTTGTAGTTGCTCAAGGCTTATTGCAAGCCACTGCGATATGGACTCTGCCGGTTCAGGCAAATCAAAACTGCCGGAGGAGCCGATGTCGGCCTGACGCACAATAGAATCTGCCACCTGTACAACCGCTGCTATCCTTGCTTCAGGTATATCATCGGCAATTGTTACGGTCTGGCTGTGGTGAAGCCAGATGGCAAGAACAATCAGGTTCGGCAGCCGCCACTTTTGCCCAAGACGTTTGCCTATGATTGTATGGTCGGTGCCGAGATGTTTTTGCTCGATGGCACGCGAACTTCTCTTCGTTGATTTTGCTTCTTCGACCATACTGGCAAAACTTTTCGGCATCGTTTCTTCCAGTGCGAGTTTCCCCATATCATGCAGCAGTCCGGCAGAGTAGGCCAGTTGAGAATCCATTTGAGGTGATGCCATCTCGGCGATATCTTTAGCGCAGCAGGCAACCGCAATACTGTGAAGTAAAAGCTCTTTTTTAGCTGTGGCCCTGTCCTTGTCAACTCCATCCTCAAGGTCGAAAGCCTGCAAAACATTAATAGATAGAACGGCATCGCGAACATCGTGCGCAGACAGTTTGTCAAGCGCCTGGCGAAGTGAGAATCTTCCGTCGGGCAGGCCCAGCCCACGCTGCTCAATAAGCGAAAGAATCCTTGCGGTAAGTGCCGGGTCTGATTCGATAATATCAGCCAGCGCCGATGGTGAGAATTGTCTTTGCAAAAGCTTGGGGACAAATTGCACCGCAATGCAGGGCAGGGTCGAGAGCGAATCGAGCCGGCTAACGGCAAGCTCTATCTGCTGGGTGACTGTCGTATTAGCAGGTTCGTCCGGCATATAGTCGTCCCTGTCTTCCTTTGAATCTTGTGTTGTTAACTAAAGTTTTGCAAAATTGAGGTTAGGCATATATTATTTAAGAAAATCAGCTTTTTGGTTTTCTTAAATAATCAGCTAACTTCTTATTAAATAAAAACTTACTGTATGAAAAGAAAAAATCAAAAAACAATTTTTTTCAAAGTATGCCTAACCTCGATTTTGCAAAAGTCTTGTTGTTAAATTGCTAAATGTTAATTGGTTGATTGGTAAGTGGTTAATTGGTGAGTTGACTGCTCACTACTCACCACTCACTACTCACCATAGTTTATCTTATCTGGAGAACAGCAGTGATTTTGTCGGTAAGTTCAGTGATGTTAAACGGCTTTCTTATGAAATCTTCAGCGCCGGATTTTAGGAGCTGGGCGATTTCATCCTCTTTTACGACGCCGCTTACAATAACAATTTTAATGTTCTCGAACTCGGGATTTTTTCTTATCGTCTGGCAGACCACGTTCCCGTTGACATCGGGCAGCATATAATCGAGCAGTATCAAATCCGGTCGAAACCGCTCGGTTGCCATCCCTGCCTCATAGCCGCTTGATGCAGTTTTTAGCTCGAATCTCCCGTCACGTTCAAGGACTTCGACTATAAGCTCGACGATTTCGGTATCGTCATCCACGACAAGGACTTTTCTTTTGCCGGACTCGATGGAATCCAGAGGGATATTGTTGTCCTTCATAAACTTGATTAGATTCTGGCGCGGAATCCTCCGGAATCTTGAGCCGGGAACGCGAAATCCCTCCAGCCGGCCGGCATCAAAGCAACGGATAATTGTTTGTTGGCTTACTCTGCAAATTTCCGCGGCTTCGCCGGTGGTAAACAAATCCTTCATTTTATCCATTCCTCTTCTTTAACCAAATCCTTTTGATACATCCTCCCACCAAATTACCTTTTTGACCTAATTTAACTATTGGGCTTTGGATTTGTCAAGTATAAAAAATCCTAACAGACCCAATTTTATTTACGAGAGGTTAGATATTATCAGGCTTTAGAGACATTCGAAGATGGATTAAGATTTTGGCAGTAACTGCTCCTGGACAATAAAGGCGATCCCTTGAAACGCTAACTTCTTTCTGCCAATAATCTTAGGAATTAAGACTACAGCTTTATTGCAGAGAAGATGATGGTCCTGACAGGCAGCGACTTTCACCGGATTGGGGTAAAAGTCTTTTCGAAAAGCTGAAAACAGCAATAATGGAGTTATGAACCCCAAATTGTTCAATCTGTATTTCGGTAAGTTACTTAATACAAAACTCTTAGGTAACGTTCACCCGGCGAGCAGATGCTGGATTACAGCCAATACAAGAGCAATTTAATATCCGGACCTGCTCAGGACAGAAGAAGACATTTTATAACTTTGCGTCTGACAAAGCTTTTGATGAATCAGATTCTGCGTTATTCGCTGTTTACCCATTTTTCACCTTCGGACAAGGATGTTCACATGCGCCCGAACATCAATTACAAGCTCACTGACAACCTGGCCTTAGAGATTGGCGGCAATATATTCTTCGGCGACTACCCGAACACTTTCTTTGGACAGTTCCGGAATAATACAAATGTGTACGCAGCTCTGTGCTATAGTTTCTGACCATCGGCCAGACTCAGAGCGACAGTTCGTGGGTATGTTGGCTGGCTCACTAATACTCTATGACATTTGATTTTGTGAGTTGTCATTCCCGCGAAAGCGGGAATCCAGTTTGTTAATTGGCTGAATTCCGCATCAAACGGGAACAACCTATATCCACAAATTAAAATGTCGTAAGGTACTACCGGCTTAAGACAATTTTCCACACAAAGTTGCGCCAGCATCTTCGTGGTTCGTAGCTCGGTTCACGTTACACTATCCACTATTCGACGTCGTATCTTTCTGTCTGGTTGTGAAAAATTTATGTTCTAAACTCTATTGCAAAAAAAGTCAAAATTTGTACTTCACAACTGTTTACTAAGCGTTCGATTTCCCCAGTACACACCTTCCGCCACACACAAAATTAGTTGCGTAGGAGAAATTCTCATGAACTGTTTACTAAGCGTTCGATTTCCTCAGTACACACCTTCCGCCACACACAAAATTAGTTGCGTAGGGGAAATTCTCATGAACTGTTTACTAAGCGTTCGATTTCCCCAGTACACACCTTCCGCCACACACAAAATTAGTTGCGTAGGGGAAATTCTCAAGAACTGTTTACTAAGCGTTCGATTTTCCCAGTACACACCTTCCGCCACACACAAAATTAGTTGCGTAGGGGAAATTCTCATGAACTGTTTACTAAGCGTTCGATTTCCCCAGTACACACCTTCCACCACACACAAAATTAGTTGCGTAGGGGAAATTCTCATGAACTGTTTACTAAGCGTTCGATTTTCCCAGTACACACCTTCCGCCACACACAAAATTAGTTGCGTAGGAGAAATTCTCATAGTCTTTTTGATTAATCAAAATGACTATGTCAAATTTACTCTTTTATATAGAACGATTCGTTTATCAGTTTTTACTTTACCCGTTCGGCCACTCTCACTAAAGTGGAGAAAATCGCGCTCTCTTTTGCCTTTTACACCGAGTAAAAGGGAAGAACTTTGTAGCCTCCTATGATTGGAAACTTGTGATATTAATATGCAGGAACCAGGTTTATGTTCAGTTTCCGAGAATCGTGCTAAGTGATTGAATACTACGCAGTAATATGGATGCGCACAATTATCATAAACCACAAGGACTTTTTATCACACCCCAAATGAATTGCATAGGGAAAATGATTATAGTCTTTGTATTAATCGAAAAGACTATTAAGATTTGCTCTCTTGATACCAAACGATTGCCTGTTAGTATGGAATTCTTTGTTCGGACAGTCTTGCTGGAGAGGAGATCACTCTTTCTTTTGGCTTTTCACCACTTTAAGGAATTGTAAAATTAACCCCGCTTTGCCTTTAACGGCCGCTTTCCTGCAAATATTGCCCAAATGTGCCCTCACCGTGTTGTACTTTATCCCGCACTGCTTGGCTATTTGGTCATGTTCGAGTCCTTCACAAACAAACCTTGCTATCTGAAGTTCTCTTGAGGTTAAATGATAACCTCTTTGTAGGTAAGTCCATTGTTTTGAGTTGAATAACATATGCTTGTTATATCATCGAGCAAAATTTGTCTCGGCTGCTTATTAAAATCTCCATTGGAAAAGACCGATTTAGAATATT
>Ga0307443_1001740_pt1 | contig 12617 bp, 9 predicted proteins | sample SalMarSW160220MG_FD_202148 | JGI IMG/M metagenome (GOLD analysis project Ga0307443, IMG submission 202148) | Salt marsh sediment microbial communities from the Plum Island Ecosystem LTER, Massachusetts, United States - SW1601-220 | ecosystem: Environmental > Aquatic > Marine > Intertidal zone >... | reverse complement strand
AAAACTATAGTTCGCCAAACCAAAGGGCAAGGCATAACCAGAGAACAGGCGATCCAGAAAGCCCTGTATCAGGCCGTCGCTCAGGCAAAAGGTATTGCAGTCAGTTCGGGAAGATACGAATTCGGCTTTGAGTCCGCCGGGGTGGGCATTGATACAAAAGATACGGGTAAATCAATCGAATTTGACTCCGTATCTGTCCAGGCGGGCGGTTCTACCCGGTTAACTGATATTGCAGGCTGGGTCAAATCTTACGAAGTAATTGATGAACAAAAAATCGATGATAGAACCTACGAGGTTACAATTAAAGCCTGGGTTTACGACTACGAAGACCCTGAACAAACCAACAGGCTCAAGCTGGCGATAATGCCGATTCAAACACTCTATGACTCCTATCAATTCGGCAGCTTTGTTCCTTCGGGGATTGAAATGTCTCTTAAGCTCTCCCAGCAACTAAGCGTAGGCCTTTCAGGGACAAATAAATTTGCTGTTTTAGACAGAGAGTATATCGACGAATTTGCCCAAAACAGGAATATTCTTATCTCTGACGATTCACCCATTGAGGAAAAGGCCAGGCTGGGTCAGGTCCTTGGTGCCGATTATATGATTGTAGGAACCATATCCAACGCAGGACTCCAGATAAAAGGGAAAGCATCCAGAGCTATCGGCCGTCCAATCAGAGAGTATGAAGCTGATTACGTTTTTGACTATCGGCTGATAGTTGCCCCTACAAGGCAAGTCAAATTGGCCGACACCGTTAATATTGCCCTTGAAAAAGACCAGGTCAGAGTGCTCGTGAAAAGATGGAGGCCTGATGACCTGGATTACAGGGAAATGGTTGACAACCTTACAATCAAAGTTGCCAAGCAGGTTGTCGATAATATTATCGACAGACTCTACCCGATACGCATCGCAAGCAAAGATATAGAAGGGCAGGTTATTATCAACCAGGGCGGGAAAAGAATCTCAAAAGGCTCTGTCTTGGAAGTCTTCATTCAGGGCAAAGAAATCTTCGACGTCGACACTAAAGAATCATTGGGCCTAACGGAAAACCTTATCGCTACAATCAAGATTGAAAAAGTAACGCCGACAATCTCATACGCCAGGCTTGTCAAAGGCGACTTCGAGAAAATTTCCGAAGGCTTGATTTGCCGATTAAAAAAGGTTGAATTCAAAGGGCCGGAAGGTGCTAAGAGCAGTATCGAGCGAACTCCTCAAGGGGGAGTAAAACTGCCCTTTGACTAATATGGTATGGAAGCAACTGTCTCCTGATGAGCGCAAATAAATTTTTATAATTATTATAAAACCTTTGTTAGTCAGCTTTCGGGCCGTTTTCTCTAATCTCTTCGAAAAAAGGTGTTCTTTTTTGTTCTACCGATTCGGCGGCATAAAGATACATCGCGGCTGACCAACTCTGCCAGTCCTGTCCCTGAGGCGTTCCATCCTGTGCACGTATCCATTCGTTAAAGCCGAATTCAACGTCAGCTTTCCGTGCCGGTCGGACAAGCTCGGTTAGAGCAAGAAGCTTTTTCTCAGCAAGGGCATATCTTTCAGCAGCCACCAGAGCTGCTGTATAAAAGCCGCAAATGAAAGGCCAAATCCCGCCATTATGATATTCTCCGGGTTGATTGTACTTTTCGTAACGCGGGATCCAATCGGGGGCATCCGGCCTGACGTATGGGAAGAAATTCGGCGGCAAATCAACCGCCAGGTCTTCATTTTGCCTTAAAGCATCGGACTCCTTTTCTATCCACAATACCAGTTTCTTTGCTCTGGATGGTGATGCTATGCCGGAGAGGATAGCCAGGCTATTACCCAAAAGGTCAAACCGTTCACTTCGGTACACTTTGTACGACCACATAGCATAATACGGTTTGTATCTGAGAACTAAACCTTCATGAACATGTCGGTGCTGTCTTTCACCCTTGATGGTAAAACTCTCCATAGACTGCTTAACCTTTACAGCCCGTTCATATTGACCGAAAAGGCAAAGATAAGTATAGACGATAGTGTTAACAAACAGCCCATATCCCAAAACCCACTGTTCGTCACGCCAGTCACTGGTGGGTAGTTGCGCCACGAGATATCGGTCTGTAGGACTTTGATATCTCATCCAGCCCAAAGCCTTTCGGACGGCCTTCTTGAGAAAATCATCTTCCTTCATGACCTTTCGGTAAATCCCGACAGCCATAAGAAATAAAGGGGTTGTATCGCTCGAACCTCTATCCTCTCGGTCATGAACCAAAGATGGAATATGCCCTAACTCGGATTGATTCCTGGCCAGCATCTCCAGGACCCTTCGCAGTGATTTAAGTAATCTTTTGTTCTCTGTGGTCAATACGCCAAGCGAGCATATCATCAAATCCCTGGTGTACGGCTCAGGATAGCCCCACCCGGCGGTTCTGGGCAAATTTCGATAAGCACCATGGTTGTTATGGAGCAGTACTCGCAGAGCTGCTTCTTTAGCATTGCTGACCAAATCTTTTTGATGTCGATTCATATTATGATATACCTAAACGCTTTGAAATAATTTGGACAAATCTCTTGGCTATCACTCGATAGTCAAAGTGCTCTACTACACGTTTTCTTCCTTCCTTTCCCATTCTTTCTCTTAAAGCGGCATCCTGCATCAAATCCATAAGGTAATTAGCGATGTCATTAACACTTGCCCGATAATCAACTATCCTTGGTTTTTTGAAGACATACTTGTGGCCTTCCTCATAGCCGGATTCATCTCCAAGCATTGCCTCCCGAAGTCGAATCTCCTGGGCTACGCCCGCAAGAAAAGCGGTTTTGCCATGTACCAAGGTATCCAGCATTCCCATCGCCTTTATTCCTATTACAGGCTTTTCGCATGCGTTAGCCTCGATTTGAATCATCCCGAAACCTTCCAGGCGCGACGGCGCTGCATAAATATCACATGCAGCCAAAAGATATGGCATAAAGTTTCTCGATACCCTGCTTGCGGTGTAAACCACATTTTTGTCGATTCCCAAATGGGTAGCCAACTGTAAGTCCGCAAAGTTTTGCTGTTCTGTTCGAGGCTGGGGCCAGACCTTGCATACATATTTCCAATCCGGTGCCTTTTGGTCATTTATTGCCAGGGCCTGCATAACCTCCTGAGCACCCTTGGAGGCTGCGTCTCCTCCGATAGTCATAATCATTATCTGGTCATCGGCAATTCCCAAGGCTTCACGAACCGCGGCTACTTTAGGGTCGGTTTTCACACGAGGAATAAAAGAGTCTGTATCGCACCCAACGGGCAAAACTTCAATGTTCTTGCCGTTGAGACCATCCCGCATATAAACCTTTTTTACCCAGTTAGAGGTTACAAGTATTAACGGTAAACCCTCGAGAATCTCACGATAGTTTGCCATATAACCATCAGCTACAAGCCATGGCACCGCTGTGATTCCATATCTTTGGGGATGGAGAACCAAATGAGGTGTATGTCCCCAGTAGCCGACGCCTATAACAACATCCGGCTCAAACCATCTATAGTACCACTCTTTTTCCTGGGCCGACTCAAAGTTTACAGAGTGTACCTCAATCCCCATCTCTTCCAGCCCTCTGTGCAGAAGATGCCCCTGAGTTGCAAGACCTGCAGGTGATGGCGGGTAATCATAAAGCAGTAAAACTTTCATTTTCCAGCTCCTTTCTCCATATTTAACAGGCGGCTTTAAGGCACCAGAACGCCTCTTCTTTCGGAGTTGTCTTAGCCTCAAAGCTCTCTTGGCTAAAGCCGTAAATCCTGGTTATAATATCATACTTTTCCCGCCAAATCTCATCATTTATGCCAACCAATAAGTCAGAATTCTTAATTGCACGGGGAAGATATTTGCGATTGCCATCTTCATAAGCAAATGTCCATAGTTCGTCGGCAAACAACCTATCGCTGTTCCATAATGCCAAGACCGCCTTAGCCGTCTCTTCGTGTCTTAGATGTCTGGTATACTCGCCGGACGTACTGTGTGTTATAACGAGATCGAACCTCTTCGAAGGCAGTAACTCTGCTATCGTTTTTTGCATCTCGCCATTATCCAACGGCGTTTGCTCGGGGCCGTCGTCAAGGTCGGCCATAAAACCCACGGCATTTAGCCTTTCAAGGGCTTTAAAAAACTTAGGAGCACGATCCAAATCACTTTTTCTACAGAGCGTTACGACGGTCCATTTAACCTCGGGATGCATAAGCATCAAACCGCCTGCCCATAAGGTTTCATCGTCGGGATGTGCTACGATTACAGCACATTCGTTGTTCTCTATTAAAAAATCTAAACCTCTGGAATCTGCCATTCTTTCTCAACCTTAGACTATCTCTTTCATAGCGAAGGACATCTGAGAACAATATCGACCAATTCATTAAAATCGGCTGTTGCAACGCAAATACGTGAATCAGCGGCACCATAATAAATAAAAACCGTGTCCTTCTTTTTTATCCATCCGCAGGGAAAAACAACATCATCGACATCACCTTCACGCTCATAATGAGCTTTGGGCCCGAAAATCCATTCATCGGTACGTCGAATGAGCTTGGCAGGATTTTCCAGGTCAAGCAGCGCAAGCCCTAATCTATAGATCGAACCGGAAGCGGTTGTTCTCACGCCGTGATACAGAATAAGCCAGCCCTCTTCCGTCTGCATAGGCGGTGCACACAGACCAATCTTATTTGCATCCCACCATCCCCCCTCTCTGGCTTGTATTATCTCCTGATGCTCACCCCAATGTTTAAGGTCAGGCGAAAAGGATATCCATATATGAGCACCAAGAATCGCAGACTTAGGGACAGGACGATGCAGCATTGCCCAAAGGCCTTTAAACTTAACGGGGAAAAGAGCAGCGTCCTTATCTTCAGGAGGCATCACGGGCCCCATGCGCTCAAAAGATTTGAAATCACTGGTCATCGCAAGCGATACAAGAGGTCCACCTTTTGAATAGGCTGTATAACAGATAGCCCATTTATTCAATTCTTCAAGCCAGGTTATACGTGGGTCTTCTATTCCCCAAAGCTCTTCAGGATACTTTTGGGGTTCAGGTTTTAAGGAAGGCGTCCTGTCGATTTGCCAGTTGTTAATTCCATCATCACTCATTGCCACGGTCAAATGTGACATACCTCTAAAATCTTCAACACGCGCAAGTAATAATATTTTACCGCCTACCTCTACCGCAGCCGCATTAAAAACAGAATTTGCTTTGTACGGCCAGTCATCAACGGAAAGGATAGGATTACCGGGATGTCGTTGGAAAAGCTCATAACTTGAATTCTGTTTCATAATGGTTCCTCCCTACAGCTTGAGTTTATATTTGCCCGTTCCAAAAGCCCTAATCGAACGAGAAATATCTTCACAAACTAAGAGTCCTTCTGATATTTAGAAGGCTTTTCCCTATTAAACTTCGTACCTCTGCCCGTAATTATACCTTTTTCTTCTCTAATAAATTCGATATGCTGCAGCAAAGCCCAGGCAGTATTTTGCCATCTCATCTGATAACCTCTCTGATGGGCCTGTTTCTCCATATGGATGCGTTTTTCCGGTTTGAATACAAGATAATCGATAGCTTTAGCAATTTGTTCTATTGAATCCTCACCGGGATCTATTAAAATCCCTCTTGCGTGTCTACCAATTATAACGCCATTTTGGCAGCGTTTGTTTGAATTGATCAGTTCAAGTGCATATCTAAACTTTGTTACTATTGCCGCTCTGCCAGCCCCAATGGTATCAGCCAATATACCGCTGGATATTTGCTGCATGTTGAGATACGGCAGAAGCATTACATTTGTTGCCCCGTATAGCTTAAGCAATGTGCCTTCATCCAGAAATGTATCCAAGAAAACTGCATCGTACTTTTTAAAATCAAAGCTACCCAGCTCTTTCACCTTGCACCACTTTATATTGGCCTCTTCGAGGGCCTTACTTAAAGTTTCTTGATATTCGCGGTATTCATTACCACCTTCAGCTTTCATAAAGTCAGGATGACATTGACCAGCTATTAGATATAATATGTTCTCTCTCTGCCGTTCGGTAAATGATTCTTCTAAAAACTTACCAAACCCACGAATCCCATATTGAATTCCCTTATCCAGTGATAATAATCCAAGCGTAGTTACCAGAAAGCAATTTTTCAGGCCGAACTGCTCTTTAATAGCCAACCGATCATACTGAGAAGGATGCTGCATTCTGATGCCGTGATCAATGTGCTTAAGCTTAAAATGTTCGATGCCATACGTCTTTGATTCAAGTATATTAATTGCACTTTCAGTTGTAACAATAAGACCTTCACTATGTTTGGCCAGTTCCTGTAAAACCCTCTTTTGATGAGGGTCGGGCTCCTCAAGAACTGTATGTAAATAGACTAAGACCGTAAGTCCTTTATCTATGAATGCATTAGCCATTTCGATAAAATTGGTCCCATCACCATCATTGCCCTTCTCATCCGGATCTAAGCCGTATTCATGTTGCAGCAGTACAACGGTGGGATTAGTGCTTTCGTGAGCGCGAGCAATTATGTGCTTTATACCATCTTTCCAGGATTGAGGATTATACTGGTCTATTACAAGATCAACTGGAATATTATAAGGCAAATTATCTTTATCGATTGTGGAAACCCTGATGCTACCAACCTCACCTGTGAAATGTTCTAAGGCATTAGCCAGATCCCGTGAGAAAGTACCTATTCCACATCTCCGTGGAGGATATGTACTTACTATGCGTATGTTGTAAGGCATACATCATACCCCTCAATACTAAATAATGGCTTCTTAAACTCTATCTTTACCAATACAGCATATAGCTATTAACATGAATAGTCAAGAACTCATCCAATTAGAGATTCCAAGACTCCGATATCTATATTGAAAATGTTTATCCAGGCCGTGCCTATCGGACCTATGGCGTTTGCTCATAAGATGTTAGCTTATGGCTTTGGCTCTTTACTATTGGTTTTTGTAAAAAGCCGTGTATATTAAGAAGTGGTGCAGCTAAGTAAGGATATACAATGTTATAAGTGAAATCCAAATTGATTATAACTTGAAAGGGGATATCGATGCGCTGGTCATTTTCCCTGGGCAAAGTAGCCGGGATTAGATTTGCGCTGCATATTGCCTTTATTATTTTACCGGCAGCCGTTTTTTTCTCTGCCGCCCACAAAAAGCAGATTAAATCAAGAGTAGGAAGAGTATCCAATGAAAGACATTAATACCAGAGATAGATCCCATTTATGGCTAACCGAACGCGCTCATGACCTGGAAAAGAAATTCCTGACCGGCAGACGAGGTCGGAATGAGGAGCTGGAAAGTGCTGTGCGCATATTCCTGGAATTTCTACGAGGATTCGAATCGTTGGATATCGAAGAGCCGGCAGTCACGGTGTTCGGATCAGCCCGCTTTAAAGAAAATCACCCTTACTATCGATTGGCCCGCCAGGTCGGAAAAGAATTAGCTCTGGCCGGATTCACTGTCATCACCGGTGGCGGGCCCGGCATCATGGAGGCTGCCAATCGCGGCGCCAAAGACGCCGAAGGTAAGAGCATCGGCTGCAATATCGTTCTGCCTCAGGAACAAAAACCTAATCCCTACCTGGATAGGGTGATAGAATTCGATCACTTCTTTGTACGCAAGGTCATGCTTGTTAAATACTCATCTGCGTTTGTGGTCCTGCCCGGCGGGTTCGGTACCCTCGACGAAGTGTTTGAAACAGCGGTACTCATGCAAACCGACAAAATCCAGGAGTTTCCGATTATTTTGATGGGACGATCCTACTGGGACCAGATGCAGGACTTTCTCAGGCAGACCCTGGTGCCTGAGAAGACCATTGATACTGACGACCTCGATCTGTTCCAGTGTACAGATGATCCCAAGCAAGTGATTCATATCATTCAAGCCCGGCAGAAACAAATCAGAGAATGAAATTTAGAATGAGCAGCCGGAATCCAACGAAAAGGAATCATTGCGAAAAATGGTGGTGACTGTCCCGAATGGCGGTTGCTTAAGCAGTCGTCTCAAACGAAGGGTTTTTCTCAGAAAGGCTTTACTGCTCCTGCGTTCTCTTAGTGTCGATGGGTATGCTTTTATCAACAGAGCGGATATGGAGATCGTGCTGCGGAAATGCAATCTCGATTCCGGCCTTTCGGAACGCTTGATCGATGGCGCAGTTGATACTGTGCCAGACGGGGACATAGTTATCTATGCCTGCGATGTAAACGCGCAGCTCAAACTCCAGGCTGTTGTCCCCAAAGGCCTTGAAAATAACCTTCGGCTCCGGTTCCTCTAATACGAGAGGATTCGCTCTTGCAACCTCATAGAGAATTCTCTCAGCTTTGGCTGTGTCCGAGCCATAAGCTATACCCACAAGGAACTCCCTGCGCAGAACATTGTCGGACAAGGTCCAGTTTATCAGACGACCTGTAATAAACTCCTTATTAGGCACAATAAGCTCACGTTGGTCCCATCTGCGAATGGTGGTTGCCCTGATTCTTATTTTGGCCACTTTCCCCGTGACATCGCTGATTGTAACTACGTCATCGACACGGATGGGCTGCTCGAAGAGTATAATCAGGCCGCTAACGAAGTTGGCGAATATCTCCTGCAGCCCGAAACCCAGCCCGACAGTCATCGCGGCTACAAGCCATTGAACCTTCGACCAGCCTATTCCAATTTTACTGAAGGCCAGCATCGTTCCTATGACTGCAAGTGTATAGCGGAAGAGCGTCGTTATCGCAAAGCGCACGCCGCGATCGAGGGGTAGCCGCCTCAATACGATAATCTCGAGCAGACCGGGAACGTTCCGTGTAACAATCACGGTCAATGCCGCCAGAAACAACGCCATCGCCAGTGACCCGATAGTCACAATTTCCTCGGCACTCATTCTCCAAAGCTCGATTTTCGCCAGTTCTCCGAGAGCTGGTAAGACATCGTTCCAGACGTACCAGATCCCCCCGATAGGCAGAAATACCGTAATCGCATCGATCAGTCGGCGGGTTTGCTGCGATATCTGAAGAATTGAGGTATCTTCTTTTGCCTTGCTCTGCTGGGATTCTTTTGCCGAAGCAGATTCTCTTTGGTTCTGCTGCTCTTGTTCGGTGGCCTGACGTTTTTGGCGCTCCAGCAGCGCAAGCTTGCGTTGCGCAACCATTAACCAGCGGACGAACATGGCCCTGACCATGATCGCCAGCAATATCAGGATGATTGTTACAACGAGCTTTTCGGAGAGCTGCCGTGCCGCGTAGAAATAGCCCATGCCCGCCAGGATGGCAAAGACCATCGGAAGGATAAAGCACAGCGGATACCAGACGTAGTGAAGACGTTCCATCCAGCCGCCGTGTCTTTGCTTAAGATAGAGTTTCATCAGCGTGCCCTTTGGGCTCAGCAGGATGAGTAGAAACAATGCAAGGGCCAAAAGACCGAACATAAAGAACAAACGACCCGCAGAGTTGTACCATTGTTCGCTGGTCTGCTGGGTCTGCATGACTTCGACTATAAATATGACAGGAATCGCCAGGACAAAGTACCAGGCAAGCAGCCGTCGAAAGAAAGACAGTGGCTCATGTCGCATGCGCAGGTGCTCCTGAGCCAGACCGTACGGCATTGAGAAGTGACGCAAAAAGCCCAACATGAAAACAACCGGCACGAGTGCCCGGAAACCTGAAGCGAGCGCTTGAGAGAAGTCATCATCGAAGGCGCTCGAAGACAGACGCCATTGCAACAAAAAGAGGACTATGGGCCACGTAGAAGATAGGAACAACGTAAGCCCGAGTGTCTTAAGCGTATGTAGGAAGCTGTCGGTCTGCACCTGACGGACCCGCCCTGAGATAATTTCAACGGCCTTATGTGCCTTTGGATGAAGTACAACCAAAGAAACAACAATTAGCAAGGCTGCCAGATAAGCTAAGATGTCTTCCTTGAAATCCGTCCAAAGCTTGATTGCAACCTGGTGCCAGTTAGCCGGAGAAAGCAGCCACCCTGTAGCAAACAAACTCACACGAAGGTCGGACAAACGAAAGACGTGACTGCTCTTGACCCACAGAATGTTCGCATCGATGAAATCTGCATACGCCTGTACAGTATCAACGTACTGCCGCTCTGTAGCGTCAAGGTTTGCCAGCTTTGTGGAGTAATCCCAGTGAAGGTCTGCTATCGCTCTTAGTATTTTACGCTGGCTTTCGTAGTAGTTTGTCGCCTCCTTTTTAATGGCCTGGCGTTCCGCCTCGCCGACAGATGGATCAAGCTGGGCTAAGACTGCTTCCAATTCATCTGCGAGATCGCTCAGGTCCGACCATTCCTTGTCGTGCTCCATCCCATGGAACTGAGCCAATGATATTTCCAACGGTCGGCTTCGCATCCGCCTTTGGTTTTCTCTTATATCCGGCAGCTTCTCACGCTGGCCCAGCAGAGCCATCCCCATTGCATCTGTTACTTTCCCGGCTGTATCGACTTTGGCGCTTACTTCCTCAAAGCTCTTTTTCACGGCCGCAAGCCTGGCATTTATTGACTCAGAATACTTCGTAACTGCCTCAACCTTGGCCGCAAGTTCGGTCTGCGTTTGTGCAAGCTCCGTGTTCTTTTGTGCGATTGCCCGGATGGCGGGATTGGCGTATCTCGTTTCTTCTCTGGCGCGGATAGCCTCCTGTTTGGCAGCCTCAGCTTCCTTTTGCCGTAAGTCGTTCACTTTTTGCAACCAAAACTCCACTGTCTTCTCTGCCATAGCCAACTGCCGAGCCGCCAGGTCTCTTCGAGCCGTTAGAAGATCTCCGGCAGCTTCATAGAACAGCAACTCTTCGGTGTTGGTGGCTATCTGGCTTTCACAGGCACGCTGTTGGGCGAGCAGCAATGCCCGGTTGGCCTGAGTCATTTCGATTGCCTGCCCTTCAGTTGCGCCAGTTGCAAGTTTGCTCTTAAGATCATCGAGCATCTTCTGAAGCGTGCTCGTCTCCTCGGGGATTTTGGTCTTTCGCTCGGCCCTTCGCTTCGGCTCGTTTTTCAGATTTGCTACGTTTTTCTTGGCTTCTTCAAGGTTCAGTCTTGCTGTTACGAGGGTTTGCTCGGCTTGTGTCAGTGTGGTCTCAGGCCCGGCTTGAGGGGCGGCGGCACCAGCTTGTCCGGTTAGAAGTTCTTTAAACTTGGCCAAATTGCCCGGGATATCTTTCCGAGCCTGACTGTATTGTTGTCCTTTTGCTTCAAATTCGGCGGCAGATTTCAATTGAGCGATTGCCTTGTCGTAAACCTCTCCAATTTTGGCCTTGACCTCGTCGCTTAATTCCTGCGATTCGGTTATTTGCTTCTTCCTCGCCTGGAGTTTCTCTATAGAGAGCTGTTCAGCGGCATCTGTAGTCGCCGACCCTTGAGTGACCGCAGAACTCAGAGCGGCCGAGTTGGCGTCCTGCGCTCCACCGGCGATTGCTGCAGAGTTTTGCTGGGATTGACCATGCAGAGGAACAAATATAGCCAGAGTGAAAAGGACAACGAAGGTCACCGCAAAAACACTGGTTGTTGTTCGGATTAACACAAATCTGCCTGATAACTTATCGAGCATAAGCTGTCTCTTAAGACTGAGAATAATTTTTCGTTATTTCCGTTTTCCTCGGTGCAGTTAGTCATTGCAACAACCTTTTAACCGGGATTTCCCATATACACTTCACTGAAGCACTCCTGCAAGCTTCAAGTCTCACAATACTGTAATTTCATCTCAATTTCAACAATATTCCGGCAGGTTCAACATGCCGTGTCGCAAAAAACGCCAAAGAAGTCGAGCACTTATGTCAAGAATCCGCCTTTTCCTACTATTTTGGCACACCGCGACCGTTGCCCTCCATTTCGGAACCTGGTTTTCAGCGGTGCCACATATCATTCCGGCCTCGCAGATATTGTCAAAAAACGCAACCCCCGGATTCGGTCAAGGATTTCCCGAAAGAGTATCCCCGGCAGGGCCAATGGCATGCAGGAGATGGGCTAGTACGAATGAAGGAGACGACCCGGAAATTGTCCTCGCTGGCTGCGATGACAATCTGACACTGGAAGTTATGGCGGCTGCTCAAATCTTGCGACAGGAAGTACCCGAATGGCGTTTGCTTAAGCAGATTAAAAAACCCACGGCATTTAGCCTTTCAAGGGCACATTTGTTGTTCTCTTTTATAAAATCTAAACCCTTGGAATTCGTCATTTTTTCATGCCCTAATCTGTAACATCACAGGACATACAAAAACGAAAATCAACCGAATCATTATTATAGGCTGTTGCAAGGCAAAGACGTGAACTCTCGGCATTATAATACACAAAAACTTTATTTTTTCACCCAGTTGCCGATAGAAAAGCCTCTATGTTTTTTGTCGAGACGTCGGGAGGCATACCCCCGCCGCAGGACAGGATAATCCGACTCTTGTCGCTTACTGATTCGAGTGCGGCTTTGACGCTGCTGTGCACATCTTCGGGTGTACCTAATGCAAGGATGTCGCGTGTGGGGATGTTTCCGAGCAAGGTAAGTCCCGATTTATCGGGATTCGTAAGCTCCTTCATTTGAACGAGGGTATGCTGGAAACTGAAATTGAAGAGGTTCACGCCGATTTGGGGAAGATATGGTGCGCATACCAGCCCGGGGGCGTCGTTGTGGAAGAATTTTACGGTAACGTCAAGC
>Ga0307443_1001714_pt1 | contig 12705 bp, 10 predicted proteins | sample SalMarSW160220MG_FD_202148 | JGI IMG/M metagenome (GOLD analysis project Ga0307443, IMG submission 202148) | Salt marsh sediment microbial communities from the Plum Island Ecosystem LTER, Massachusetts, United States - SW1601-220 | ecosystem: Environmental > Aquatic > Marine > Intertidal zone >... | reverse complement strand
TGTATGCCAGCCTGAGCCTTGGCTCGGGGATAAAATATTTTGCGTCACCTGTAAAGATACCTGACAGTCTCAGACCTGCATCAAGCTGTAGTCTGGATATCTTAACTAAAGCAGAAATAAAAGCCGTTGGTTCATAAACAACATGATCTTCACCATAGATATTTTCGGTCAGGGTATCATTAACAGATGAATAGGCCAGAATATTAGGGGAGAAAAATCTTATCCTGCCGGACAGGCCTGCAGAATAACCAAGAACGCCTTTCGTACCGCCCACAATAATGGCAGAGCCTATATTATCGACAGTTGGCAAAATGGAGTATGATATTTCACTTGTACCAATCATCGAATCGCTTGTGGTAATTAATTTTTCAGTTTGCGAATATAATTCCCGTTTCATGGCCATCCTGTTGTAGTTCAGGTCAAACCTCCATTTCAGCCTGTTCTTTTCAGGCAGGTGCCACTGAATGGCATGTACCATACTGTTCCAGCCTGTTGCCATACCTTCCATGTAGTGTGTCAGTGTATCACCTGCCAGGCCGGTTTCTTCGTATTCTTCCCTGCTGTTGTCATAATTACCGAAGAATAGATATTTCAGATTGCCAAATTTGGCAGATGTATGGGAAAGCTGCAGGTATCCGTCATAGAATGAGTAATCATCGGGAGGGAGGTTCTCGGCTACTTCGGTGCTGACAATTTTTTTCAGTAATGATGAGTAAAGGGAATAATTACCCCGCCTGATACCTGCCGTAATGTCCAGGTTGATATTATCAAGGGGCAGTTCAATTGTCAAACCTGATGAGAGCAATCCCAGCCTGAGTTGAGCGGCCAGTGAATCGGTCCGGGGTTCCCTGAAGCTCAGATTTAAAACGGAAGATGCACCACCGCCTGTCTCAGCAGGGAAATAATCTTTATACAGTTCGGCGCTTTCCAGGAAGTCAAGGTCAAAGGGGGAAACAAAACCCAATAGATGGGAAGGAAGGAAGAAATAACAGCCGTTAGCCAGGATAACATTCTGCCCTTTGCTGCCGCCCCTTACATATATATCGGAGGACCCGTCCTTACCCGGTACCACACCGGGCATCAGCTGGATAGATTTCATCAGGTCGGGCTCGCTGAACACCCTGGGATACTCATTAACAGCTACCGGGCTTATTATATAGCTTCCACCCTGTGTAACCTCCATGTTCCTAAGTGAATCGGCAATCACTTTTACTTCCCCAACCTCTACCGGTAATGCCTCAAGATAAATATTGATCGTGGTATCCGATGTCAGCTCAAAGTTCATTTCTGCGGGTTTATATCCAAGCATCCTTGTACTTATTCCTTTCCTGCCGGGGGAGCAAACAAACATATAGTGTCCGTTCCTCCCGGAAGTGACAATCCTGTTATCAGGTTTCAGGCTTATTACACAGTTAGGTATTATGCTTTTATCCGTCATGTCAAGCACTTTGCCTTCTATTGTAATTGTCTGGGAAAATGCAAGGTTATATGCCAGAGTTAAAATGATGAGTAAAATGGCCGGTTTTTTCATTCTTGTATGCAAACAATGATTATAATTACAGCTTATAACACATCAAAACGGGAATTGAGATGAAAAGATCAGGTCAAATCCTTGTATACAGGCAATCACAAGATTATCAGTTCAGTCAGTATGCAATTTATAAAAAAAAAAGAATATAAGTCAAATGTGATCCTGAAGAGGCCTGGCAGTCCGATTCATCGCCCTGCCGGGGGAATTTCCCTCAAACAGTGCCGTAGGCGGTTAATAGCAATAGTCGAGCGGAGCTAAGACCCTGACCGACCAAAGGGAGAGTCAGGGCCACAGTCACACCTGTGGATAAAGGCATACACCACAATCCACATCCGGCGCAGCTAGGCCGAATTATTTTTTAAGGTGGTAGCTGTCCTTATTCCGTTTCCGGCTTAACAACAAAAGGTATCAGCAGGGTCCATAAAACCAGCAATGCCGAACCGATAACTGCTTCGTGTATACCGTAATATACAAAGGGCCCACCCATTGAGTATACCCATACAAGGAACGATAGTGAAGTGAAGATTATCTGTAAGGGGCCCTTTACAGCCAGGAAGCTGATAAGATAAAAAGGTACCATGATTAGCAGTACTGCAGTTACTACCGTCAGTAGTATCTTGCTGTGTTCATAGCCGGGTGGTATAAACCCAATTATAACCAGGTAAGCAGCGACTATCTCGCTTGGGATAAGTTTCAGGAGACGTGACTGGTAATTATTCTCCTGTTTGATTTGTCTGGCCATGGCAATTGATTATTAGATTCTTAAAATTTATCAGAACAGTATATGCAATTTAAGAAAACATTGGGTTTTACACAAACTGTAATATGAGGTTGAGTAGGGTTGAGTAGGGTTGAGAGGGTTGAGAGGGTTGAGTTTAGAGCTACAAAACTAAACCGGACTGCCGGCAGGCAGTCAGCTCAACTCTACTCAACAGGGCGCAGCCCGCTCAACATATAAGTTAGAATATCCCGTACAGGCTGTGATCACTGGTGTTGCAATAAAGGATGGAGTAGATATAAAAGTTCAGGCGATTGGTGTCGATACGCCTCTGCAGGTGAAGCACCGGTGTGTCAGGTTTTATATCAAGTATATGGCAGATATCAGGATCGGGAGCATTGATAGCCTTGATATACTGTTCGCCTCCCTTAACCTCAATACTGTATGCGGTTCTCAGTATATTGAAAAGCGATTTGTTGTTGAGATTACGTGCAGAGAACCTGGGTAAATTTATATTCGGAAGATATGAGATATCATAAATTACAGGCTTGCCATTTACCAGCCTCAGCCTGGTGAAATGCATGCAGCCTACTTCCCTTTCGTGATCGCTCAGGTTGAAAGGGAAATCATCAGGCCAGGTTGATAAATTGGGTTTGATGATTGTCCTGGTCTCAAGATTCTCTTTGCCAACTGCTGTTGTGGTACCCGAAATTGATAATATGCCAATACCCTTTGGAAGTTTATGAACCACGCTGCCCAGTCCCTGGTGCCTCTTTATAAATCCCTCGTTACTCAGCAGGTCAAGTGCCTTCCTTACCGTCGGCCTCGTAAGATTATTCAGCTTACATAGTTCATTTTCCGAAGGAAGAAGATCGCCTTCCCTGTAAAGGCCGTCTACAATATGCCTGCGCAAAGTTTCATATAACTGTCGGTACTGAGGTGTTTTTCCCGGACTCATTACGGTAATCTTTAATGCAAACATAAAAACAAATTCCTTCAACTCAAAGAAAATATCAGTAAATTAAATAACAACATGTAAACATTAGTTATTTATTGTCTGACATGAAAAAATTAAAACACTATTAGTTAAACAACAGATAAACAAGATGATAAACATAGAAAATATATTTGTAATATTGCTGGTTAAATTGATAAATCATGCTTATATTTGTACTTGTATTTACAAGTTAGAGCTATGGCCACACAAATTAAAATGCCAAGACAGGGTCAGTCAGTAGAGTCCTGTATAATTACCAAACTTTATATCGAAGAAGGTAATGAAGTGAAAGAGGGTGATCTTCTTTTTGCATACGAGACTGATAAAGCCTCCTTTGAATACGAATCGGAACAGGATGGTGTATTGCTGAAGTGGCTTTTCAATGAGGGTGATGAGGTACCGGTACTGGAGACGGTTTGTATTGTTGGGGTGGAAAAGGAGGAGGATGAAGTCGTGCAGGCGTGGATCAGGAGATCCACACCATCGGGTCCGCGCCAGCAGGGTGAGTCAGATCCGCGGCAGCAGGATGACATCCCCCTGTCCCGACACAAGGTCGGGACTTCCCCCTTGAAAGGGGGATCCAAAATATCGCCAAGAGCGCGGAAACTGGCTGAAGGGTATTGATATTAGGTCGGTTAAAGGTTCAGGGCCGGGTGGAAGGATTATCGTTCGTGATCTGGAAGGTGCTGAAAAGGCAGAACCTGTTTTAATCACAACTGCTGATTCCGATGAATATAGCGAAGAACCCCTTACAAACATCCGGAAAATAATCGCAAAATCGGTGTATCAATCACTGCAGAATTCCGCGCAGCTTACCCATCACCTGGGGGCAGATGCAAGGAAATTGATGGCAGCAAGGAAGAAGATTAAGAAAGCTAAAGGGAATAAGGGCTATGTGAATATCACAATTAATGATCTTGTATGTTTTGCAGTAATAAAAGCCCTGGCGGAACATCCCAGGGTCAATTCGCAGTTGCATGGCGAAACCTTGAGGTTGTTCAGGCATGTGAACCTGGGAACTGCTGTTGATACAGAGCGTGGACTTATGGTTCCTGTAATAAAGCATGCTGACAGCTTAAGTATTGAGGAATTTTCAAAAAGGGCTGCAGCTCTGTCTGTACAGTGCCGGTCGGGAGCAGTTGACCCTGATATACTCAGGCCTGAAGCAGGATCATTCACAGTGTCCAACCTGGGTAATTATGGCGTGGAAATGTTCACTCCTGTGATTAACCTGCCGCAGACTGCTATACTGGGGGTTAATACCATTGTTCTTCGTCCGGCTGACCTTGGTGATGGAGTGTATGGTTTTGTGCCTTATATAGGACTAAGCCTCACATATGATCACCGCGCCCTTGATGGTGGAGAGGCAACCCGCTTCTTAAAGAGGGTAGCTGAAGAAGTTGAAAATATTGAAATAAAATAATCGTCTATGCCAAAGAGCCAGTTTATTGATCCTGATAAGATCAGGCAGAAAGGAGAAATAGTATTTCAGCCTATACCGGTAAACCAGTACAGCAAATCATTAAGTGAAGAACGTGAAAATTTCAGTGATGAGGACCTGGTACGTATTTACCATGATATGCTACTTATAAGGGAATTTGAAACCATGCTGAACCTTATCAAAACAACCGGGGAATACAGGGGGATAGCTTATAACCATCCCGGTCCGGCCCACCTCTCAATAGGCCAGGAAGCGGCTGCAGTGGGCATGGCATATAACCTGGGTTCTGACGATTATATTTTTGGTTCACACAGGAGTCACGGGGAAATACTGGCAAAAGGATTATCTGCTATTCACTGGAGCGACGATAAGTCACTGGGGAAAATCATGAAGTCCTATTTTGACAGGGCTATTTATGATATTGTGGCAAAAGATCATGATAGCTCTGTTAAAGAGCTGGCAAAAAAATTCCTGGTTTATGGCACCCTGGCCGAGATATTTGCAAGGGAAACAGGATTTAATAAGGGACTGGGGGGAAGCATGCATGCTTTTTTCACCCCCTTTGGTGTATATCCCAATAATGCAATAGTAGGTGGCAGCGGGGATATATCAGTCGGGGCAGCCCTGTTCAAAAAGGTAAACCGCAAGAAGGGTATAGTTGTAGCCAATATAGGTGATGCTTCCATGGCCTGCGGACCGGTATGGGAAGGTATAGCTTTTGCTACAATGGACCAGTTCACTGAGCTGTGGGAAGGGGATATGAAAGGAGGCCTCCCTCTGATCATAAATATTATGAATAACCACTACGGTATGGGCGGACAGACTTCAGGCGAGACGATGGGATATGGTATGGCTGCACGCATAGGGGCAGGGGTCAACAGGGACCAGATGCATGCAGAGAGGATTGATGGAATGAATCCCCTGGCTGTTATTGATGCATATAAAAGAAAAATTAAGGTGCTTGAAGAGAAAAGGGGCCCGGTATTGCTCGATACGGTAACATACCGCTACAGCGGCCATTCACCATCCGATGCTTCCTCGTACCGTTCAAAGGAAGAGATGGAAGCCTGGCAAAAACATGATTGTATCTATAATTTTCGCAGGGAACTTATTGATAATAATATCACAGATGAGGATTCTTTAAGGCTAATTGACGGTGAGGTAAATGACCTGGTGCTTGATATGTTCAAAATGGTTATTGATGATGACATATCACCAAGAATGGATTTGGATAAGGATACGGATCTTATTGGTGAAGTAATATTCTCCGACGGATCAGTTAATGCCATGGAGCAGGGAGAGCCTGAGGTATTGATCTCACTTAAAGATAATCCCAGAGTACAGCAGATAGCAAGGAAAGAAAGGTATGCTTTTGACAGTGATGGTAAGCCTTATTCAAAAATGAAACAGTACCAGCTCAGGGATGGCATTTTCGAAGCAGTGATCGACAGGTTTTATAAGGATCCCACACTTATTGCTTTCGGTGAAGAGAACCGTGACTGGGGTGGTGCCTTTGCCGTTTACCGGGGACTTACCGAAGCCCTGCCTTATAACAGGCTTTTTAATTCCCCTATATCCGAAGGAGCAATAGTGGGAGCAGCAATTGGATATGCCATGTGTGGAGGAAGAGTAATCCCCGAAATCATGTATTGCGATTTCCTGGGAAGGTCAGGGGACGAAGTCTTTAACCAGTTACCCAAATGGCAGGCAATGAGCGGCAATATAATAAAGATGCCGGTGGTGCTCAGGGTATCTGTTGGTTCAAAGTACGGGGCTCAGCATTCACAGGACTGGACATCAATCGTAGCCCATATCCCCGGCCTTAAGGTTGTCTTTCCGGCAACTCCCTATGATGCAAAGGGAATGATGAATGCAGCACTGCAGGGAACCGACCCGGTGGTGTTCTTTGAAAGCCAGCGGATATATGATATAGGAGAGCAGTTCCATAAGGAAGGAGTGCCTGAGGGCTATTATGAAATACCGCTTGGTGAACCTGATATAAAAAGGGAAGGATCAGATATTACTATACTTACCATTGGTGCTACACTATACAGGGCCCTGGAGGCAGCAGATATTTTACAGGATAAATACAGTATTGGCGCTGAAATTATTGATGCCCGTTCTCTTGTACCATTCAATTATGAACCTGTCCTGGAATCAGTGAAAAAGACAGGGAGAATACTGCTTACAGGAGATGCCTCAGAAAGGGGATCATTCATGAATGATATGGCCAGGAATATCACCGGGCTGGCATTTGACCATCTTGATGCGCCAGCCGTGGTTGTTGGTTCAAGAAACTGGATAACACCGGCATATGAGCTTGAAGATTACTTCTTCCCGCAGCCTGACTGGATAATTGATGCAATACATACTCGTATCCTGCCCCTGGAAGGACATGCAGTTAAGAATGACTTTTCAGATAAAGGAAAAATTGAAAGAGCGAAAAGAGGAATATGAATATATGGCCGGAAATATCAGAGAAGCTAAAAAATGTGCCACCTGGTAATAGGGAGCAACCTGGATACCTGAAGGTGAATGCCCATATCCATACACCATATTCATTCAGTTCATTTGATTCTATGGACAGTATTATTACAGCGGCTCAAAAAGAAAATATCTCGGTCCTTGGAATAAACGATTTTAATACAGTTGACGGTTTCGACGAATGGGCTGAGAAATGTTATAATGCAGGCATATTTCCCCTGTTCAATATAGAAATGATAGGACTCAACCGTGTTGATATGGAAGCGGGACGGAAGGTGAATGATCCCAACAATCCGGGGCGTACCTATATCAGCGGTAAAGCCCTGGCTTACCCGCTTAAACTTTCGAAGGCTAATACAAGCAGGCTTAAACATATCAGGGACCTGTCAAATAAACATGTACATCTTATGACTCTGAAAGTAAATGAGCTGTTGGGTGAGATTGATGAAGATCTTAAAATCGACTTCAGTAACATGCTTAATAATCATACTAAAGGTATGGCAAGGGAGCGCCACCTGGCGGGTATGATCAGGAGGAATATTGAAGGGAACTATAAAGAAGGTAAAGAGCGTAATAACATTTTCTTAAGATTGCTTGGTGATGACTTTTTTGATATTCGGCCTGGTAATAATGCCCCGCTTGAAAACCTTATCCGGTCCAAACTGCTGAAATCAGGGGGCGTTGCTTTTGTCGAGGAAGACCCGGAAATATTTGTTGAGCCCGGGGAAATCCGTGATTTAATTCTTGATGCAGGAGGCATTCCAACCTACCCCTTCCTTGCTGACTTCAATAATGGTATATACACTGATTTTGAGATGGACAGGGAAAAGGCAGCTCAGTCTCTTATTGACCGGGGGTATTACTGTATTGAATTTATTCCTGCAAGAAATGATTACCAGAGGTTAAGGGATTATGTAAAGTGTATGTCCGATAAAGGGTTCATTATAACATTCGGCACCGAGCATAACTCACCCGGAATAAAACCACTGGAAGTCAAGGCAGGAGGCGACCAACCACTTGATGGGGAAATGATGAGGATAAATTATGAAGGGGCATGTATTATGGCAGCCCATCAGTACCTGACAGTTATTGAAGGGAAAGGGTACCTGGATGAGCATGGTAAACCTAAAACAGGGGAGAAAGGAAAATTCATCAGCGTTGGGAATAAAATAATAAAGACTTTTTGTTCATTATTATAAATGCAGATATGGATAAATCCAATGATCGTTTAAAACAAAAAACGGTAATAATAACCGGCGGTGCACAGGGATTTGGTAAAGGAATTGCCCGTGAATTATTTAAACAGGGTGCCAATATTGTCCTTGCTGATATAAAAGAGAAAGAGGGAAAAACGCTTGCCGGTGAAATGAACAGAAGAAACAGGAGTAACAGGGCAATATTCCTTACCTGTGACGTTTCGGATTTTAATTCTGTGTCAACTATGATAACTTTGGCATTTGAAGAGTTCAGGAGCATAGATATTCTGATTAGTAATGCAGGTATTTTACATGCCGGCAGCCTGGATGAAATGGATGTTGAAACATTTGAGCTGGTTACAAAGGTGAATTACCTGGGCTATTTTAATTGCGTGAAAGCAGTAAGTCCATATATGAAGAAACAGCATAGTGAAGACCCTTGCAGGTTCATGGATATCATCCAGGTTAATTCAAAATCAGGACTGCAGGGCAGCCTTAAGAATTATGCATATGCAGGAAGTAAGTTTGGGGGAATAGGACTTACCCAATCTTTTGCCCTTGAGCTCATCGAGTATAATATCAAAGTTAATTCAATATGCCCGGGGAACTATTTTGAAGGGCCCCTGTGGTCTGATCCTGAAACAGGATTATTCAGGCAATACCTTGATGCGGGGAAAGTGCCGGGAGCAGAAAGCATTGAGGATGTAAAGAAACATTATGAGAAACAGGTGCCTGCAGGCCGTGGTTGCCGTGTTTCCGATGTGGTTAAGGCAATTAATTATGTAATAGACCAGGAGTATGAAACCGGCCAGGCTATACCGGTTACGGGTGGACAGGTAATGCTAAAATAGAAAGTATGAAGACCAGGGCAGTCAGATTATACGGTAAGAAAGACCTGCGTATTGAAGAATTTGAACTTCCGCCTATAGGTGATGATGAAATACTAGCCAGGGTGATCACCGACAGTATATGTATGTCATCACATAAGGCAGCCTTACAGGGAGAGGATCATAAGAGAGTACCCGATGATGTATCGGAAAATCCGGTTATGATAGGACATGAATTTGCAGGTGATCTGGTGGAGATTGGTGCCAGGTGGCAGGATAAGTTCAGTCCCGGGGATAAATTCTCAATACAACCTGCCATTAATTATAAAGAAGGGCCCATGGGCGTGTTGAGTGCACCGGGTTATTCCTACCCGTATATCGGAGGCGATGCAACATATGTTATAATACCGGCAGAAGTAATGGAGCAGGATTGTCTGCTTAAATACAATGGGCCCGGTTATTACCCCGCTTCACTTTCAGAGCCCCTGTCATGTGTTATAGGAGCCATGCATGCCAATTACCATACAAAACCGGGTTCTTATATACACCAGATGGAGATTATTGAGGGAGGTAAGATGGCCATTCTTGCAGGAGCCGGACCAATGGGACTGGCAGCAATTAATTATGTCCTGGAGCGTAAGGATCGCCGACCGTCATTGCTGGTTGTCACCGATATTGACCAGACGCGGCTCGACAGGGCAGAGGGACTTTACACGCCCGGATATGCAGCAGGCAAAGGGGTTGAACTGAAGTATATTAATACCACTGCACTTGATGATCCTGTTGAATACATGAAACAGGTTTCAGGAGGAAAAGGATTTAACGATGTTTTTGTTTTTGCCCCTGTACCTGCAGTTATCGAACAGGGAGATGCCATACTGGCCTTTGACGGTTGCCTCAATTTCTTTGCCGGTCCGTCAAAACCCGGGTTCAAAGCACCTTTCAATTTTTACAATGCACATTATAATTTCACACATATCGTTGGAACATCAGGAGGCAATAATACTGATATGACAGAGGCACTGGAGATTATGGAATCAGGTCTTGACCCGGCCGGACTGGTAACACATATCGGCGGGCTGAAGGCAGTAATCGGGACCACCCTGCGGCTTCCGGATATACCCGGGGGCAAGAAACTTATCTATACACATATAGATATGCCTCTGACGGCTATTGAAGACTTTGAAAAGCTTGCAAAAAAGAACCGGTTTTATGCTGACCTGGCAGAGATTACGGAAAGGCATAAAGGGCTGTGGTCAGTTGAGGCGGAGGAATATTTGCTGGATAGATGTATAGGAAAAGGTTGAGTTGATTGCCTGGCGGTAATCAGGTTGAGTAGTGTTGAGCGGGCAACCTGCGGTTGCCTTGTTGAGTTTAGTAGCTTAAAACTCAACCTTCTCAACCTTCTCAACCCTACTCAACTTTACTTAACTTTTACTGCTTCCTTTAGGCCATTGATCATGTATCCAATACTGTTTACCTCTTTTCGAAAATCTAGGAGATCCTTCGATGAAAGATACCCCAGGTCTTGAGATAATATAAGTTGATTTATTGTTTCCATCAGGCTACTATAGGATATTGAATAAAAATGCATCTGATCCTTTGATGAAAACCGTGATGACCCTTCAGCCAGGTTGGAGCAGACAGATACTATTGCTCTTCTTAGTTGAGTGCTAATACCGAATTTTTCACTTTCTGGAAATTTTTCTGTTTTCAGGTAGATTTTCTTAGCCAGTTTCCTGGCATTATTCCACACTTCGAGTTTTTCGAAATTAAATTTGTACATGATTGTAAATTTTGGTTAAACGAGACATTACTAATTTAAGACTTTTTACGCATAACTGTGTAATGAAGTTCAGAGAAATAGTATTTGATATGATTGCCCTGGGGCAAGCAGGTTGGTTAGGGTTGAGCGGGCTCCGCCCTGTTGAGTAGTGTTTAGCTGACTGACTGCCGGCAGTCCGGTTGAGTTCTGTAGCTTTAAACTCAACCCTACTCAACCTTCTCAACCCTCTCAACTTTTATTACCTTTACCCTTCAATACTTTAAGACAGTCTATGAAATCATACAAACTAACGGGTATAAACCACATGGAGCTGCACGAAGCTCCTGATCCCGGTCCCCCGGGTGCAGGACAATTGCTTCTGAAGGTGGAAGCAGTAGGCGTGTGCGGCTCCGACATTCATTATTATACAACAGGAAAAATAGGGGAACAGGTAGTTGAATATCCTTTTACTGTTGGTCATGAATGTGCGGCAACGGTTATTGAAGCGGGTGAGAAGACAGAAGGATTTAAACCCGGCGACAGGGTGGCTGTCGATCCTGCGATGCCTTGTTACGAATGTGACCAGTGCCTGGCAGGCAGGGAGCATACCTGCCGGAACCTGAAATTCCTTGGTTGCCCGGGTCAGGCTGAAGGATGCCTGTCGGAGATGATCATCATGCCTGCCAGGAGCTGTTTAAAGATTCCGTATAAGATATCATTTTCAGAAGCAGCATTTGCTGAACCTCTATCAATAGGCTATTATGCTGTTCAGCTATCACAAATCAATGCAGGTGATGAAATTGCAGTACTTGGTGCAGGACCCATAGGTGATAGTGTATTGATATCAGCAAGGGAGGCTGGTGCAGGAAACATATACGTGACCGATAAAATCAATGCCCGGCTGGACATTGCAACAAAGCTTGGAGCCAAAACTGTATACAATGTAAACAGGTGCGATGCTGTAAAGGAAATTAGTTCAAAGGAACAGGACCTGCTGGATATAGTCTATGAATGCTGCGGACAGCAGGAAGCTTTTGACCAGGCTGTGGAACTCCTGAAACCGGGAGGTAAACTCATGGTTGTCGGTATCCCGCAATTTGAACGATGGTCATTTCTGGCAGATCATGCCCGCAGGAAGGAGATTGCCATAATTCATGTAAGACGGCAGAATGAATGCATGCAGCCTGCCCTGGATCTTATCAGCGCAGGTAAGGTTGATACGGAGAGACTGATTACTCACAGGTTCCCGTTTGAAAAGAGTAAGGAAGCATTTGACCTTGTATCCAGCTTCAGTGATGGAGTGCTGAAAGCCCTGATTGATTTAAGATGCTAGATTGCAGATTGAAGATTTCAGAACTTCTTAAATCTAAAATCGTTAATCTTCAATCTAAAATCCTAAGAGGCTTTCAGGATTTTCAGGTTTACTTTTTCGAGTTTATGGGAGGCATAATCCGCCGTTACTGTCAGCTGTTTCTGGTTCTTGCCCGGCAATTCGAACATAGCATCCATCATGATGGTTTCGCAGATAGACCTTAATCCACGTGCACCCAGCTTGAACTCAATAGACTTGTCGACCATGTACTCCAGTGCACTATCGTCAAATTCAAGCTCTATATCATCCATTTTGAGCAGTTTGATATACTGCTTTGTAATGGCATTCTTCGGCTCGGTAAGTATCCTGCGCAAAACATCCCTGTCGAGAGGGTTGAGATAAGTAAGCACGGGCAGGCGGCCTATTATCTCGGG
>Ga0307443_1001704_pt1 | contig 12734 bp, 14 predicted proteins | sample SalMarSW160220MG_FD_202148 | JGI IMG/M metagenome (GOLD analysis project Ga0307443, IMG submission 202148) | Salt marsh sediment microbial communities from the Plum Island Ecosystem LTER, Massachusetts, United States - SW1601-220 | ecosystem: Environmental > Aquatic > Marine > Intertidal zone >... | reverse complement strand
TGTGTCGATACTGCGAATATGGCTTTTCGGGTGCTAATTTTTCCAGCCAGACCTCAAAGTCTTGATGCAGCCCGGATTCGTCATCATTTATAAAGACGCTGGCGGTTATGTGCATAGCATTGCACAGGGCGAAAGCCGTACTGCGTGCAGTTCACGTTGTCGAGCGCCATGCAGCAAGGACGGAAAGCAGTTTAAGGAATTATATTTTGTTTTCATTTTAGGTCAATTGAAAAGCGATAATACAGTATAGGCAAAACTGAAATGATGTTTTATTAAAGACTCCATTTAGCAGGGCGGCGTACCCCTTTGGTTGCTCTTAGGGAGAGGCCGTTTCTCCGATTGGCGGCTGAGCCGTCCCTGCTTCATAATAAAATCGGCGAATCGGAGAAACGGAGAAACCGGATTATGAACTTCAAAACAATAAAACCTGTCAAGCAGCGATACAAAAATCCGAAGCGTAAGCTCAACAAATATGAAAAGCGTTTTATCAAGATTTATGGCCGTACTCTTTACAACAAGCTGAGAGAAAGCAGGTCGGAGCTTAGAAAAAGACCTCACACATTCAAATTGATGCTCCGGGCGGGAGAACTATTTGGTCTTGGCTATTATCAACTCCTCATAGAAGGAGATGACTAATGGCTGAGAAAATAATACACAGAAGTATGAATGATGGTTCGTATTCTTGGATACATGATGCCTTAAAGGAATATATTGCTGAGATTGAGGCCATAGGAGTCGCTCTCTATTGGATTATTACTACTCATGCTATTGGTAAAGAATATGTTTGGGTTTCGCAAGAGACGTATGCTAAGGAATTGTGCGTTACCAAACCTACAATTATCAAGTATCTAAAGAAACTTGAGAATACAAAACCGGCGTTGATAAGAATAATAAAACGGCGAAAAAATGAGACTGACATCATACATCTGCTTAAAATCGAGCCGAGGGTAGTAAAAACTTTTAACAAGGGTGGTAAAAATTCTTTACCACAGGTAGTAAAAACTTTTAACAAGGGTGGTAAAAATTCTTTACCACAGGTGGTAAAAACTTTTAACAAGGGTGGTAAAAATTCTTTACCCAAATCATATAAAGAGAAACATATAAAAAGAAACAAACTAAATGAAACAATCGCAAAATTTGACAAACTTGATGATCATTTTATTGATTTAATTTCTATCTTTAACAAAAGATGTGAAAAGCTCAATAAAAGTATTGATCTAAATGAATCTAAAGAAACAAAGCTAAGTTCATTTATGAAACTGATCAATGAAGGTGTCAAAAAAGAGAAGATTAAAGAAATTATGCTATATTGGTTCAAGAACATAATTTTGTTCTCTAAAGAAATCAGAGAGATAAAATCAATCAAAGATTTTTGTGAAAACTTTTCTCAAATTGTACGAGAGATAGAATTTGTTGATGATGATTAGACATAGCTCAGTTGAAGACAAAGCAAGGCCAATTTATTTGAAAGGTAACAAAAATGTCAGAAATTAGTAAAGTAAAACTTTTGGATTGGTCAGCAGCTTGTATTGATACTATAGAAGCTGTTATGGAAAGATGTAAAAAGGCTGTTGCAGATGACAAAGAAACGGATGAAATAGATAATCCGCAATATCCGATGACGGAAGCGATGAAGAAGATGATAGTCAAGTGTGACCCTATTGGTCATCTTGAGCCTGAAGGGATGGACGATAAAGAATATTTAATCCACTGTGCTGGTAAGATTCATGTATATAAATTATTGCAACAGCACTTAGCGTCCGGTATTTTTGACGAAGATTCGGAATGAAAAATAATGAATCTTAAAGAAATCGCACCAGACGCGTTAAAATGAGTCGGCTTGTGGCAAAGTACGTCCTAAGCAAAGAAAATCGACTGGTGAGCGTCTTGGTGCGTCAGAAACAATCGTAGAATCGACAAATGAGACTTTCTGGAGCTTTTATAGGGATAAAATAATGAATCTTAATCAAATCGCAAAAGAGCTTGAACAGAAGGTCAAACAGCGAGATAGGAAAGGTATCCTTAGAACATTGAAGAAGGTGCCCGACTTCTATGCTTCTCTGATTGACCATCCCAACCTGCAAATTTTGAAAGATGGGTGCGCCAAGCTTTCGGCCAAAGTAGAAAAGTGGTGGCCCGCTCTCGCTGGTAAATTCTTTGACAAAGAATCCCAGTTCAAATGGAGTGAAGGTGCGCCAGTCTCAAAACACAGAACTGTTGTAGATGACATTCATGCGTTTGCAGAATTGCTGCGAAGTTTCGCAAAAAAGGGTAGAGGGGGTATGCCATTAGACGAAGCAAACTATCGACTTCGACCTATACTTAAAAGAGACCCGTACATAACAGCAAAGCAGGCGGCATCCGAAGTCGGTTGCTCTCAATCTACGATTGTCAAAACGAAAAGTTGGAAATCTGTGAAAGAAAAACTCGACAAACACCACAAGCCTAAAGCCCAAAGATTGACAGATGCGAGACTGAGGATAACGTTTGAAGAAGACGCTAAGCTCCAGAAATTGATTGCTGAACAGCAGCGTGACGACAGACAGTCAAAAAGTTATCCGTCATTGTGACAGATCAATTCGTTTTTTAGTTATCTCAAAAACACCCCACAAATAAAAATCAGCGATTCTGCTGAAATATCCAATGTTTTGCTGCAAATCCCGACTGTCTACAAAAACAGCCGCGTATATTGAGTGCATGTGTTGTGACAATTTGGAGACGAATTGAAATGTCAAAAAGAAAAGCAAAGAGCAGCTTATACAAAAAAACGCTTGATTATTACGTATCTCTCAAGGCGATTTATTTTGGATTGGTTGGCGGCGGGCAAAGAGAGAAACGGGTCGGCGAGAAATAACAAAAACGTCCTGTAATCCCAAGGAGAAACGAGGAAACGATGTCACGACGAAAGGCTGCAATCACATACAGGGTACACAGCGCCCCCTGAACGGGAAACCGGAAAACAGAGGGATGAGCCATGAACGTCTATATTTGATAGATCGCCGGAAAAAAGAAAAGGATTGTGTAAAACAGAAATACCGGAAAAACCGTGTTTACCGTACAGAAAACAAACAAAATGGTTATGAATACAATCTCAAACAGATATAGAGCAGCAAGCGGGATAATAGTGATCCTATGTAGTGGTATGTTGTGTAAAAGGAGTGGAAAATCCGGCTTATGCACGCCCTTCGTTTTCAACACATTTAGACTAAAATATATTGAAAGATAGGCCGATTTCTCTCGATAATATGTTATAATGAGTTGAAACCTTACAGTAACATATTGAAAAAGGGAGAAATCAAATGGAGTCTATCGACAGAAAGAAGTATATGAGCAAGGCAGAAACCAAGCAGTTAAGGCAGAACGCAGAAGCAAGGGCGTACATCGACTTGAAGAAAGGCAGGTTACAAGGCTTGTTAGCGTGGGTGGTGATAGATACGGCGCTGTCGACCGGCCTGCGTGTGTCCGAGCTTGCTGCACTAACAATCGAAGACATCGACTTCAAACGCGGCTGTCTGACGATCTGCCGACTGAAGAAAAAGAGGAAACGCAAAGAAACGCTTGCAGTCGGCAAAGCTCTGCTGAATCACTTGAAGGAATATATCGCTGGCAGGACTAAGGGAATGCTGTTCGTGGGCAAACGTGGTGTCCTGACTGCACAAGGTTTGCAGCAGATATGGAAGGCAAGCATCAAACGTGCGGGCCTGCCTAAAGAGCTTAGCATACATTCTGCACGGCATACACTTGCGGTGCACTTGCTGAAGAAGACCTCTAATCTGCGTCAAGTCCAAAAGCAATTAGGGCATAGCTCACCCGCGACTACCGCCAACATGTACGCGGATATTAGCTTCGATGATATGCAGCAGCCACTAAACGATCTGTATGAGGATGACGGGGACAATAATGGCTAAGCGTAAACCTAAGCAAAGAGGATACAGAAGCAAAGCATCATACCAAACGAAAGACCCCGTGAAACGAGCACGTTCACTCTCGAATTTGAAGTCCTTCAAGGGTGAGAAGCGTAAGCTCAAGCCAACCGACTTGCGATATAGGCTGCCGATCGGCCACATCGAATTCATAGAGCGACACTTTTATATCCCTGAGACACGCAGACCGATTGTGCTGCTACCGTTTCAGAAGCAAATCTTAGACAGGTTGTTTCGCAAGAAAGTCAAACCTAACTTGGCTGTAATTGGGCAACCAAAAAAATCAGGCAAGAGTACGCTTGCCGCTGCGATCGCCCTGTACTATCTGTGCACTAAGCGGGAGTCCGAGGTTTACCTGCTCGCCAGCGACAGGGAGCAACAGGAACTTACTTGCTACAACAAATTAGTCAAGTCGATTCGCATGAACGAGAGGCTTAGGAAAGTCTGCTCAATCAAAGCCGGTAAAGGTAGAATCGAATACCAAGACAGTTTCATTCAGATACTTGCTCCGAACAGTTCATTGGCAGGCATAAATCCCAGCTTAGTCATAGCCGAAGAACTTTGGTCTTGGACGACTACAGAGCACAAACGTTGCTGGGACGAGCTTGTGAACGTTCCTACACGGCAAGAAAACCTCAATCTTGTGACGAGCTATGCCGGATTCGCAGAAGATGAAGACAGTATTCTTTTTGAGCTTTACAAAAAAGGAATCGACCAAGCTGAAGGTCGTGCAGAAAAAGACAGCCAATTTTTATTCAAATGGTTTAATGAATCATTGTATAAGCAAATTCCCTGGGTGACGCAAAAATATTTAACACAGCAGAGAAACCGCCTGCGACCGAACACTTACAAGCGTCTTTTCTGCAACGAATGGGCATCTGGTGCAGAGAGCTTTGTCGATTCAAGAGTCTTAGATGCGTGCACTAATAGCGACTACAAGCGTGGCTTGTCGTTTGATGGCAAAGTCGCTGTCGGAATTGACATCGGCTTAAAGCATGACACAAGTGCTATCGTCTTGGTTGGAAAAATAAATAAAGACACATTAGCAGTTGTCGATCACAAGTGTTTCATACCTCAGAAGGGGTTGACACTTGACTTAGAGCGTACAGTTGAAGCTGCAATGCTCAGATTTGCTGAAAAATACAAAATCAAAGTTGCTTTCTATGACCCCTTTCAGTTCGCAAGGTCTTCTAAAACACTGCAAAATGCCGGTTTGAATATGCAAGAGTATCCGCAGACAAATTCAAATTGTGTAGCTATGTCAGAAACTTTATCTGGTTTGCTCAATAACCAGTCTTTGATGCTATATCAAGATCAAGAGCTTCGGCAGCACCTGCTCAACACTCAAGCGAAAGAAACTCCAAGAGGTTGGAGATTAGTCAAACGAAAGCAAACAAGGAAAATCGACTTGGCTGTAGCTTTGGCAATAGCGGTTCAAGCTGCTCAGGAGAATTTTCTGCTTAAAAACTTGCGGAAGGGAAAGATATATATTCCGGGGGTAGTGAACGATTGGGATGGCAGTGACGATGACTTTTCCCTTGAGGGTTTTGTTCGTGCGAGGATGGGCCTTGACAAGATTGATGAAAAGAAGACGAGTGCAAGTGACGGCAAAGGCCGTATTTTCATTGGATAGAAAGGAACTAAAATGTTCAATTTTTTCAAATCAAAAAATAAGCAAGAAGTAGTGACACCTGCTGCGCCTGTAGAGGTTACAGCAAAACCAGCGGAAGTCAAAAAAGGCAAAATCTTCATTGCCGAGAAATCGGCTGGTGGCCTGCTGCCGACCTTCTTCAAAAAGAGCGACAAAGACAGCAAGCAGCTTACTGAAGTGACCGTGCAGTGGATTAACCAACACAACCTCGTTAATAGGCCATATCCGGCAGCGAGTTTTATTTTGTTGAAGGATCGTTGTCCCATATTAGGTGCCGCAATTGACGCAATCGCGAATGACGTTTCAAGTACCGGCTGGCAGCTTTCTTTGAAAGAGGGGATCAAGCAAAGCAGCAAAACTGATGTTGAGCGTGAAGAGCTTGAGGCATTCCTGAAAAGGCCGAATGACGAGGACAGCCTCAAGGAATTGATTTCAAGCTGCATAACAGACTTGCAGACTATTGGGGATTTTAGTCTGGAGGTAGCCCACAATAACAGCGGTAAAGTTGCTAAAATTTTCCACGTCCCCGCACACACAGTTTTCCGCAACAAGGATATGGATAGATTCGTGCAAAGGCGAAATACAAAGACGGTGTTCTTCGTACCGTTCGGTAGTAACATCGTAGCCGACTGCAAGACCGGCGAAGAAAAAGAAGTCAGCACCAAGGCGAAGGCCAACGAGCTTATATTCAAAAAGCTGTACAATAGTTCAAGCTCGTACTATGGCAGATCGCCGATGCTCAGTTGTGTCGGGGCAGTGACAACTTCAATTAACTGCGAAGAGTTTAATGCAAATTATTTTTCCAACAGGGGAATCCCCAGCTATGTGGTTTTGCTCACCGGCGAATGGGACGAAGATTCCGTCAACAAGATGTCGAACTATATGTCAAAGGAAATGCGTGGCAACGAAAACGCCCATCGTACAATGGTTTTTGGAGTACCGGAGGGCGGTAAGGCGGAATTTGAACCTTTGGAGAACAGAGAAAAGGAGGGCAGTTTCAGGCTTTATGCCGAAGATTTGGACGATAAGATTCTGGCGGTTTATAAAGTTCCACGCTGCAAGGTCAGCATCCAGCGAGTCGGCAAGATAAGCGGGACGGATACCGCCCAGGCAATCCGAAATTACAATGACAGCGTTGTTGAGCCTTTGCAGTGCATCATCGAGGACATTTTCAACAACAAGATTCTCCTGGCGGTTCTGGGTAAAGACACGTCTTTTAACTTTATGCTCAATAACATGCACATAGACGATTTTGCAGAAAAATCAGATGCCTATACAAAACTTCTGGAACGTGGGGTGACTACTCCGAACGAAATTAGGCAAAAGTTAGGTCTTGGAAAAGAGTATGCCGAAGGCGACAAATTCTACATCCAGTCGAGTCTAATCGAATCGGGTGAATCACCAAGCGAATTGGGCAAAATGGAAAATGAAATTGAAGACGAATAAGCCGAATTTTAGGAGATAAACCATGAAAAAAATCACAGATAGAGAGTTGCTCGATGCGTTTGAGCAGTTCGACAAAGATTTGGAATTGGATGAATCCAAAATCGCTGAGATGTCAGACAAGCAAAAGTCAGAGCTATTTCTTGCAATCCAAAAAGTTTTGAAATATCGAGAGGACTTTCCGCCGGATTTATCTCTTGCCGTTCAGCAATTGGCAAAACAAAGTGTCGAGAAAAATCCCGATCAGAAGGGAATAATCTCGCTTGACCCTGACTCGGATGGGATTGTGTTGGAGACCGGCGAAATAATCACGCCGGCTGACGAGCTTTTCCCGATTGCGAAACAACTGTCTGCGATGGGCAGTAAAGATTTTGAAAAATTCGTGGACGACTTAGGCGTAATTGTCGCAGGCTTGGGCAATGTGATGCTTGTCAAGCTGCTGAAAAAGCAAGTCACGCTCTTGGATAAGAAATTGCAGCAACTTGAAAAAGAGCGGGGATTCAGAATTGATAAACAAGATGATAATGGCAAAGGCAAATGGCCAACCATGACACATCAAATGTGAAAATATTTTACCAAATCAAAATAGGAGATAGAAATGTTTGAAAAATTATTCGATAAAGACAAAGAAAATCGTAAACTAAGGGACATAAAGATTAGTGAGATAAGTCTTGTAGATAAGCCTGCGAACAATTGCCGATTTCTGATTGAGAAGTTAGAAGCCGGTGAAACTTTCAATGACCTCGATGAGTTGATTAGTTGCGAAGCGTTTACCGATGAGCAGGCAGAGCAAATTGACGAAATTATGAAGTGGTTGGATTTAGACGATGACACCACTTCAGCGATCGGAGACCTTTTACTTGCAATCAATTCGCAGCCTGATATTGCAAAGAGTTGCGAAGAAAGTTGGCCGAGCATAAATCGCCAAGTGGATTCTGTAATTGACATTCCTTGCCTTATTAAAAAGTCCGAATTGAACTTAGTTGATGTTCTCTTGCAGAGCTTTGTTTCTAAAGCAGCATTGCAATCTGACGAAATTGAAATCATAAGTAAAGCACTTGAAATTATCAGTGATCTTGACGAGATTTCACTACAAGCTGTGTACGACTTGTTGAAAATTTCATTTTCAGAAGAGACATTGACTCACAAATGGCCGAGCTTATTTAAGCATATTGAAGTTGAGACACAACCAGTCAAGAAAACTGGGCTAAAATGGCCGTCAATTGTTTCACAAATATAAGTTAAAATTTTAGTGATAGAGTAAACCTGATTAAGGAGTCAAAAATGACAATAACAGAAATCCAAAGTAAAATTCAATCGACACTTGCTGAACAGAAAACAGACGAAGATGCGATAAACAGTCTCAGAGAATCACGTGCAAAATTAGTTGTTGAAAATTCCGACAAGAACAGTGAAGACATTGCTTCACTTGATTCACAACTCACTGCACTTAGAAATAAAATTGATGGCGCCCCAGCAGTCATCGAGGAATTGAACAGACAACTATCTGTCGAACAGCAGCGTGTCGCGGAAGCCGAAAGGGCAAAGACGCTGAAAAAGCAGAAAGAAATTTGTAAGGAAATAGAAACTCTTTCGCAGTCGTTCGTGAAGACTTTGCAGCGTGCGAATGAGATTAACAAAAATCTTCGATCGGCGTTGACTGATGAAGTAGCTATAAGAAATAAAACAAATGCAAATGTGCTTACCAAATGGTGTCACGGCAGTATGCAATCACTCGATATGCTGCTGCAAACCATGAAAGCTCAGCTTGAAGGCCGTCATACAACACCAATTGGACCAGGGATTGTTCGAGATGCCCGACTTTTGAGGCTTTGATGCTGTAGGAATTTTTTGTGAGACAAGTATATTTGATGTGATAATAAAAAGTAGTCGCTCTTTGAAAATTTCACAGCGAAATACCCGGAATCGCCCAAATCGCACCAGGACGCGTTAGAATTAAAAATGCGTAGTTTTATACGCCTTACAGCAAGAAAATCGCTCCTGGCGTGCGTGGGGCGCCTTAAAAACGATTCTGGCAGCGTACTTTTGTGTGTATTTGGTATTTTGGATATAAAATAAGCAGAACATCGCAATCGACTTTTATATTCATTTGTTTCCTTTCGAGATGCCTGCCTGGCACCTGCCATAAAGCATTACTGCGGGCAGGTATCTTTTTATTGAATCTTCAGTGACGAGATACGTTTGAAGCTTTTAATGCTTTCAAACTTTTTTATTCATTGGGCCGCCTCGCTCGTTGTGGGGCGGCCTCTCCTATTTGAACGGAATAACTTTCCTTCTGATCTCGTAAATTTACTAAATCAGAAAACAACTCAACGAGGAGTTGAGGAAGCATAAGACGCGGGAAGATATACCACGAGGGCTAATAAATTTATTAGCCCGTTGACAAAACCACCAACAGGGCAAACATTGAAAGCTTGGACAACATCTCGTAAATTTACGAGATGTTTATTCAAAAATCAAACATCATTTCAGGAATCTAACAAATTTGTTAGATGTCCATATAAAGACTCTCATAAATTTATGAGTCTTAGATTTAAGAATGAGAGATCATTCCAAATTGCAAAAACAAAAGGTGTTGGCTCACCAACAATCTCCAAATTCCTCGGCGGCAACTGGAACACGGGAAAGATACAAGGCGCTCTTGAAGTGCTCGATGATGAATCATCGAAGTATAAAACATGGGAGGAATTGCCTCACTGTTACAAAAATTTTTGTAACAGTAAAAGAAAACAAGATAAAAATTTTTGAAAAACGACAAGAATTTTTTGCGTTTTAGATTGAGAGAATGCGATAATATAGCATAAGGTAAGATCAGGTAAGGTACGGTGAGGTGAGGTAGGGTAAGGTCAGGTAAGGTAAGGTTTTTCATTATCAAATACCTCATACCGGTTGGAGGGGATTTTAATAACCCCCCCAACCGGTTTTTGCGTTCCAAGCGATTAAAAATCCGAAACCAGTACAAAACTACGCACTGAAGCGAGAAAACTCAACCAGGACAGCGTGGAGCGTCTTGGAATAGTGAGGGATGCCCAACCCCTGAGACTTTGAGACTGTAGGAATTTTTTGTGAAGTAGATCAGTTTCTTGCGATAATAATAGCAGATGAAAGAAGAACTGTTTACAAGATTAAGAGATAAAGCTCCTTTGTGTGCGTGTGGTTGCGGTACGCCTACGAAGTGGAATAAATGGCATAGGCGTTGGAGGACGTATATTCTTGGCCACAATCGGAAAGGCAAGAAACTCTCAGCAGAGATACGGGCAAAAATGAGCAAAGCTAAGACAGGCAAAAACAACCCCTTTTATAGAAAACATCTATCAGTAGAGCGCCGAAGAAATTCCAGCGGCCCAAATAATGGGAATTGGAAAAACGGTGCCTCTCTTGAGAACAGACCTCCCGAACTAACAACTTCGCTGATTCAATCTATTCGCAAACGTGACAACTTCCAATGCCAATTCTGTGGTGTCAAGCGAAAGAAAGGTCATCGTAAACTCGACACGCACCATATAGACGATGACAGACGTAACAACCACCCCGACAATCTAATCACGCTCTGCAAAGAGTGTCACGGAGAAACGAAAACTATTGGTGACAAAGCAGCTTGGCAGCGTGTGTATACCAACTTGATTAAGAAAATCAAGCGTGAGAATCCAGAGGGACATCAAGCAGCAGTGGAATTATATGAGCAGAATATAAAAATTTATTATTGACTTATAAGACAGTACAAATTATAATTGTGATTATGAACTCAGCACGAATCAAAACGATTATTGAAGCCCGCAGGAGTCAGTCTATGTGCTGAGTTCAGCTTCTGCGGGCTTTTCTTTTATGAAAGGCATGTGAATATGTCTGAGGAAAATGATCACGAACGAAAATACGAAGAAGCCAAAGCAGAACTCAACAGGTTTATGGAAAGCGGCGGTACTATGGAAGAATTAGAACAATTTATTAAACGAGCATGGGGTAATTTTGAAATGATGACTGCGATTGTGTCTTTGTTATTTCAGCATTCTAACGCTGCCGAAGAAGAAAGAGATGTGGGTGATTAAAATGAAAAAATTGTTATTGGCAGTTGTTTTATTGCTGGTCAGTGGTTGCGAATCAATGATCGCGGAATACGAGCAAGAGATTGAAGAGACACATCACAAATATTGCTGGTTCCAAAAGGGAAAAAGCATATTGCAAGCAAGAAGAGACTGTGATGAATGTATCTACGAAATCTGCAAAGCTGCAAATCCTTCGCAGACTTTATTTCAGCGTTGCATGAATCTGAGGGGCTATTATCTGTACAAAGCTACTGACTTGGAAGCTAAACAAATTCCGATACAGAAGGTGCAGGGTTGGGATAGTACCTTTATGCTTAATGATGTGGCGGAGGGGACAAGCTTACAGAAGGTCGAAAAAAATGGCAACTAAAACAAAACCGAAACTCCGCTTCGCCGCACTGTGCAGAGTCAGCACTGAACGGCAACGCAAAGGTGAATCTCTTAATGTCCAGAAAAGTCAAATTCAAAAAGCAGCAGACGAACTCGGTGGTAAGATTGTCCAATATTATGGTGGTGTAGAGCACGGAACAGCGGGATATGAAAAAGCCGAAATTGATAGGCTTTTAGCAGACGCTGAAAAGAAATCATGCCCATTTAATAGCGTCATCGTTAATCACACTGATAGATGGAGCCGTGACAATACTAAAAGCCATCAAGGGTTGCAAATACTGAATAACGCAAATATTCGGTTTTTTGTTCGCACTACCGAGTATGATTTAGAGATTCCTGAACACAGATTGTTTTTAGAAATGAGTGCAGTGTTCGGTTCGTTCCAAGCACGCCAGCAAAAACTAACTTCGATTGATTCAAGGATAAAAAAAGCTCAACGTGGTTGCTCAGCTTGCGGTAAGCGTCCCTTCGGCAGGACGTGGGGCAAGCAAGACGAGAGATGGGATGTTGACGAAAAAAAGAAAGCTATGGTTGAGGACGTTGCCAGAAGGTATCTGGCCGGTGAAAAGTTACCGATGCTTGCCGATGAATACGGCGTCAACGCTGCCAATTTACATAAAGTTCTTATGAAACGATGTAGTGATACTTGGACACAAAAGTTCAGAAAGAACAATGAAGTCATAACAGTCGAAACTAAAGTGCCACGCTTGTTATCAGAGCAGACTATTAACGCATTGAGGCGTAAAGCTGAGGCCAACCGCACGTACAATCACGGACAGCAAAAATACTTTTACTTGCTGCACGGATTTATTTTCTGCGAAGATTGCGGTTACGCAATGTTCGGCCAGACTAATCACAACGGCCATCAATACTACCGCCACGCCCACGAAAGGCGTATGAGGAAATGCAACACGACCAAGACATGGATACCCGAAGAGGTGATAAGCGACCTTGTGATGAAATACTTGTTTGACATGTTCGGCAATCCCGCAGCGATACAGAAAGCTGTCGAAAAGGCTATGCCTGATTTGCAGAAGATTAAACAGTACCAAAAGCGTGTTGGACGTATCGGCGATGAGCTAAAGAAAGTTGAGCGAAGTAGGGAGAGAACGCTACGCCGTATGAACAACGAAGATATAACCGAAAGCCAGGCGTCGAAGGAATTCAAGCTGCTCAAGCAAAAAGAAAGCAGTCTGTGTGCGGAACGAGATAGACTGAACGAATACCTGGGCAACAGGCCGAATGAAAGCACCATAAGGGATG
>Ga0307443_1001690_pt1 | contig 12828 bp, 8 predicted proteins | sample SalMarSW160220MG_FD_202148 | JGI IMG/M metagenome (GOLD analysis project Ga0307443, IMG submission 202148) | Salt marsh sediment microbial communities from the Plum Island Ecosystem LTER, Massachusetts, United States - SW1601-220 | ecosystem: Environmental > Aquatic > Marine > Intertidal zone >... | reverse complement strand
AAAAGCGGGAAGGGCCATGGTACGTCCCGGGAAAAAGATTGGTGATATAGGGTGGGCCATACAAACCTATGCCGAAAGCCACGGCTGCTCTGTGGTGCGTGAGTTCGTGGGTCATGGTGTTGGTTTTGAGTTCCATGAAGCCCCGCAGGTACCCCATTACGGCACTAAAGGAAAGGGCATAATCCTTGTCCCTGGTATGGTGTTTACCATCGAACCTATGATCAATCTAGGGAAAAGAGAACTTCATATCCTGGAAGACGGCTGGACAGCCGTTACGGATGACGGTTCCCTTTCCGCGCAGTTCGAACAGACATACCATGTAACCGAAGATGGCTTTGAGGTCCTGACTCCATATGACCTAGATGCGCCCCTCTTACCTCAAAATTAGCATTTTTAATTACCGTTTGTTGCGCCATCCTATTCGCGATGTCCCCCGTTGCCTATAGTCTAGACGGTCTATATGTGAGCGGCAATATTGGTTTTTCGGAAATTAATGATATGAATCTCACTGATAGAGGAATGTTTTCGGTCCCTCAAAAGGATATTGAACCGGATACTGGGATGGCACTCGCGGTGGCCATAGGATATCGTCCTTTTGATATGCTTCGGTTAGAGGGAGAGATTTGATACCAGATAAATGACGTTGATAAAGCAAATGCGATTTCATATAATGGTGACGTCTCCTGTGTTAATATTATGCTGAACGGATACTTTGAGCCTGCTATCGGAAATGGCAAGGTATATCAGCCATACATCACTTTTGGTGTTGGATGGTCTGGTGTCAGAGCTGATTTTACTTTAGTAACAGAACAAAGATATTGGGGTCCTCCTAATAATGATCCCCCGAGCGTAATCTATGACACAGGTTATGGGACATTTGCTTATCAGGTAGGTGCGGGAGTAGGTTATGAGATAAATGAAAAAATAACCCTCGATTGCATGTATCGTTTTAAGTGGGTTGGAGATAACCTTCATTTTGGAACCACTGAAGTAGAATATAACAGCCATAACCTTTTGTTTGGTGTAAGATACACCTTCTAATCTCCCATTTGGAGCTGTTTCAAAGGATAGGGCAAGTGTCAATGTATGTTGCTGAGGCTTGTCCTTTATATTACTATCAAATCTGCTTTTGACTTCTGCATAATATAAATAGGAGTCAAAGGCAGATTTGATTTTTCTATAACTATTTTGTCAATTTATTCTAATTCTTTTATCTTTAACTTTTTAATGAATAAGTGGATAAGTTTACAGCGTCCCCATTTATTACACATTTATTACAAATGGCGTTAGACTAACGAAAATCGTTTTATTTTTCCTGGTTTATCATTTAAACTCAGACCATATAAATGAGTCGTGTGAAAAGTTTCAAGACATCTATATTTAGCACGAACATATTTTATCTCTAACGGGGGAGGTGCGATATGAAAAAGCTAGAAAATAGTCAAGGTTTCAAATTCAGACACATTAGCCTTTTGATATTTATACTCACTCTGATGAGCGGATGCGCCACGTTTGGAGCAGATGAAGGGGATTTAAGAAAACGTGATGTGACAACGGATGGTCTGACAGTCATAAAGTCTACCAGGCATACTGAAAAACAAATTAAGGATGGCGTCGATTGGTCCGAATATACCAAGTATCAAATCACAAGGGTTGAAGTGAGTTTTCGGAAGAACTGGAAGCGAGACTACAATATGAGCCAAAGGGCCTTATCAATGCAAGTCACTGACGAGGACATGGCCAGGATACGAGAAAGCATGGGGAAAATGGTCTATGAAGAATTTGATAGCGCGCTTCAAAAAGAGGGGGGCTTAACGAAGGTAGATCAGGCCGATTCAAACACACTGATTTTTAAGCCCAAGATCATCAATCTGAATGTATACGCTCCGGATTTCGATTCGGCATACATTTCCAGATCTTATGTGAGACAAGCCGGTCGAGCCACATTATTTTTGGAGGTTTATGACGCCGTAAGCGGTGAAATTCTTTCCCGTTGGGTAGACACCCGGGAAGATCCCGACAGAGGCTATTTTGACTGGGCAAATCGAATAACCAATGCCGCGCGAGCTAAACTTGTTGTCCGTGCCTGGGCAAAACGTTTGGTCGAAGGACTGGATTAACGAACATTTGGATAATGGGCCTCAAAACCGTGAAGATAAGTGGACTAAGAGCATTGCTGCTAAGAGCATTGCTGTTGGCAACAAAGGTTTTGTGGAGACCGTTAAATCTGCATTTGGATTTCGTGCAAAGGGAAGAAAGACCAGGGAGGCGGGAGCAGGTTTCGAACTTCGTGAACCGCCTGCCCCCTATGGAGCCCTTTTTGGGGGCAAAAACGAAGATATAGGGGCCGACAACACCTATTATTGGGACATTAATCTCTAATAATCAGCATGTTATCGCGGCCCGACCCCAGACACATAGTCGGAGCATTGCGGAGTTGTCCGCCTTTGTCTTGGCGGAGATCCCGCCCGGTGGGGGCGGGCCGCAGGGATTTTCAAATACAATAAAAGCAAAACGGTGCAGTAATAGATTTGAATAATCAGGTGGTTAGTCTTTTTACTTGACAATAGATCAATCGAGTGATTACTGTCAATTTACATCACAACAAGACACTTTTTGATTGGTATCACAGCAGATAGCACATTCACCTTAACGAATAATTCTTAAATTTCAAAAAGTTAAGGTTCAAATCGACGAAAATAGAAATATGAATATTTCGCATGATCGGAAATTGAGCAGTCTGGTAGCGCCTATGATGCTATTCATTGTGATGGGAGCTACAAGACCTGTTAATGCCGAGCAACCGCTGACCATAGAAGTGAGTCGCTGTGTTAACATCAAATCCGCCATTGAACGGCTCACCTGTTACGATGAGTTGGCGTATCAGGCACAGCAGGCCAATTCAGAGATAGAAGCCGCTGATTTAAGTGAACCGGAATCGGATTCCGCTTCAGATGCTCCGGTCGCGATTATTGAGCAGGAAAGCGTTGCCGCTACGGCGGTTATACAAAGTACGCCGGTGGTGGAACAAGTCCCCGTGACCGACCAAACGGTAAACGAAGCCGGCCCTGTTACCGAAGAGAATTTTGGTCTTCCTCCCGAAAAGAAGGACGATGAAAAAGATCTCGTTGAACTTCACTCGACCATCAGCAAATTGAAAGAAACCGTTCCCGGCAGGTACCTGATCACTTTGGAAAACGGCCAGGTCTGGCGGCAGATGGTGGGTAAACGTTACCAGCTCAGAGTGGGGCACAACGTTCGGATCTATCCTACGGGTTGGGGTAAATCCTTTCGTCTCTCAGCGGAAGGGGTGAAAGGCTTTGTCCAAGTCGAAAGAGTGCGTTGATTGCTGGATTGCCTTTCCGTCTTCTGAATCCCTTATTCTCACCGATTCCATCCAGGCAAAAAGGAAAGCCCACCGGATGATGGGGCGGCATTGTTCTTGACACACAAGAAAATCATCCTGTACGAGATGAATCTAAGAATAGAGATTCTTTATTCTTTTTCCTAAAAAAAAGTAAGGTCTTAGGACATTTTACTTGACACAGGATTTATTTCCATATACATAGTTTAATACTAAAACAGTATCTTAACCAACTATTCTCGCTCAAAAAAACATATTCTTCAACTATCAACACCTTTTGCTCTAAACAACCTTTGACTGCAAGAGGGGGGGCTTATGATCCCTAAATTCGGAATCGACTTTCATCTACAACGATTTCACCTAGGTTAGGCCTTTTGACCTTCCGCTATTTTTTCTGGGTCGGTCTACAGGGTCTTATCAAATCAACATTAAAGGGAGGAGGAAAAAATGAAAACATCGAACAAGAGGAATCTTTTCAAATGTGTATTCACATTGTTGCTGGCCCTCGGCATGGCATTAGTCGGCGGGCCGGCAATGGGCCAGGATGAGGGTGAAGCAGCGGCCCAGGGTGCGTCGGATGAAGAAGAGTTCGTGCTGGAAGAAGTTGTAGTCACCGGTTCACGAATTCCTCGTCGCGATTACGAGTCATTTAGCCCAATCGTCACAATCAAGGCTGAAATATTCGAAGATCGATCCAATATTGGTTTGGAAGCGACGCTGAACCAGATGCCGCAATTCACTCCGGCAGGTACTCAATCGTTACGCAGTTCTGCCGCCACGCCATGTCCCACTGCGACGACAGCAGCGGGTGCCGCGACGGTAAACCTGAGAGGTCTGGGAACGAATAGAAGCCTGGTTCTGGTGGATGGTAAACGTGTCCAGCCTATTAATGCCGCGCTGGTGGTCGACCTCAATACCATTCCATCCGCCGCTATCGAATCAGTTGAAGTCATTACCGGCGGCGCGGCCGCCGTTTATGGCGCTGATGCTATTGCCGGTGTTGTGAACTTAATACTGAAGAAAGATTTCACAGGCGCGTCATTCGATGCTCAATATGGAATTACCGAAGAAGGTGACGGCAAAGAACTTCAACTCAGCGGTCTGTTGGGTGCCGATCTTGCCGATGGTCGCGGCAACGTCACGATGGGTTTCAGCTATGCAGATAGAGGCATTATCATGAGTAAAGATCGCGAATTTATTACCGATGGCTGGAAAGACCCCGGTACCATTGCTTATAGTAGTGCACAACCTTTAGGCGCTTCCAGGATGCCCGCCTATAATCCGTCAGGTAATCCGCCAGCCGCGGGCTGGGGCGCGGCTCTATACCGCGTCGATCAAAACAGCAACGTATTTGACGAAGAGAATCCGTTAGATCCGGCCCACCCTTATACCGGTCCGATAGGATATGACTCCGGCTTTAAAATTGGTCCAGACGGTGTGCTTAGCTATATCAATAAAGACACTGAATATTTGCAATTGCCCCTGGAGCGATATTCGATCTTTGGATCCGGAAGTTATAATTTTACTGATACCATTGAGTTTTATATGGATCTGCGCTATTCGGAGAACGAAACTCTAGCGATCGCCAACCAGCAACAATTTTTTAACATCTGGGCCATACAAGTGCCCTATAACCAGCAGTATGACGATCCCGATTCGCCGGATTTCGGTCAAGCGCCTGCCGGTGTGGCTCAACATCCAGTGCCTGCCCAATTGGCCGATTTGTTAAATTCGCGACCGACTGATCCCTTGACTTCACCATGGACTTTAGAACAATCTATGCATTACTTGCCGCCTTATCAGACACTTACGACAGGTAACGTGTATCAGGTCAGCGGTGGTGTGCGTGGCGAGTTTGGATCCGGGTTCACTGATGATTGGACCTGGGACCTGTATTATTCTCACGGCAAGTCAACGATCAACGTTCAGCAGCTCGAAGGTTTTACGCATTTACCAAGGTCCCAGCAAATATATGAGGCTGACCAATATGGCAAGGACTGGTCGGGGACGGGTGCAATATCCGTTATCTCTTCCTGCAAAAGTGGAATTCCAGTATTTAACGAAGACGGCAGTGTCAACACTTCATCCTACGTCAGTCAGGATTGTGCCAATTACATGACCCTTCGCATGAACCACGTAACTACCCTGGAACAAAATATCTTTGAAGCCAACATGCAGGGCAGTATTTTTGAATTGCCCTGGTCCGGGGAGATTCAGTTCGCGGCGGGTGCCGGTTATCGCGAAGAAGAATTTCGATTTAATCCCGACACCGGTTTTAATGCCTACCAAGAGTACGCCAATGTCGTTGGTAATATCGCGTTACCGGTGCCTGTAAACGGCAGTACCGATGTAAAAGAGGTTTATGGGGAATTATTGATCCCGGTACTCAAGGACTTGCCTTTAATAAAAAGTTTTACCCTGGAACCGGGCTACCGCATATCGGACTACAGTATGGGGGAAGAAGTGGATACCTATAAGGTAATGGCGGACTGGAAAGTCACTGATTGGGTCCGTTTCCGCGGTGGCGTGCAGTATGCAAACCGCGCTCCAAATACGGCCGAGCTGTTTATGCCAACAGGCGCCAGTCAAATTGTATTCGGCACGGATGCCTGTGGTTGTTGGGCACAAGGACCGGATTGGGGTAATAAACCTGGAAACCTCAACCGCTTAAATGTGCAGACCCTGTGTGAATACTTAATGATCCGCGACGGCGCGCCGGATCCCTTTGACATATACATTCCTGGGGACACCGCGGATACCTGGGCATATAACGTCTTTGGTCAGTCGTTTAACTTCCCCTTTGTCTTGGCAATAACGGGTGGTAATCCAGACCTGAAATCCGAGACGGCCGATACCGAGACCTTGGGGATCGTTATCAACTCGCCTTTTTTAGCGCCGGCCCTGCAAAATCTGCGGCTCTCTATTGACTATTACAACATCGAAGTTGAAGGCGCGATTGCCGCCCCCGATCATAATACGGTGTATCAGCAATGTCTGGATCCCCAGTACAACCCCTTGATAGCCTCAACTCCCGGAACCTACACCGGCGAAGAACTGGCAGCCGGCAACCCCTATTGCGCTTTCATTAACCGGGAGTACCTAGACGATGGGATGAATATTTTCGGTGCCGACCGAAATTTCGACGCAACCTACATTAACATGGGGGCGATTTTCTCTGAGGGCTACGATGTCCAAATCGATTGGAGTTCAAATTTTTCCGACATCGGACTTGATTCCATTCCCGGGACCCTGGGTGTGAACGCGCTGGTGAGTGTTCTTGAAAAATATGCGGTAATACCATTCCCAGGAGCAGAAGTTATTGACTACACGGGAACCACAGTCAATACATCCTTCGATTGGCAAACGCTTACCACCTTTACCTACAGCAACGGTGGATTCTCCGGTGGTTTACGCTGGAGGCATTTGCCAGAGCTGGATCCAGCGCCCGGTAGCGCCTCCGATATTCAAGGCGTAGGCGCCTATGATCAATTTGATCTATTTGCCCGCTATGTCATTGGTGACAACATAGAATTGCGCGGTGGCATCGATAACCTGCTTTACGCCAAACCGGAGACTTTCGGCGCAAGTTCAACCGACAACAATCTTGGCAGTTTTATTATCAGCCACGATTATATTGGTCGCAGATTCTACCTGGCAGCAAAAGTTTGGTTTTAAGTGCTAAATTAAATTAGCTCTTCACTTAATAAGCCCGCCAACAATCTTGTTGACGGGCTTATTTCTTTAGTTTGCTAAGGCTTGAAACTTTCTGAATAGGATTCAAAAAATCTTTTTCTTACGCTCCGAAAGAGTTGCCCATTATTTCTAGCAAATACTTTTTAATTACCCGCAAAGTGCTTTGAGCTACACATTAAGCGCTGGATTTTTATAGCGGCATCGACATCGAGTTTCGCTAATGTGACTCTAAAATTGTTTGTGGTTGCGCTGAACTGTTTTTAGTTAGCATCTAACTTTCTTGATTGCAGTTGGTAAAGATTAGAGATATTTTAGACGTATGGGAAAAGCTTGATGATATTGTCTACTCAAAAATTCAGGACGCCGGAAAACGCCTGAGTATACAAGATCCTCTTGAAGGATTGACGAGTACACAGTCACAGGCCGTTCTAAAGATAAGCAGGATCAGTCCGTGCACATTATCTGAGGCTGCCAAGACCCTTAGGATCACAAAATCCTCTGCATCAGTCCTGGTTGAAAGACTTGTTGTAAAGGGGGTCCTAGAAAGAAGGCAGGACCCTACCAACAGGAGGCGTGTCCTTATTACCGTTGCACATCAGGCTCAAAGGTTTTTGGAGACTGTAGATGAAGAACTCATGAATGAGATAGGAAAGATAGCCAAAGAAATGGGGCCTGACACTTTTAGCAAATGGCATGAGGCTGTTCAGGCCATCGGTATTGCGATTGAGAAAATCAATGAAGCAGGAAAACAGGACCAACAATAGCCTTGAGGAACTAGGAACCGAGTCAGTGTCAACATATAGCCACTCGTTCGACCTAGAGGCTCTCGACAGGTTATCAGAAGCTGGAAGTTGGGAGGTGGAATAGTCGAAGGCGTGTTTGAGGGGCTTCGGCGGCCCTGTTGCCTTGGGCGGTGGTCTTGTTTTTACATCCCACAAGTTCATATGCTTGAGGATCTTCTTTATAACCTTCTCATCCTCTATCACGCTGATAACCTTCATCTCCCCGGAACATTTCGGACAAGTCAACGGATCAACTTCATAGATCTTCTGAATCAAGCTGGCCCAGTTTTTTCTGTATTCCCTGGCCCAGACCGATAAAAGGTGATCAAAGCCTAAAAATGAGGCATTGCATTATAGATCGTTTAAAGTAAATGGGAATGCGAGTCGCACCAGGGCGGGCCTTTAATGAGCCAGATGGTTCCAGAATACAGGGGATCACATCATCCCTGTTTTGTCTTTCCCTCTTTCCGCGACAGAGATTGCTGTAATAGCCGTAATACCGGACCATTTGCTCCCCCCTGTTCGGAACATGTGAACATCAGCCTTCGCTAAAGCTTCGGCCTGACAGGCATGGCAGCCATCCATTCAAGGGCATCGAATGTCTTTTCTTTTTTATTGTCTTTTGATCTGTAAACAACCTTTGATTCTTCCTGAATATAGGTCATTCCCTGGCCCAGACCGATCACCAGTCTTGTATACTCGAAAAGCCAAGTCTGGATTATGCACAGTCAAAACCAAAGTTAGACAAACGGATCGCACCAGGGCGGGCTCTCCTGAGAAAAAGAGGCGCGGATGATGTATCTGGCCAGATTTTCCATTGCGTCTTTCTCATCACGTTTAATCCTTGGTCCGCAAAATACATTAAACCCCTAATGACGCCAATTTGACAGCATTGCTATCAAATCCTTTGTGATCTTGCCCTTTTTAAGAAGCATCTTTAATATTTGATGCTGAAATATCTTTTCCAATTTTTTTAGATCATATAAGGGCGCAACCCTGAACATGCCATCTCCATAAAAACATCCATCCGTACAAAGGATATGACAATGGGGGTTGAATCCCAAAAAATCCCCAAATGTCTGAATGGCAATCACGGCGCCCGGCATTGGCGCTTTTTGATGCACATTTTCCATGAGAAACAGATTTAAGGCTCTCCATGCGCAACGGCTCAGTTCGGTAAGGAGTTTGCGGTTCCCGGATCAAGTCCGGGACAGGCTCCCAGGAAATACCTGCGGAGGATCTTTGGTATGCTGAAAACGAAATGACGATGGGGCACAGCCTTGAGCACTTCTCCACAGAGCCACTCACCGAATTCCACAACACGCTTCTGATGGCAGGAAGGGCAGAAATGGCGGCGCTTGCATGAGAATGCTAAAAGATACTCATGACCGCAATCTTTGCATCTGACCCTGGCAAAGCCGTTATGCAGAATCCCACAGTCCAGATAGCGGTAAATCACCTTCTTTACATAAGGACGGAAGAACCCGTATTCCCGCTCAAACCGGTCCTCATAAACCTGTTCGAACCTTTCAAAATTGTCTTCAACACATTGGTAATACGGGGAGCTTTGAGGTTTGCGCTGCCTGTAAACAGATCCTGAAATGAATATCGCCGCCTTTCGAATAAACTGGTCAAAGCCATTTCTACGGCAATACTCATGCCAAAAGTTATTGAATTTAGGACCTGTTCAAGAAAGCGCTATATGTTGGATTATGTCCATTAAGCGAATACCAATTGTTATATAAGCTATATTCAATGCCTTTTGCTCCGGACGATGAAATTGCTTAATTATATGTGTATCGGTGCACTTAAGGAAGGGCAAATCTCGGATTTAATTGGAAAGGAGGATAGGCCACCTCATCATATGGTTGAATAGTAAATATGGACGCTGTTAGCTTATCAAGTTAAATACTTGGTAGCGTTGTCAATAGGAGACCTGCTATATAAAGCTCCATTCAGGCCCTTAAGTATCTACATTATGCGTCAAAGCCGTTGTAGTAATACGCCAGACGAACTTTTGTCACCATTAAGCGCTCCCTCCGTACTCCATTTACTCACATTGACCCTTATATTAACAAGTCCTAAACAGTCGTTCCACCCTGCTCGTTGTCCTGCCATTCAGTCGGTTTTCTATCGCTGTGAACATATCTCCCCTGGCATTCTCAAGATACGATATTGTGTGCTTAAATCCCTTGAGAGTGCAATACCCTTTAGTAAGAATAGCCGTTTCCTTCCCATGTCGAGTCTTCCAATTGAACTCCCTGTCATTCCCACAACATTTGCAGGCAAAAGACTTCTTCTTCAAGCCCATTTCATATTCACCAAAACCGATAAGCGCTTTTTGGAAAAAATCCTCCAGAAGCTGTGGCAATAACATCAAGAACGCTTTCATAATGGATGAAAACTTACTGCTGTCTAAATTAACCCTAAATTGACACTCAAAATCAATAGTGATATCTTTTCATTGTTGGGTATATCCCATATTGCCCTCCCTTTATTTGTTTTTTTTCCAAAAACATTTATATCATAAATGGAGGGCAATCTTTTTTGCCCAAGTCTCTTATTTTCTACACTACTAATAATTTATCTTATTAAGATGTATGGAGACATCCTCAATCATATTAATCGCCTTTCTGATCGACAGCCTTATAGGCGATCCTCAATATCGTCTTCACCCCGTAAGGTTAATAGGGAAAGGGATCGAACTATGTCTCAGACTCCTGAAAAGGATCGGAATAAAGGGCAGGGGCGCCGGCATACTCTTAACCCTGTTCATGATCATCGCATCTGTAGGCTCATACGGCATCATCCATTTTGCGCTCAAGGACATCTTTAATCACATAATACCTGTAACCAAGGCATTGGAATCGGGCGACCTCCCTGCCGCCAGAAGGGCCGTGGGTTTGGTAGTGGGACGTGATGTCATTTCCCTGGACAGGTCAGGAGTGACTAGGGCGGCTGTTGAGACCCTGGCGGAGAACTTTGTAGACGGCTTTCTTTCCCCGGTGTTCTGGTATGTGGCCGGATGTGTTAGCGGATCCCTTGCCGGTTTTGACCCCGTGTTTTGTGGTATCTCGGTTATGATAATCTTCAAGGGAGCAAGCACTCTCGATTCCATGGTGGGTCACAAGAATGAAGAATTCTTAAACATAGGATGGATGGGGGCCAGGCTGGATGATACAATGAACTATATCCCCGCGCGCCTGTCCCTGGTCATACTGGTTATAGGCTCATGGTTCGGCCCTTTTCATTCCATTGACGGGGTGAGGGTTGCCTTAAGGGACAGGCTTAAGCATGAATCGCCCAACTCCTCGCACCCGGAAAGTTTTGTAGCCGGGGTATTGAATATCCGCCTGGCCGGTCCCATAAAATATTCCGAAGGGATAAAAGACTATCCATGGCTGGGTGCGGAGTATGGAGACCCTTGCCTGGGGCATATAGTAATGAGTATGCGGCTTATAATGGTTTCATCATGGATAGCGATAATTATTGCCTGTGTAATATTATTTTAGCAGGAAATTTCAAGGTCTTTTTGCCTTTCCCCACGGCCTCTCTTTACCGAACTGCTCATCGCACCACCGGGTCATGGAGTTTAACCTGTCCTCCAGGGTCTGCCTGTATTCCTCCAGTTCCTCCCCTTTGGCTGAAAAGGGGACCCATATTGGTTCCCCGTAATAGTAGGAGATGCGGGCAAAGGGTTTGGGTATTATAGACCTGTCCCAGCTGTTAAGGACCCAGCATCTGTCGGCTCCCCACACTATGGGAATAATGGGTGCTCCGCTTAGGCGGGCCAGGATTACGGTGCCGATCTTTGCCACGCGGGGAGGTCCCAGCGGTCCGTCCAGGACCATTCCTCCGTTAGTGCCGGCATCCATGCGCTTTTTAAGTTCGCTGAGGGCATCCATGCCGCCCCGGCTGGAAGACCCGCGAACGTCCTTTAACCCCAGGGCATTTATAAGTCGAGCAGCGTATTCGCCGTCACGGCTCTGACTGACCATTACGGTGACATTTCCATTACCAAGCCGGTGGATGTGATAGATAAGCCTCTGGTGCCATGACGCGTAGATAACCCCATTCTGGAACCGGGACAAAGCGACCCTCTCGTTTTCCACACCTTCAAGCTTAACCAGGCGATAGGTGAGGAAAAGGAGGCTTACAAACAGTGAGAACAGGGGAACGGCGATGTTGAAGATTATGGGGTCATACCAGTAGGTAAGTTTTTTAGTTTTCTTCGACACAAACATCCCTCCTGACCAAGCGAGGAGACTCTATAACATGTTAAGATACATGGCAAGATTTATAGTATTCTCCAGCGATTGAATGGACGAAAAACCACAAATTATCGTGACCGGAGAAAATCACTATTATACTACGGTCACACCTGTTCTTTTCAAGACGACATCTATGGCATTCAGTGCACGTAGTCTTATTTTCAAGGGTTTGGCAGACCTTTTCCTGGTGGCAACGGGAAATTCTGCCAGGGATTCTGGTAGAGCAAACCCTTGAAAATCAGCCCACTGCAGGCCTTGGGTGGAATTCTTTTTGAGATGTCGTCTTTCCAAGAACAGCCGTGACCTCAGGTCATCATATATTGCCATATATGGCGCATGGGGTTCTCTTTTAAGCGGCGAACTGGTTTATGTGCAATAACCCTGCACAAAACCAGACGAGGCGGGCGGGTAGCCTTTTCCAGACTTGGCCGAACTGGAGAATTTTTTATTATCTCGTAAGTATTCCGCCCGCCTGGGTGGCACCTTACGTAATTAGCATGCTGTTAATGTCTTCGCCCCTTAAGAGAGAACCCCATGGGCCATACTTGTAATGAGGTTTAATCTTTTACTTGTCTAAGTACTCATTAACCGGATGAACCAAAAATCTTCTTTGGGGTTATTAAAAGTAATAATTAGTAATTATTGGTAAATGAGGGAAATAAATGAATCATTTTAAAATAAAACTTGACAGGAATAACTTATAAAGTTAATAAGACAT
>Ga0307443_1001678_pt1 | contig 12869 bp, 12 predicted proteins | sample SalMarSW160220MG_FD_202148 | JGI IMG/M metagenome (GOLD analysis project Ga0307443, IMG submission 202148) | Salt marsh sediment microbial communities from the Plum Island Ecosystem LTER, Massachusetts, United States - SW1601-220 | ecosystem: Environmental > Aquatic > Marine > Intertidal zone >... | reverse complement strand
CTGCCCCGTCTGTCCCAACCCGATGAATACAACCAGTGCCAAGGAGAGATACCACCCTGTGTTAAAAGAAAAGGCTATCAGCGCCAGGCTTAAAATCAGGCCGCTGAACAGCATCAGAATGCCGCGCTTTTTATTCGACATAGAGGCAAGGACGAACGAGACCACGATGGCCCCTATTCCGGAGACGGCCATCAGTATGCCCATGCCTACTTCCCCCACCTTCAGGACATCCTCGGTGAACATGGGCAACAGCATGTTAAAAGGCATACCCAGGATGGTGCAGCCGAGGGTAAACAGGAGGACGAGCATGACGGTAGTCTCCGCACGGACATACCGGAACCCCTCCACCACTTCCGTGGCGGTGCTGCTGCCCTCGCGGACTATCGGGCGATTAGGCGGTATCTTGAAAAGGAAAATAACGGAGAATAAATACAGCCCCGTCATGATATAGTACACTATGTCGAAGTCCCAGGCGGCGATAATAAACCCCGTGGCCGCCGGGGAAATAATCCGGAAAACGTTCATCCCCATGTTGTTCAGGGATATCGCGTTCATCAGGTCTTCCGGGCTGACGATTTCAGGGACCATGGAGGCACGCGATGGCATCATAATACCCATGACGATTCCCTGCAAAATGCTGGAGACTATCAGGACCCACCAGGAGCCGGGCACGTCCTTGCTTAGATAGTTCATTGACAGGGCTATAGCGACACCGAGGGAAATTACCGCCGAGAGCGCCTGACTCCAGATAAGTATCTTCTTCTTTTCCACGCGGTCGGCCAAGGCGCCGCCGTAAAGCGATAGGACAAGCATGGGGATAGACCCGGCCAGGGCCATCAGACCCAGGATAGACCCGGAGCCGGTAATACGGTAAATGAGCAGGGTGCGGGTCACCATCTGCATCTGCATAGGGCCCCAGTGGCCTATCAGTGAGTAATAGTAGAGGCGGTAGAGAGGATTTCTAAAGGAACTGAAGACCCTCCTGCCGTATCCCGCTATACCCCCACTCGCCGGCGACTCTCTTATCCCCGGTTCCCTGCTGCGGTATTCATCCAGATCGTTGTTCACTTATACAATCCTATACTTATGCTGAATCGTTGAGAAAGGAAACATCATCCGAAAAGAAATGCGGTCTCCGGAGGATGCTTCTTTAATTTTACAACGCTATGCTCTTTCAGGCAAGAAAAGACATGAAATTGGATTACATTGCATTGACTTAAGTCACGAGCGCTGATAACATTATGGCGAGGGGTAATGATGACCAACAAACAGGATATTCCGAGGTTAGTTTTATTTCCGCAGACGGCCGAAGCCGATGAAAAGGGCCATCTGGTAATCGGCGGGTGCGATTGCGTGGCGCTGGCCGGGGAGTTCGGCACGCCCCTGTACGTCTTTGACGAAACCGACCTGCGCAGCCGGTGCGCCGAGTTCAAGACGGAATTTACGCAGCGCTATCCGGATACCACCGTATGTTACTCCGCCAAGGCTTTTTCTACCAGGGCCATGCTGCAGCTTGTCAAAGAGGAGGGGCTCGACCTGGACGTGGTCTCGGGCGGGGAGCTCGAAATCGCCCGCTCGGTGGACTTTCCCATGAAGAGTGTCCATTTCCCCGGCAATAACAAGTCGGTGGAAGAGCTTGAAACGGCCGTTCAATACGGCATAGGCCATATCGTGGTGGATAACCTCCACGAACTGGATATGCTGATAAAAATCGCCGGTAAGAAGACGGTTAATATCCTGCTGCGCCTATCACCCGGTATAGACGCGCATACCCACGCATTCACTACCACCGGCATCGTGGACTCCAAGTTCGGTCTGACGCGTTCGACCTGGGATGAGGCTGTTGCCACGGCACTGGCCGCACCCAATCTGAACGTAGACGGTCTGCACTTCCACATCGGCTCGGGAATATTTGAGACAGAGCCGTACGAGAAGTCAATTGACGTCATGCTGGAGTACGCGTCGGTAATAAAGCAGCAGCATAATTTTGAAACCAGGGTGATAAGCATCGGCGGGGGATTCGGCGTACAGTACACGCTGGACGAAACAGCGCCCCCTGTCTCCACCTGGGCCGGGGTGATAGCCGACAAGATTACCGGCAGATGCCGCGCACTGAAGCTGACTCCGCCGAGGCTCATCATCGAGCCGGGCCGGGCGATAGCAGCCCGCGCCGGGGTGGCGCTGTACCGGGTGGGAGTGATAAAGGACATCCCGGGTATACGAAGGTACGTCTGCGTGGACGGGGGGATGGGCGATAACATCCGCCAGCCGATGTACGGCGCCGAACTGGAAGCGCTGGTGGCCAATAAAGCTACGGCCAAGGACACTGATAAAGTCACCATTGCCGGCAGGTACTGCGAATCAGGCGATGTCCTGATTAAGGAAATCAGTCTGCCTGCCGTAGCAACGGACGATATACTGGCGATAGCCGGCAGCGGCGCCTACTGCGTGCCGCTGCAAAGCAACTACAACGCATCTTGCCGTCCGGCTATCGTTTTCGTCAGGGACGGTAAGGCCCGCCTCGTCCGGCGCCGGGAAACCCTTCAAGATATTATCCGGAACGACCTGATATAACGAGGAGACCCTTAATGTGGCAGGTAATCGGACAGACCCGGGCGGTCTCTCTGTTGCAGCATAGTCTGGAATCAGGTACACTCGCCCACGCCTACCTGTTCGTCGGGCCGGAACATGTCGGCAAGATGACGCTGGCGATAAATCTGGCGCAGGCGCTTAATTGTGAGGCCGCCGAACGCCCCTGCCTCACGTGCCCCTCCTGCCGGAAAATAGCCGCGGGCGGTCATGCCGATGTCCAGGTTATCGGCCTGACCCGGAACGAGGACGAGACGGAAGCCAAGCTGATTCACATCGAGCAAATAAAGGAGATACAGCATTCGGCCAATCTGCCGCCGTTCGAGGGACACCGCAAGGTCTTTATTATTGAAACGGCCGAACTCCTATCGTCGGACGCGGCCAATCGCCTGCTGAAGACGCTGGAGGAACCCCCCGATAACGTTACCTTTATACTGCTAACCGTAAACGACAGGTTACTGCCGACCACCGTAGTCTCCCGCTGCCAGCGACTGGAACTGCCTCCGCTATCGATAAACACGGCGGCTTCAGCCCTGGCGGATAATTGCGGCATTGAGCCGGAGCGGGCCAGGCTCCTGGCCGGACTCTCCCACGGCTGCCCGGGATGGGCCATCACGGCGAGCAATAACGATACATTATTGCAGCAGCGCAATAAAGGACTGGACCAGCAGCTTGAAATCATCAATGCCGATTATGAAGAACGCTTCGCTTACGCCGCGCAGCTCGCCGCCCGGTTCAGTCAGAACCGCGGCGCGGTCTATGAAATACTGGACCTGTGGCTGGACTACTGGCGCGACCTCATGTTGGTTAAACTGGGCTGCTATGATATGATTACTAATATCGACCGTAAGGATGAACTGGTCGAGTTAGCGACGAGCTATCGACTTGACCAGATAAAAGCCTTCATCGACACTATCGGGTCGGCCGCGCTACAACTCCGGCAGAACGTCAACGCACGGCTGGCGCTGGAGGTGTTGATGCTGGATATACCCTTAAAGAAGGAAGGCGGCGTTAAATATGGCTAATACCGTTGGAATACGTTTTAAAAGGGCCGGCAAGGTCTATTACTTCGACGCCGGTGATATCGCGCTGGAACCCGGCGACCGTGCCATCGTGAAGACAAGCCGCGGTATGGAACTGGGATACGTAGTTATCGCCCCCGGTCAGGTACTGGCCAGCGGGGCAGAGGAAAACTTGAGCCCGGTGGTGCGTAAAGCGGAATCGGAGGATATCGAAAAGGCCGAGGAGCTTAATGCGAAGGCGCAGGAAGCCTTGATAGAGTGCGGTAAGATAATTGGGGAACTGGAGTTGTCCATGAAATTGCTTTCCGCCGAATATAATCTCGATGGCAACCGTCTGACGTTCCTTTTCAGCGCGGAGGAGAGGGTGGACTTCCGCGAACTGGTGCGGCGGCTGACCGGCAAATTCAAGGTGAGAGTGGAACTGCGCCAGGTGGGAAGTCGGGACGAAGCTAAACTGCTGGGCAGCTTCGGGCGGTGCGGTCGCCCCCTTTGCTGTACGTCTTTCCTGACCGAGTTCACACCGGTTTCCATCAAGATGGCCAAGGAGCAGGACCTGCCGCTTAACCCGATGAAAATTTCCGGGGCGTGCGGTCGCCTGATGTGCTGCCTGGCTTATGAAGGAGAACAGTACCGCCTTATGAAGGAGAAAATGCCCAGGGCGGGGCAACGCGTATCCACTCGCATGGGCGAGGCTACGGTGGTAGGCAATAATCCGCTGAAGGAAACGGTTACGGTCGAGATGGATAGCGAAGCTACGGTAGAGCTGCCCCTCGCCGATGTTTCTTATTGATTGACAGCTATTGCGGCAGGTACTTGCGCCACTCATCCCGCTTGTCCAGGTAATGATAGGGGACGATATAGAAGGGGCTTCCGGTGGGTGGGGCGGGGGGGCGGATTAGCTTCATATTGGCTTCCCTGGGCGTCCGGCCCGCTTTCTTACGATTACAGGCGACACAGGCACTGACGACGTTCTCCCAGGTATGCTGGCCGCCGCGATAGCGCGGTATGACGTGGTCCAGCGTGAGGTGCCGGCTTTGCTCCCCGCAGTACTGGCAGGTATAACGGTCGCGATTGAATATCTCGTAGCGGGTCATCTTTCTCACGCGCCGCGGGCGTTTAACCATCTGAGACAGACGTATGACCGAAGGCAACGGGACGGTGTCTCTGATGGTGTGAATGTAGCCGAGTCCATCCTCGAGCATTTCCGCCTTGCCCTGATAGACCAGTACCACCGCCCGGCGGGCGCGGCACAGCGTCAGCGGTTCGAAGCTCTGGTTCAAGACCAGTACGGGATGGTTAATCATCATCTTTCTTTCAGGCGTAGCTGCCCCTATTTTACTGCAAAGCTGGTGTGCGTGCAAGACAGGGTTTTTTACGCGGGATAAGCCGCTGATTATAGGAGGGCGGCAGGGTGGGAATAGATAAGAAGCGGAGGGTACGGTATACTATTGATTTTAAGTACTTTGAAATGATACAATTTTATGACCGCAGAACCACGAGGAGGGAATGAAAATGGATGTACAGGTAGGCAGAGAGGCGCCTGATTTCACCGCCAAGGCGTTTCACGAAGGAACCGCCAGAGATATCAAACTGGCAGATTTCAAGGGCAAGTGGGTAATGTTGTGCTTTTACCCAGCCGATTTTACCTGCGTCTGACCAACGGAGCTGGCGGCAGTTGCCGTCAAATACCCCGAATTCCAGGAACTGGGAGTCAACGTCATCGCCATCAGCGTGGATAGCAATTTCTCGCACAAGGTCTGGCAGGAAGTGGAGCTTTCCAGGATGGTGAAGGGCGGTATTCCCTACCCCATGGTTTCCGACTCCGGAGGCAAGATAGGCACGCTTTACGGGGTTTACGATGACGTGAAGGGCGTCGACGTGCGCGGTCGATTTCTCATCGACCCCGACGGCATCGTTCAGGCCATGGAGGTATTGACCACGCCGGTGGGGCGGAACGTTGTCGAGGTGCTGCGACAGTTAAGGGCTTTCCAGCACCACCAGAAGACGGGCGAGCTTATGCCTTCCGGCTGGCAGCCGGGCAAGCCCACCCTTCCCCCGGAGACGGAAACGCTGACGAGGGCCGGGCACGTGTGGGAAATCTGGAAAGTAGACCAGGCGTTTTAAGAGAAAAGCGGACTAATCAGGTCGGTAGGCCACGCCCTGCTCCGGGGCTTCCCAGGCTTCAACACAGGTGATGGCTACGGGGTCGGCGGCCAGCTTTTCCTTTAGCTCGTTATAGATGGTAGCAGCGATATTCTCCGCCGAGGGGTTTATCTTATCGAATGGCGGCACGTCGTTCAGGCAGGTATGGTCGAACCGCTCCAGGATACCGTTCAGGTGGCTCTTTAAATCGGTAAAATCATAGGCCAGGCCGATGTCATTCAGCTCTAGAGCTTTTACCTTTACCACCACGCGGTAGCGGTGCCCGTGCATGGATTCGCACTTGCCCTGGTAACCTCTCAAGTAATGGGCGGCGTCAAAATGCTTCTCGACGGTTATCTCGTACATGATTTCTCCTTACTCGCCCTCCCACTTGAACAGGCCCTGCTTTTCCTTGATGGCGTCACTCATTTCACTGATTTTCTTCCAGCTCACGGGATGGACGACATCAGGGGCAATCTCGGCGAGGGGCACCATGACGAAGGCACGCTCCGCCATGCGGGGGTGCGGGATGACGAGGTCGGGCTTATTAATCACAAAATCACCGAAAAGGAGGATATCGATATCGATGGTACGGGGCTCGCCGGACTTACCGTGCCGGCCCATCTTGCTTTCAATCCCCTTGGCCAGGGCCAGCAGCCCCTCCGGTGACAGTCTCGTGGAGACCTCGCAGGCTACATTCAGGAAGCGGGGCTGCTCGGTATTGCCGATAGGCTCGGTGTCATAAATGGACGAGACTTTTCCCACCTTCATCCGCTGCGCCAGCAGCTTCAGGGCCATGCCCAAGTTATCCTCTCGGTTGCCCAGGTTGGAACCGAGGCTAAGATAGGTCCTTACCGCATCAGTCATCCACTGACCCCCTTCTTATTACGGCGTCGCTCATACGGCAGACCAGAGCGGTCTGGGCGACATCGTGGACGCGCACCATGTCGGCTCCGTTGGCGATGCCGATGGCAGTAACCGCCAGATTTCCTTCGAGGCGTTCGGCGGGCGGCAGGTCCAGCACCAGGCCAATCATTGATTTTCGGGATGTCCCCAGCAGGACAGGTTTGCCCAGCTGTTTCAGGTCGGCGAGTCGATTCACCAGTTCCAGGTTCTGCTCCAGGGTCTTGCCGAAGCCGATACCGGGGTCGACGATGATATTCTCCGCCGCCACCCCGGCTTCAAGGGCGATTTTAATGCCGGCTTCAAGGTCGGATATTACCTTCGCCATGATGCCGACCTTCGGGGGAGCGTCACGCTGATTGGCCATGAGTATTATCGGCACGCCCGCTCTGGCGGCTACCTGCGCCACCCGCGGGTCTCTCTTCAGCCCCCAGATATCGTTAATCATAGCGGCGCCGGCCTCCACGGCCCGGCTGGCCACACCCGCTTTATAAGTGTCTATGCTGACAGGCACGGGGATATCCGCCGCCAGCCTTTCTATCGCCGGTATAACCAGCCTCAACTCATCGTCGATGTCATCCATGGAAAGCGGCTCGGTGCCGGGGCGGGTTGACTCCCCGCCGACATCGATTATATCCGCGCCTTCGGCCACCATACGCTGCGCCTGGGCGAGCGTCGCCTCGACGTCATCGCCAAGTCCGTCCCCGGAAAAAGAATCCGGGCTAAGATTACAGATACCCATGATATAAGTCCGCTCGCCCCAGCGGAACTCGGTGTTCCCGCAGCGCGTGGCCGGCAAATTCTGGTTCATCAAACCCATTTTAGCATTTTTATACCCGCAGAGAAAACCAACACGGCTGATACACCGGATATATTATGTCCACTGTGTTACACTATAGGCTGCGGGGTACCCATTGGAGAAAAAACAGATTTACCGGGGCACGGTCAGGACGGGGCGTGGCGGGGGCGCCGCCGAGATGTCAAGGCCGGGCGGCCTGGAAGGATTTAAACAACTGACCGGGCTGGCCGTCTTACCCGGAACGCTGAACATAGACCTTACCGAACCTTTCGATTTATCTCTGCTGAAATATTTAAAATTTGCCGATGTCGGCTGGGAGTTCGACCCTGCCGCGCAGGGGATTAAGTACGATGGGGAAACAGGCGCGTATTACCGCCGGGCGACCGTCGCCGAACAATACCCGGCCTGCGTCCTCGTCTTTACGTGGGTCACGAACATACATACCGACTCGGAGCTGGTCAGCCCCCATCATCTCCGTACGGCACTCAACCTGGAAGACGGGGATACGGTGGAGTTTACGCTGGATGATTAACATTGCCCGTTTTAAGCCCCTGAAAAGACGTGTCTGATGATAAAGAAGATTAATCGGTTACGCAATATCCGGACTTTCAGTTCCTTCAAGAACCCGACCTTTCGCATTTACTATATCGGGATGTTAGGCCAGTGGGCTTCCATGAACATGCAGATAGTAGCCCGGTCGTTGCTCATCTACCGCATCAGCGATTCCGGAGTAATACTGGGACTGGCCTCGCTGGCCAACGCCATACCCACGATAATATGTTCTCTATACGGGGGCGCCATCGCCGACCGATTACAGAAAAAAGATATCCTCCTTTTCAGCATGATAGGCTCGATGCTGGTCTCGCTGGGGGTGGCCCTCTCGCTGACGATGGGTTACCTTAGCGAGGACATCCCGGACTCCTGGTGGATACTGGTGGTCACGGCGACCCTCCAGGGGGTAATAATGGGGCTGATGATGCCTTCGAGGCAGGCCATCATCTCCGAAATAGTACCCGGGGAACAGGTGATGAACGCCGTTTCCCTGAATACCATGGGCATGAATGTTTTCCGTATACTGGCTCCGGCGGCGACGGGTTTCCTCATCGAGGCCTTTGATTTCGCCAGCGTCTATTACGTTTCCAGCGCCATGTACGGTCTGGGGGTGGTATGCATGTTCCTGCTGCCGAGAACCGCTCCGAAATACAGTGAAGGCAGCAGTGCCTTTACGGATATAGTGGACGGGGTGCGGTACATACGGCAAAACAAGACGATGCTCCTGGTCCTGGTATCGACTTTCTTTATAATGATATGCGGCATCCCGTTCATGCAGCTCATGCCGATGATTACCGAGGACATACTGAAGGTAGGCGCCAGCGGGATGGGAATACTGTTAAGCATCTCCGGCATGGGCGCCATAACCGGCTCCATCATCCTGGCTTCTCTGCCGAGTCGCAAGAGGGGCACAATCATGCTTATCAGCGGGATTATCATGGGGCTGGCGCTGGTGGGTTTCGCTTTTTCGGAGTTGTGGCTGGTATCGGTAATCGTGGTGATATTTATCGGCCTGGGGCAATCGACTCACCGGACGAGCGGCAACTCGCTGGCGCAGAACTACACCCCGCCGGAATACCGCGGCCGGGTAATGAGCTTCATGATGATGGGGCTGGGTTTTTCCAGTCTGGGCACGTTCTTCGCCGGCATCATCGCCGAGGTCATCGGGATACAGTGGGCCATCGGTGGTCTGGCCGCGATACTCGTAGTGATGTCCTTTACGCTGCTCGCGTTTACACCGCGCCTGCGTAGGCTAGAGTAAGGATAATGCCTTCATTCCGTTCGGTCTATGTAACCTCACCCCCTAACCCCCTCTCCAAACAGTATTATATGGGAAAACAATTGACATCGTTGTTTGGAGAGGGGGAAGTATTTTGAGAGGGGGCTGGCGCCCCCTCTCGCTGCGCACTCCCCTTTGGGGGGGGTATTCTACGGGCTAAGCAGCAGATGATACGGGGCGGCCCGGGTGGGAATAGATATCAAAGAATGTTGCCCGCTAACAGTCCTTATGTTATCATTATCTTGCTTTAATCTTAACCAGAGAGGTGAGATTTGAAAGAAGAAAACGAAAAACTGGCCAGGCTCGAAGCCGAACTGAAGGCCGGGGGCGGGGAAAAGGGCATACAGAAGCAGCACGACTCCGGCAAACTGACCGCCCGGGAGAGGCTTGACCTTTTCTACGATAAAGGGAGTTTCCAGGAGACAGACCTGTTCGTCCAGCACCGTTCCTCGAACTTCGGCATGGACAAGGTATCCATCCCCGCCGACGGCGTGGTCACGGGGTATGGCAAAGTAAACGGGCGCACCGTCTGCGCATACGCGCAGGACTTCACCGCCCGGGGAGGCACGCTCGGGGAGATGCACGCTAAAAAGATATACCGCGTCATGGACCTGGCCATGAAAATGAAGGTGCCGATGGTGGGGTTTATCGATAGCGGCGGGGCGCGCATCCAGGAGGGCATCAACGCCCTGGACGGCTACGGCAATATCTTCTTCCGCAACTCCTGCGCCTCCGGGGTCATCCCGCAGATATCGGCCGTCATGGGGCCGGCGGCGGGCGGCGCCGTCTACTCGCCGGCGATGACCGACTTCGTTTTCATGGTGAAAAAGACCAGCTACATGTTCATCACCGGGCCGGGAGTGGTCAAGAGCGTCACCGGGGAGGAAATCGGCAACGAAGAACTAGGCGGGGCACTCACGCACAGCACCAGGAGCGGCGTCACGCAGTTCGCCTGCGATAACGACGAGCAGGCAATCGAAGAAATTAAAAGACTCTTGAGCTACCTGCCGTTGAATAACGAAGAGAAGCCGCCCTGTATCAAGACTAAAGATTCGCCCGACCGCGCCGAAGAAGCCCTGAACGACATCCTGCCGGAAAATGCGAATAAGGGCTACAACATGAAGGACGTCATCAAGGCTATCGTGGACAACGGCGAGTACCTGGAGTCGTCGCGGCAGTGGGCCCAGAACATGATTACAGCCTTCGCCCGCATGAACGGATATGTCGTTGGCATCATCGCCAACCAGCCGAACTATCTGGCGGGCTGCCTCGATATCAACGCCTCGGACAAGGCCACGCGGTTCATCCGCTTCTGCGACGCCTTCAACATTCCCCTGCTGACCATCGCCGACGTACCCGGCTTTCTCCCCGGCAGCCACCAGGAGTGGGGAGGCATCATCCGGCACGGCGCCAAGCTGCTGTGGTGCTACGCCGAGGCCACCGTGCCCAAGATAACGCTGATAACCCGCAAGGCTTACGGCGGGGCGTACATCGCCATGTGCAGTCAGGGGCTGGGGGCGGACTATACGCTGGCCTGGCCGCAGGCGGAAATCGCCGTCATGGGGGCCGAAGCCGCCTCTGATATTATCTTCAATAAGGACATCAAAGCCGCGGCAGACCCGGCCGCCTTGAGGCAAGAAAAAATAGATGAGTACCGCGAGCTGCTCTATAATCCTTACGTGGCGGCGCGGATGGGGTACATCAACGCCGTCGTGGAACCGAGTCAGACACGACAAAAGATAATCGCGGCGTTGGAGGCGTTACAGAATAAGAAGGAGACCCGCCCCTACAAGAAACACGGCAATATCCCGATGTAGAGAGTATTTATTGACCTCACCCCCTTTATCCCCCTCTCCTTACGAGGCAGGATGAGTTGATATGGGCAAGACACTGGCCGAAAAAATATTAAGCGATAAGTCCGGCGGCGACGCTAAAGCCGGGGATATCGTTATTGCTGAAGTCGACCTGGCCTTCGTGCAGGACACCACCGGGCCGTTAACGGTAAGGCTGTACCGGAGCAGCGGGATGGGCAAGCTGGCGAACGCAAAGAGGACGGTGCTGTTCATCGACCACGCGGCGCCGAGTCCCAACGTCAATCTTTCCAACGACCATATCCTGCTGCGGGACTTCTCCCGGCAGAGCGGGTGCATCCTCTCGGAAGCCGGCGACGGCGTCTGCCACCAGATAGTCGCCGAAGCCTACGCGCGGCCGGGCGACGTGGTGGTGGGGGCGGACTCGCACACGGTGACGGCGGGGGGACTGGGGGCTTTCGCCACCGGCATGGGCTCCTCGGACGTGGCGGTGGCTTTCGGGCTGGGCAGGACCTGGCTGCGCGTCCCGGAGACTTTCAAGATAGAAGTCACGGGGGATTTACAAAAGGGCATCAGCGCTAAAGACCTCATCCTGCACTTAATCGGGCAAATCGGGGCGGACGGCGCCACGTATAAAGCGCTGGAGTTCCACGGTGATACTATTGAGAAGATGAGCATGGCCGGACGCTTCACCATCGCCAACATGGCCGTCGAGGCGGGGGCCAAGGCTGGACTTTTCGCCTCGGACGAGGTCACTCATGAATATTTAAAGGCGGAGGGGCGGGGCAACGATTTTAAAGCGCTGGCGGCCGATGCCGATGCCGTCTATGAAAAGGTCAATAAAATAAACGCGGCTGAACTCGAGCCGACGGTCTCTAAACCGCATACGGTGGATAACACGGCATCAGCCAAAGACCTCAAAGGGACTAAAATACAGCAGGTCGTCATCGGCACCTGCACCAACGGCCGACTTGAAGACCTGGCCACGGCCGCCGGAATTATAAAAGGTAAAAAAAGAAACCCGTCGGTGCGGCTGATAGTCGCGCCGGCTTCGCGGCGTGTCCTGCTGGATGCCATAGAAGCAGGCTATATCAGGGACTTCGTTGAGGCGGGAGCTATTATATTGCCGCCCGGCTGCGGGCCGTGCCTCGGCCTTCACCAGGGGGCGCTGGGCGACGGGGAGTCGTGCCTGTCCACGGCCAACCGCAACTTCGAGGGGCGGATGGGAAATCCCAGGAGCTTTATCTACCTCGGCAGTCCGGCCACGGCGGCGGCCTCGGCGCTGACCGGCGAGATAACCGACCCCCGGGAGGTTTTGTAAATGCTCAAAGGAAGAGCTCATAAGTTCGGGGACGGTATATCCACCGACCATATTATACCGGGTCGGTACGCCCATCTCCGTAGCAACCTGCCGGAGCTTGCCAGGCACGTTTTAGAGGACGCCGACCCGAATTTCGCGACTAAAGTTAAGCACGGCGACTTCGTGGTAGGGGGGAGCAACTTCGGGCTGGGGTCGAGTCGCGAGCACGCCCCGCTGGTAATAAAAATGGCCGGCGTCAGCGCCATACTGGCGAAAAGCGTGGCGAGAATCTTTTTCAGGAACGCCATCAACCTGGGCCTGCCGGTGCTGATATGCGATACCGATAAGATAAACGATGGGGATGAGCTTGAAGTCGACCTGGCGGCGGGGACGGTCAAAGACCTTACCAACGGCAGCACGCTGACCTTCGGGAAAATACCGGACGTCATGCTGAAAATCCTCAACGAGGGCG
>Ga0307443_1001677_pt1 | contig 12880 bp, 5 predicted proteins | sample SalMarSW160220MG_FD_202148 | JGI IMG/M metagenome (GOLD analysis project Ga0307443, IMG submission 202148) | Salt marsh sediment microbial communities from the Plum Island Ecosystem LTER, Massachusetts, United States - SW1601-220 | ecosystem: Environmental > Aquatic > Marine > Intertidal zone >... | reverse complement strand
AACTATAGATAATTTATCCCATTTTAATCCGTGCAAATCCGTGGTTAACATCTGTGTAAATCTGTGTTACCACCCCGGCCAACGAAAATCAACCAAATTCCCCCCCAAAATACCCAAAAATACGCAATACGCGATACGCTTCACGCTTCACGCAATACGGGTTAGTAGTATTGGACATTTTTCAGGATTTCACTTGAAATTTAACCTGTTTTATGTTATAATATTTACCTGTTAGCTTGGCCCTTAGGGGCCAGCAGGCTAACGCAACCCGCCAGTAAGCGGAAGATATAGCGGAGAACCGCACGTTTTCAGGTCCAGAAGGCCCAGGCAAGCTTGTCCCCGAATGTCGTAGTCGGGGATCCAGATTAGAGCTTAACCATTTAACCAAATTATCCAATTTTACCAAATTAACGAATGAACCATCAAAACCATCGAGAATCAAGTATCGAGTATCGAGCATCGAGAATCGAGAATCCAGTTATTTACGTGCCTATAAGGCCCTCTACATTTGTAGAGAATCCTCTACAAATCGACCCTTTTTATGCAAAACAAACCCAATTTCCAAAAAAGTCAAATGACTATAGATACTTATTTACAAAAGACTTATGAAAATAAATGCAATTGGACACTTGGTGAAAACAAACCCAATTCAAATCCAATCAAACCCAATCAAATCCAATTTCCGAAAGTCCAAAATGAATATAACCTCACTTATAACAAAGGATTATGAAAGAAATGACATTTTCGCAGTCCCGGAAAACAAACCCAATTCAAACCTTGTCCTGAGCGCAGCCTGCCCTGAGCGTAGTCGAATGGGTCGAATGGGCCAATTTCCGAAAGTCCAAAATGAATATAACCTCACTTATAACAAAGGATTATGAAAGAAATGACATTTTCGCAGTCCCGGAAAACAAACCCAATTCAAACCTTGTCCTGAGCGCAGTCGAATGGGCCAAAACAAACCCTGTCCTGAGCGCAGCCTGCCCTGAGCGTAGTCGAATGGGTCGAATGGGCCAATCTCGAAACAATTCCAGGGGCCCCCATATTCGCAATCGGCTTCGACTACAATAGCATTTTCGTCATTCGTCTCGTAAGTCCCGAAATAATTTTCTTGATTTGAGGGCCTTAATTTGATAAAATGAATAATCATCGCGAAAATGTGCAAGTTCTGAGGAGGATAGAGATGAACCCGTGGGTTGAAACCGCAGGTGTTGTCCTGGTAGCTGTGTTGGGTGTTTTTCTTGGCAGGTTCTTTTCGGGTCTTCGAAAACCATATTGGCTGTTAGGCTATTTTCTGTCCCTTGCGCTAATCGCGATGCTGGTCCTGGTCAGGTTCAATAATGCGTTATACTTTGTCCGACCGTTCTCCTGGGTTACAAGCGGACGGTTTAAGTTCGTCATTTTATCTTTAGCTGTTACAACGGGTCTGACCATTCTGTTGTTACGTCTGCCTCACAAATGTGAAAAACTGCTGGTTTGCATCATTATGGTCATGGTTGTAACCTGGTTCTTGGTTTTGCCTTTCCTTGTTCCAGCTTTGATTAAGGACCATCTCTCAAATATTAAAACAAGGCTTAATGCCAAGGGTGTCTGTTTTCAAAGTACAAATTATACTTGTGGCCCTGCGGCGGCGGTGACCGCTCTTGGAAGATTGGGTTTATCCGCCGAAGAGGGCGAAATAGCTATACTTTCTCATACCAGTCCGGTCGCAGGGACACTCCCGGCTTGCCTTTGCTCAGCCCTTCAGAGACGTTACGGTCCCGTTGGCTTAAAATGTCAGTACCGTCGCTTTGATACAATCGAGCAGCTCAGAAATGCCGGTCTTACGTTAGCTATGGTAAGGGACTCATTCCTTCTGGACCACTGTCTGGCTGTCCTCGAAGTCTCGGACCACACGATCACTGTGGCCGACCCCCTTGCCGGTACGAAGTTGATGTCCCATGAGCAGTTCGAGAAAATCTGGCGATTTTCCGGTATTGTCCTGGAGCGGGCCCCTACTCAGAGCATCTAATTAAGCCCACCCAACTGCAGATTTCTTCACAACCTGTGACATACCGTTGTCACAGTGCGGATATAAATATTGCCAAATCATCAAAGGATAATAGATATTACCCGCAGATACGGTGAACTGCGCACATGCGGCATGGGCGCGTGTGAACCCCGCCCGTCGAAGACGAGACGGGGTGAACATCACCGGCGCGATAATTAAGGTTATAAGGCCGCCCCGGCTGAGCTGAGTCTTGCGGGGGAGTTCGGCCGGGTTGTTTTTTTTGTCCGAACCGAATCAATGTCCGTTATTCTATCCTTTTCTTATAAAGCCGGGTCTGCAAAGCGCTTTTCCAGGCTGTCCAGTTTGAATCGCCCATTTCATTGTCAATCGCCGCTGTTACCTGGCTTATCTTTGCGTCCAGGTCGTCAATATAATAGACCATAAAGGCCTCCGCCGTTGCCGGCAGCTTTGGCGAGCCGAACTCATATTGGCCGTGATGCGAAAGGATAATATGCCCGAGAGCGTCCAGGACCGTTTGCTCAATCTTTGTGCCTTTAGCTCTCAGCGCATCAGCTTTTTGATTTACCATAAGAAGACTTTTTACAATATGTCCGATTAGCTGGCCTGAATCGGTATATGAAAAGGCCATATCGTACGAAAGCTCTTCGGTCTTGCCGATATCGTGAAGAAATATCCCTGCCAAAACCAAGTCAGTCTGCACCTGGGGATACAACGGTAATATCGCAACAGCCACACGCAGCATATTGTGTGTGTGCTCCAGCAGTCCGCCGATATAATTATGGTGGAGCTTCATCCCGCCGGGCACATCGCGGAATTTCTCCATAAGCTCACCATCCGCTAAAAACTCCTCGACCAGCGTCTTTAACTGCGGATTTTTTATTCGTCCTACTATTTTTTTTACATCCTCGAACATCTGCTTTATGTCTTTTTCCGTTCGCGCAAGAAAATCATCTATGTGGACTTTACTTGCATCGACGACACTAATGTTATTTATAATGATTTGCAGGTTGTTTTGGTAAAGCTCGCTTCGACCCTGTATGTGGACAAAGCCGGGTTTTGGCAGCGCCTTATAAATCGTTTCTGTTGCCTGCCACATCCGGCCGTTCAATTGTCCGCTGCGGTCCGAAAGGAACATCGCTATATATAAATCGCCTCGTGTTGTGCTCCGCAAAATCGGGTCTCTTATGATATAAATATCATCGATTGACTCTCCCGACTCGATCTGGTTGATGAATTTATGTGCCATTATTAGCTCCGTATTTAATATTTCTGTTATATTAGTGCCCCAATCATATTGTCTGAGGGGCCTCTATGCAAGCTCCGTTATAAATTCTGTAATGAATAATATTGTTTGATACAGCCGCAGTTTGTTTTTCTGTTGATAGTGCATAACACAGTTTGTATCATTTCTTATGAGCTTTTCGCTACCGATAGCAGATGAAAAAATCGTGCGCTAAATTAAGCGTATCATATAAACAGGAGGTGTCTATGATTTATCAGGAACGTTATAGCAAGGTGAGCAGGAGCATAAGAAAAAAGTGCACGAAACAATTTTTGTGTTTTGCACTTATAATCTGTGCTTTTGTTTGCAGGATGTCAGTGGCAGGGGATTTTGTTCCCTTCGTAATTCCTGCAAAGCCGAATGCCGACTCGCTGATTGCGGTTACTTCTTTTGAGCCTATCAAGACCGACAGCGACCGCCTGCAGTCAGCCAACGGGCACTTCTATCGCAATGGAGAACGCGTCCGTCTTTGGGGTGTCAATTTGTCGTTTGGGGCGAATCTGCCCAGGCATGAGGATGCCCCGTATGTCGCTGCCCGCCTGGCTTCGGCCGGCGTCAACACCGTCCGATGTCACCACTTGGACACCGCCCGGTGGCCCCGCGGACTGTGGAATGCTAAGGACGGCAAAACCATCACTCCGGAAGCGTTTGATAGACTCGATTATTTTATTAACCAACTGGCTCGCTATGGGATTTGTGTCAATATCAACCTGCATGTCGGCCGAGCACACAGCGAATATTTAGGGCTGCCCAAGGCCAACCGTCAATACGATAAAATCTCCAATATCTTCACGCCTGCGTTAATTGACGCTCAGAAACAATATGCCCGCCAGATGTTGACACACGTCAATCCATATCGCAAGGTCCGCTATGCCGATGACCCGGCTGTGGCGATGGTCGAAATTACCAATGAAAACAGCTTCTTTATGTGGGCCAGCGAGGCTACGCTGCGGACACTTGGCCCGTACTATGCGGATATTCTGCAAAAAAAATTCAACACCTGGCTTAAAGAAAAATACGGTTCGGACCAGAAGCTGCGCAAGGTCTGGGCCGAGGGCGCCGAGCAGCTCGGAGGGAACCTCCTGAGCAACGGTAACTTGTGGATGACCGCCAAAAGTATCCCAAAAGAATGGAACCTGGAGCAGCATTCAGGTTGCAAAGCTTCGATGTCACGCCGGCGCTACCGGTCCCGGGATGCGTTGCGTATTGAGATTGATAAGGCCGACGACACCGAATGGCACCTTCAGTTCAACCAGAGAGATATTTCTGTCAAGGCGGGGCAATATTACACAGTATTGTTTGAAGCCGCCGCTGATGAGCCGAGGAAGATAAGTTGTAGTGTCAGTCAGGCAAACAGTCCCTGGAGCAATCTTGGCCTGTCGCGAGGAGTGGAATTAAATCAAAAATGGCAAACGTTTCGTTTTGGCTTTGTTGCCAAGGCCGATGAGAATAATGCCCGTTTGAGCTTTAGCTTCGGGGGCAGCAAGGTCCCAGTTTATCTTGCCAATGTTGAGTTTCGGCCCGGCGGCCGGTTAAGTCTGCAAAAAGGCGAATCCATTCAGTCCAGTAGTGTTGCTCTTTTTGCCGACAATGAGAGTCCCGCTCGCACTCTGGACAGAATGCAGTTTCTGGTGGAAACGGAAAAGGCATATTTCAGCGAGATGCGAAAATTCATCAAGGATGACCTGGCTTCCAAAGCTCTTGTAACCGGCACGATTGTCTTCGGGCCGCTCGGATTGTATGCCCAAAGTGATATGGATTTTATTGACACCCATGCTTACTGGCAGCATCCGAGATTTCCGGGAAGACCGTGGGACAGCAACAATTGGCTCGTTGAACAAAAACCAATGACCGATTACCCCGCCGAGGCGACGCTGTTTCAATTGGCCGCCAAACGCCTGGCCGGCAAACCTTTTACCGTCAGCGAATATAACCATCCTGCTCCTCTTGATTCGCAGGCGGAATGCGTTCCTATGATAGCTTCATTCGCCGCCGCCCAGGACTGGGACGGTGTCTGGCTATATACTTACTCTCACAGTTCTGATAACTGGGAAAGAGAGATCTTGAACAGTTACTTTGACATCGACACCAACCCTGCCAAGTGGGGCTTTATGCGGGCGGGAGCAGCTATTTTCCGTGAAGGAGTACTTACACCACTTGAGGGACATCTGGTTGCGGTCCTGAGTCAGTCATCAAATGTGGTGCGTCAATTGGCGCAACTACATCTTAAGTACGACCGTGACATGTTAGATATTGTTAATGCGGTCTGTAGTGCAACCCTACAGAATTTGCTGGGTAATCAGTTGTACGTATGTCTTCGGCCTTCATCCGGCGAAGAGAAGACAGAGCGGTCTTTTACAGAATTGATATGGTCGGTTGAAGACGGTAAGGGATTATATATTGCCCAGGGCGGTGCAGGTGTTCTGGCGGGAGACACCGCCAGATTCGAGCGATGCCAAATTGATGAGCCCGCCTTTGCGGTAATTACAGCCACCCCGCTTGATGGTGTATCCTGGTTGCGCAGCAGAAAAATACTTATCACCGCTTGCGGGCGGTGTGAGAATATGGGGATGAAGTTCTCTGAGGACAGACGTACGGTAGGACGTCAATGGGGTCACGGGCCCGCACAGATTGAAGTGGTTAAGGGCGCGGTAGAAATACCGAGGGGAAATTGGCGGTGCCAGGCGCTTGGGCCTGATGGCCTGGCCAAAACCGATGTTCCTGTTCGGTCTGAGAATGACAGTAACTATATTGACCTGTCGCCAAAATACAAGACGATGTGGTATCTTTTGACACGAAATTCAGAATAGGAGTAATCTATATCTAATGGTTCTATTTACGCTTCTCGATTGAAAGGAAAACGTAATGAACAAGAAAAGCTTTTTATTTTGTTTCATAATTATCGTTTCCGGCTTGCTTATCACCGGGACGGTTGCGCTCTCTGCTGGAGAACAGGGACACTCTCTGGTCCTTTTTGATTTTGGAAGGAGCTTTGATATCGGCTCGGTTATAACGAGCGACGCAAAGGCTACCCTATCCGAAAGTGGGGCGCTGCGTATTGAAACCGGACATAAAGAACCGTGGCCCGGCATTACTTTAAAAGCGCCTGCGGGGAAATGGGACCTGTCTAAGTACGAGTATGTTTCACTCGACGTTAAGAATCTTGGTACAAAACCGGTTATGGTTTCCTGCCGTGTGGACAATCCCGACGCGGACGGCAGCAAGAACTGCGTATCCGATAGCATCACGCTCAATCCCCGCTCAGCCGGAACACTTGTGGTACGAGTTTTTCCCACTCCCTGGCGACTTTCCGAGCCGGTCGAGCTGATTGGTATGCGGGGGGCGCCTGTTCACTCCGGCAAAGTCGATGCCTTGAATATTACCCAGATGCTTGTATATGTTAGCAAGCCCGATACCGACCATGTGTTTGAGGTCAAAAATATCCGCGCCGGCGGCCGCATTGAGACACTTGATGTAAAGACTTTCTTTCCCTTCATTGATGATTTTGGCCAGTACATCCACAAGGACTGGCCCGGCAAGACACACTCTCTAAAGGAGATGATTGCTCAGGGTAAAGCAGAAGACAAGGACCTTGCCGCTCATCCCGGTCCGACCGACCGCAACAAATACGGCGGCTGGACTGCCGGACCGAATCTCGATGCCACCGGCTTTTTCCTCGCCGAAAAGTACAAGGGTAAGTGGTGGCTGGTTGATCCGGAAGGCCGACTATTCTGGTCGCACGGTATCGATTGCGTCCGCAGCGCAAACGCCACGCCGATTACCGACCGTGAACATTATTACCACAATCTGCCCGAAGCTGATTCACCATTTGCGGAGTTTTATGGTGCCGGCAGATGGGCGCCCCACGGGTATTACAAAGACCATTCGCCTTATAAGACTTACGATTTCAGTCAGGCCAACTTCTTGCAAAAGTACGGGCGGGATTGGGAAAACATCTTTGCCGAGATAACCCATCGCCGGCTCAAAAGCTGGGGATTAAATACCATCGCCAACTGGTCGGACAGCAGTATCTATCTGATGCGCAAGACGCCATACGTCTGCACTATCAGCTATAGTTCCAGGAGTCTGGAAGGCTCACAGGGCTATTGGGGCAAGTTTTACGATGTATTTGACCCGAGCTTCCGTCAGAGGCTTCGGGAGAGATTGGAATTAGAAGAAGGCAGGGCCAGAGATGACCCGTGGTGTATCGGATATTTTGTGCATAATGAAATAGCCTGGGGGGATGAAGTATCGCTGGCGGTAGCTGCCTTGATTTCTCCTGCCGACCAGCCGGCCAAGAAAGTTTTTGTCGAGGACCTCAAGGCAAAGTACGGCACTATCGAAAAGCTCAACGCCGAATGGGATACCGAGCATGCAAATTGGGATGCCCTGCTTCAAAGCCAGCAGGCCCCGGACAAAAAGAAGGCTTGGGCGGACCTGACAGCTTTCTATACCAGGACCGCTGAGACTTATTTCAGTACCATCCGCGAGGAGCTAAAAAAAGTTGCGCCGAACCAGCTTTATATGGGCTGCCGGTTCGCCTGGGTAAATGACCGGGCGGCGCGGGCGGCAACGAAGTTCTGCGATATTGTCAGCTATAACCGTTACAGCTACAGCGTTGCCGAGCAACATCTGCCTGATAATATCGACAAGCCGATAATCATAGGCGAGTTCCATTTTGGTGCACTCGACCGCGGTATGTTCCACACTGGGCTGAGGAAAACTGCCAACCAGCAGGACCGTGCCGACAAATATAAAAGTTATGTCCAAGGGGTCCTTCAGAATCCGTATATTGTTGGAACGCACTGGTTCCAGTACAAGGACCAGGCCACGACCGGTCGCGGCGACGGCGAAAACTATCAGATTGGCTTTATTGACATCTGCGACAAGCCCTACCCTGAAATAGTCCGTGCCTGCCGTGAAGTTGGATACAACCTCTATGAATATCGGCTAAAAGGCGAGTGAGCCCCAAAGTTAAAAGTGCCTAAAGTTTGAAAAAGAATATCCTCTTCGCTGGCCAGATTCTTCGGCTTCGCCTAAGAATGACAAAGGATGAAGGGTTATTCGGATAGTTTCTTACAGTATTGTTACCAGCCGGGGGTGGGAGTGGCCGGCTGCCAGCTCTCGGGTTGAGTCCAGGTGGCCGGGTGAGCCGCCGGGTCATAAATCATCAACGAATTGCCGCCACCGTCTGTTGTCGGATACCATCTGTTGCTGTATTCAAACTGCAATATCGCTGCTTCGAGAGGCAAGGGAAGCTGCAAAATGATATTTTCACCGCCGTTACTCAGATTGCCGGAATACTCGCCTGCAACATTGGTGCTTGTGCCGTAGATTGACTGAAAGTCCGCCAGATTACCGACGACCACAACGTATTGGCCCGGGTCAAGGAACATCTGCGGGAAGGTGAAGTCGATCCCTCCGGTCAAGCGCACGCCCGTCAGGTTCAGAGCAGTCCGACCGATGTTCTGCAGCTCAATGTAATCGAAGTCGCTGCCTTCAACGGCGTGGTACATTAGTTCGGTGATGCGCAGACCATCCAGCAGCGCCAGCGCATCAGTAAATGACTCGTCCGAGGCTGCAACGACGGCATCGAGCTGCAGCCCGAAGACAATATCGCTGCTGGTGGTATTCGTTTGATGCACCTCGACTGCAATGACATTATCTCCGCGAAGCAAATGCTCTGTGGAGATTATGAACGGGCCTTCGTAGTCTGCGTTGCCTACGCTGCGGCCGGCTGTGGTGGTGTGCTGGATAGTGCCGTTGGGCATGCCAAGACGCAGCACCTCAACACCGTTGATATAGAACACTGCACCATCGTCAATAACGGTGTAAAGCTCACACTCAGTTATATCGTCCGGGTCGGCGTCGAGGGAGAAGTGCTTTCTAAAGTAGTATGTCATAGCGCCAAGCGTAAGCGGCGTGTTCTTGGGCGCCGGTAAATCGGAATTCTCAACGTACAACAATGCTTTTCCTCTCGGCCAGGATGAATCAATATAGTTAGGCCCACTCCATCTACGTATCGCAGATAGTTCTGTATCCGTTTGCTCATAGGACCAGACGTCATCAATGGCAATGAGGTTGGTTACGAGAACACTGCCGCCTAACGGATTGGCGAGGCCTGGGGTTGGCAGCTCGAAAAACTCGAAGTTCTCCAATCCATCGGGCGCACGACCCTGTGAGGTATCCGTCGTCTGCGGCCCGTAGATAACCTTGTCAATCTCGTTCAGCTCGGCATCAAGCAGGGCAAGTATTTCCCCATCGGCTGAGAGTCTGAAATCGACGTGGCCGGGCTGGTTCCGGTCGTCAACGTCGAGCACAGCGAAGCCCTCACCGGCTATGAAGCTCAACGGGCCGAGCTGATGCTTGTCGGGCTGCGTTATGGGGTTGTCGGTCAGGTACAAACCGCTCAGATCCACAGGAAAGACGTGTGGATTAAACAATTCGATATAGTCGTCCTCGAACAGAACCTCGCCGTTGGCGAACCACTCGTTTATCTTCAATGTCTTTGGGTTGCCGAGTGGTTGAGCGATATTGGGCTGGCCAAAGGTAGGGATAGTAAGACGCCATTGCCCGGCTGAGCTCGCCGAAGTCTGACTATTATAGCGAATTCGACCAATGGACAAATCCGGCAATTGCAGTCCGAACTCGACCGAATCGAGCAGCATACCGCTTTTGTCATAAAGGTAAACGCACTCCCCGTCACCGTCAAGAGCGAAACCAAGATGGATGCCTGAGGTGGTTGTGTCTGAATCGGCGCAGAGGACCAAATGCTCGCCGGGTTTAATAGACGTGGTCCCGGCAGGAAAGACAAACCTCGTCGGACTGTCCGGATTGTCGGTTATGCTTATGCCGGACAAATTAAGTGAAGCAGGCCCATCGTAGTACAGCTCTATCAGGTCGGGGAATGTCCCCTGATGCTCAACGGCTGAAACATTGATCGCCAGCACTTCATTGATAACCAGTCGTCTATGAGAGACATCGATGGTCCAGGTGCGCGAGACGCTCGGACTTTCATCGCTTTGCCAATAGCCGGCGGAATTCTTGCCTATTGCATAAACGGTATAAGACTGTCCGTTAAGCAGGTTTGTCAGCTCGATGGGTACATCCACCGGCCGCTCCTGGCTCCACAGCCCGCCGTTGACGGAATACCTGTAATGCGTAATGCCCGGTCCGCCTACGATGAGTGCGGCATCGGTGCGGTGTGTCACCTCGTCCGGCTCGCCGCTGATCGCAGCGCCGCGGGGTACATAAGCTCCCATATCGAGGCCGCAAGGCCCGGCAGAAATCGCCGGCGAACCTGGCCTTAGATGGAAGCCTGTCGCGACTTGGTTTCGCCAAGCGAGCCACGGCGGGTCAGTTTTTGGCTCAACAAAGACAGGGTCGGCGTCGATATTGCCCTGGCCGAGGTAGTGCCACTCGACGGGAATAATCGAGTGATTGACGGTAATATCTGTGGAGGCGGTGACCTCGTCAAAAATGAGGTCTATGTTCCAGAAGATACTGCCGTCCACATAGGCCCCGCGGCCCGGTCCAGCGGTCTGGCCGGCCAGGTTGAAATAAATGACTGCTTTGCTCGCATCAACTACAGTGTTGTTTTCGAAAGTTAAAAATGAGCTCTCCTTGATGAACGCAACATGGTCAATATCGTGGAAGACATTACGGACCAGACAATAGTCTTTTCCGCCGCCTGCGGAGATTACATTCGCCTCACCGGTGCTGGTGTTATAAACGTCCTTATGGTAGTGCTTAAAAACATTGCCCTCAATATGGGCGTCGGCATCAAGGTCGAGGGCGTCATCGCCGCCACCCATAAAGACATTGTCGAGGATTTGTGCGATGGGGTTCGGACGCGACGGGCCGTTAAAATCAATCGCATCATTATGTCCCTTTGTGGTTCCGAAGACATTGTTTTCGATGATGAAGTAACCGTCTTCGGGGATACCGCGACCATAGATATGCTCGCTGCGGTTGTCGGTGGTTGGCGGCTCATCCGGACCGAAGATATCAGTGAACACGCAGTTGGACACAATCAGCGACGAATTAATCGTGCTGATACGGCGCAGGTCGGTATTGTCGAATGTAACGTGGTCGAGCAAAAGGTTGGAGTTTTCAAGGCCGACCATACCGTTGTCGGTCCGCCCATACTCGATTACCGCGTATGTAATACGATTGTCGCGTTTCGTGTTGACAAATTGAATGCCGTCCCACGTGCTTTCTGTGCCAGGTGTGCGTGTGAACATAATCAACTCATATTCAGTGCCCTCGGCAATAAGGCGGCCTTTAATATTGATTTTTGCACCCGGGTCGAAGAAGACTGTAGTGCCCGGCATAATAGTCAGGTCAACGCCAAACGGCACGGTCAGCTCGCCCGTAATGTGGTAAGGACCCTCTTGCGGTGTCCAGGTGGTGTTTTCTGTTAAAACACCTTTGGCATCATCGGCTTGCCCATATTGGTAGTATCCCTGAGTAGCGGCGAGGCCGTCGTCGTTACCTGCATTTATGCAAGGGGAATTTTCCAAAAGGTGGTAGTTATTATTCACCGAATCAACAAACAGCGGGTCGTGGTTGATGTTATTGGTGCCGGGCCATATTTCGCCAACATCAGAGTAGTCAATATAGATATCCGCAGGGTCGTAATCGGTCTGCACCGGGTCAACGGCAAAGATGATGGAGTTGATTGCAAAATATTCAATCAATGGGTCGGTGGGGTCGTATTTATTGAAGGATTGAATACCAACATCGCGACAAACGAGCGTCGCGTGGTTGAGAAAGACCTGAGCACTGCTGTTGCTTGTGGCCTTGGCCGAGATACCTATGCCGTTGTTGACAATCAGCACGTAGTCAAGCGTTACCTCGCCGTCAAAAACGCTGACGCCCTTGTCGAGGCAGTCGCGAAAGATATAATCCTCGACTAAGACATTCGAACCCAATGTGTCCAGACCATCGTCGTCCGTATCGGCAATCACACCGCGGCGAAGTGTTACATTCTGTCCGGCACTCTGGCTGTGGATATAGATACCATCGTTGTCATCCGGCCCAAGCATCTCCGTGATCCAGTTGTCCTCAAACAACAGGGCTGTGTTGCTAATCTCAGGCCCCATTACGGACCTGGCTAATTGACAGTTGCGGAAGGTCAGGTCCGAGCCGGAAGAGGATTGCATGACCTTTCCAGCGTTGTCGGTGATAGAGACATAGTCGAAAGTGATATTAGAACCCACCGGCCGGATAACCGGGCCCGAGCCAGTATGTCCACCACCGGGCGAGTTTCCGCCACGAGTGATGTTCGTGTACTGATATATCGACGGCGCCGAATAGTCGTGGTGGATTTCACCCCAGGCTCTGGCCGGGTTCAATGCTGTGAATGTTACCGGCGCCGAGGCAGTGCCGAGAGACTCGATAGTGCCCCGTATGTCGATGTCTGTTCCCGTTGGGCCTGAGCTTACTCCGTCGAGCAGGACGAGTGTTCCCGGCTGGATGGTCAGTGTGTGGCCGCTGGGAACCAGCAGGTCGTCGGTTATATGGATAATGCCATTCCAGATGGTGGAGTTACCTGCAAGCGTGCCGGAGATGCTCGTGATTGGCTC
>Ga0307443_1001673_pt1 | contig 12924 bp, 10 predicted proteins | sample SalMarSW160220MG_FD_202148 | JGI IMG/M metagenome (GOLD analysis project Ga0307443, IMG submission 202148) | Salt marsh sediment microbial communities from the Plum Island Ecosystem LTER, Massachusetts, United States - SW1601-220 | ecosystem: Environmental > Aquatic > Marine > Intertidal zone >... | reverse complement strand
CCAATGCGCTGGAAACGCTCGGATTCGAAGTCGTTGCTATAGCCAAAGACGGTAGAGAGGCTTTGGACGAGTTTGCGGAGCATAGCCCTGATATCGCCCTTATAGACCTGGCACTGGCAGGGATCGATGGTATCGACGTGGTACGCACATTAACAAAACAGGACCCTTCAGCGGCTATTGTCTTGCTGATACCGGAGAAAATGGATGACCCGGACGTAATCGTTGAAGCCGTCAGGGCAGGGGCAAAGTCTTTTATCAAGAAGCCTTTATCAGGTGAAGAAATCAGTAAACGACTAAGCAAACTGATGAGAAGGGGGGATGAAGAATGAACACACAAAGGGAACCAAACACATTGCTGGTAGAAGACACCGAGGAGCATGCCGTCCTCATGAAGAGGGCACTGGAGAACGGGCAGCTGAAACCGCGGCTATTCTGGGTTAAAGATGGCCAGGCAGCGCTCGATTTCCTGCATAACCGGGGCGACTATGCCGACAGAAAGGCTAATCCCAGGCCGGATTTAATCCTGCTTGACCTGAAGCTGCCTAAAGTAAGCGGGCTGGAGGTACTGAAACAACTAAAAGGCGAGGAACGGTTGAGCGATATCCCGGTGGTGGTGCTTACTGCCTCGGATGAAGGAAAGGACATAATCAGTAGCTATCAGGAGGGAGCCGAGAGCTACTTGACGAAGTCGGCTCTCTTTCTCAACAAAGGAGCGAATCCAACGACGATTCTGGATACGCTGATGACAATGGCAGGGGTATAAGAAAAGACCCCTAAGGGCGCTGCGGCCGGTAAGGAGGTGGTGACTCATGGTATTTGGAGATTATTGAATAACAGTTACAACGACTCTAATCAAACGAGGAGGCTGGATAAATGAAATACTTAAAGGAATTCCAAAGTGACCAGAGAGGCGTGTCCCCGATAATTGGCGTAATACTGATGGTAGCCATAACCGTGGTGATGGGGGCGGTAATAGCCGGGTTTGCCTACGGGTACCTCGGGACAACCTCAAAGGCACCCAACGTTGGCCTGTCTGTGATTGATGACCCGACTGACCAGGCCTCGCTGCTGGTGAAGCACAATGGCGGGGAAAGCGTATCTGCCGATGCATGGAAGTGCTCGGTAACAGTGGGTAAAGAGAGTAGCGCGAGCTTTACATCGCAGACCGAAACGGGCAACGTGACTATATCAACCGGTACTGTTCTGGATGTGGACTATATAACAAATGATGGTTCTACCCCCATAGCCCCGGGATGGTATCACGTGGTCGCTGTCCATATAGGGAGTGATACGATATTACTTGATACCAATACGCTGGTGCGATAAAAGTAAAAACCAAACAGTAAAACTATTTAACCGGGAGATTCACATAATTACCAGGGTGTCCCGAGCAGGTTTGCACACAGTTGAAAGCAATGACCCGCGCTGGAGTCGGATTTGTCAGGCGAGGTAGATTCACTTATGACTGTAACTAGAAAAGCACAACATACAAGCAAAGCTGTAATATGTCCCGATTGCGGCCAGAAAAACAGTGGTCTTGGCCACTGTATGCGGTGCGGGTCTCCACTGCTCAAGGATAGCGAGGCGAGACGCCCGCAAGGTGAAGACCTGGCGACTACAGGGGAGACAAGAAAGAAGTCTCAAGAGAACCAGCAGACAATACTCGCCGAGCAGCGCCTACAGAGACAGGCCAGGATAAAAGAATATGGAGTGAGAAAGGTTGGAGAAACAGAGGATGCCTCTCAATCAGGACTGGGCGCCGGAGATAGATGGAAAAGTTGCTTAGAAACGTATCCGGTGAACGAACCTTACGCCTACATTGCCATTGTAGCGAGCCAGCCTCCTATCTATCAGGTATGCGAGGTTGGCCTGACCAGGGGTGAGGAGGAGTTGCTGAAGGAGATACGGGCATGGCTCTACGAGGTAATTAATGTGGATTTTGCCTCACTGGATAAGACCGAGGACTTCCTGAGGCAAAAGGTCCAGGAAATCACCGGGGAATTTGGTATTCGCCTGGACCCTTTGAGCATGGAAAAATTAATGTACTACCTGACCAGAGACCTGATAGGTTATGGCAGGCTTGATCCGATGCTGCGGGACAAGAAGGCTGAAGATATATCGGCCGATGGTCCCGGGATTCCGGTGTATATCTACCACCAGACCTATGGTTCCATAGAGACGAATATCGTCTTTAACACGGAGGAGTTGGACTCCTTGATTTATAAGCTGGCGCAGAGGTCAGGCAGGCATATCTCTGTGGCTGCGCCTCTTCTGGATGCCTCGCTACCTAACCATGACCGGCTGCAGTTGAGCATAGGGAGTCAAGTCACCACCAAAGGCTCCACCTTTACTATAAGGAAATTCAGAGAAGTACCGTTCACTCCGATTGACCTGATAAACCTCGGGACTATATCAGTGGAAATGGCTGTCTATTTCTGGCTGGCGGTGGAAAACGGGTTCAACATCCTCATAGCCGGCGGCACGGCATCAGGGAAGACCACCTTCCTCAATACCATCTCCATGTTCATACCACCCAGCAGCAAAGTGGTCAGCCTTGAGGATACCAGAGAAATAAACCTGCTCCACCAGAACTGGATACCCTCTGTCACCAGAGAAACTGAAGAGCGCGGTTCAATAGAGATGTTTGACCTGCTCCGGACTGCTCTCCGACAGCGACCTGAATACCTGCTGGTTGGCGAGGTGCGAGGACGGGAAGCCTATACGCTTTTCCAGGCTATGTCCACCGGCCACATTACCTTCTCCACGGTTCATGCCGACTCTGTGCCGTCGCTGGTGAAGCGTCTGACCAAGCCTCCCATCGATATTCCGCTAATGCTGCTCGATAGCATAGACATCGTGGCGCTGGTCAGCATGGTAAAGGTCGGTGATAAAAGAACCAGGCGGTGCACGAATGTGGTAGAGGTGACCGATGTTGACTTTGATAACGAGACCCTCAAGACGAACACGGTCTTCCGAAGCGCTACCAACAGCTTTCAATTCAGCGGGGAGTCCAGGGTTTTCCTGGAGATTATGGAAAAGCTGAACATGAACGAGGAAGAGCTTTCGGCGGAGTTTGCCCGAAGGTTGAGAGTAATGAATCGGCTATGTGAAAACAAGGTGAATGACTTCTATACATTAAGCCGTCTGCTATTCGAATATAGTGTAAACCCGGATAAGGTAGAAAAGGAATTATTGCAGGGAGAGATGAAATGAACACGGGCACAATGGCTCTAACTCTCTTCGGTGGCTACTACAGAAGCAGGCGCCCTCGTTTCTCGTTCCTGACCAACGACTTGGTAAAGGCAAGGATATATGTCACCGTAGAAAGATTATTGTCTACAGCTACCCTGTATTCCCTCGTGGTCTCGTCAGTCTGCGTCACCCTGGGGCTGGCGGTGGCGGCCCTCCTCTTCAACTATGTGCCCATTTGGAGATTCGTCTTCGCCGGGGACATGGTGGTAACCGACCTGGTTGGGATTCTGGCTGACTTCGGTCTGGTTATTTTCATAGTGCTTGCCTGCTTTGTGGCTATGTTTCTCCTCTTTATCCTCTATCCCCGGGTCAGGGGATGGGAAAGGAAAAAGGGGATAGACGGCCACCTGCCCTATGCCATCAGCTGGATGTCGTTCATGGCTACCACAGGTGTCATTCCCTATATGATTTTCAAGAAGCTTTCCGAGGCTGAAGGGTTCTTCGGCGAAGTAAGCCATGAAGCGAAGCTGGTAGTAAAAGACGTTGAGCTTCTCGGTTTTGATTTTATCGGCGCTTTGCGCAACCTGGCCTCCGTTACTCCCTCCCCAAACCTGAGAACATTCATCCAGGGGGCGATAACGAACGCCCTCTCGGGGGGCGACATGGGGACCTACTTCGTCAGCAAGGCGCGGGAAGCCATGGAAGAGAATAGAAAGAAGTTTAACGAGTTCATTTCGAATCTCAGCCTGATTTCTGAAGTTTATATCATCGGGATGGTGGCGGCGCCGCTCCTTATTATTGTCATGTTCGCCGCCATGATGATGTTGGGAGGGGCAAGCCCGATGATGCTCATGGCGATTATATACGGATATATTCCGTTAGGCTCTCTGCTATTTCTGCTGCTTACCGATGCTTTGACACCGGAAGGGATAAAGTAGAATGAACAGGGACACGGTTCTTGAGGCGATAGAGCACAGCCGAAGGAAATCTACCTTGCAGCGATTCATTGAATCGCCACTGCCTACGATAAGAGAGCGCCGTTATTTGCTGTATCTTCTCTCGGCGGTAAGCGCGATATCTTGTGCCGCTGTTGCCTTCTACCTGGGCGTCGACCCGATGAATATCGGGATTCTGGTCTTTCTCGTGGCTGTTATGCCCCCGACCTTGTTTAACTTCTTCGAGACGAGAAGGACCGGGAGATTAGAGGCAGAGTTTCCGGCTATGGTGCGCGATATCAGCCTGTCCGTTAAGTCGGGCATGACTCTGAATGGAGCAATGAACATCGCTGCGGAAGGGCAGTACGGCGCGCTCACCCTGGCTATAAAACAGATTGATAATATGATCTCATGGGGGGTTTCCTTTGAGGAGGCTTTACTTCACTTCGCCAGGAAATACCCCACGTTGCTTATCCGAAGAACGGTCTTTACCCTGATTGAGGCATCCAGGATGGGTGGTCAGTTGGGCGAGATACTGGAGGGCGTTGCCACCGACGTGGAAGAGACCAAGGCTCTGGAAGGAAAAAGAAGCTCGGAGACCAAGCCATACATTATGGTCTGTTATATCAGCTACTTCGTTTTCCTGGCGGTGATACTGATTATGAGCTATGTATTTCTTCCTATGATGCAGGAGGCGTCCGAAGTTGCTTCTGGCGGAGCTCTACCAAGTGGGGTGGGACAGTTCGCCGTGTCTGAAGAAGACCTGGCGCTATACAACAGGCTGTTCTTCCATGCTCTGGTGATACAGGGCTTTCTTGGCGGTATAGTTACCGGGAAGCTGGGTGAAGGGAAGGCGGTTGCCGGGCTTAAGCACTCGGTTTTCTTTATCGTAGTGTCGGTTATCGCCTATATCCTGCTGATGTAGGTCAGCCGTACCGAAGTGAGATAAGAGATGTTCGGACAATTCGCTAATAATTTTGTTATTATCTTCGTCCTGATGTTTTTCATTCTAATCCTTGCCGGCCTTCTGGCATTCTACCTTCATGTGGCCGGATTCACACTGATAGAGGTGATATTGCTGGTGGTCTTTCCGCTGCTTGCCTTTTTCTCCGCCCTGCCCGTGGTGGGCAGCACTATTACCGGATTAACTGATGGCTTATCCGGCACTGTTTTAGCTACTGCGAAGATGTTTGATATACCAATAATGAGTCTCGGTCGTGCCGTAATCGGGGTCAACGCCGTGGGCTTTTTCATTCCCACCCTCATTACGCTCAATATGCTGTTACATAAACGCATCCCGCAGAAGAAGTTTTGTATCCTTGCGGTCATTATTGCCGGGGTAAGTTATCTCTACTCCTTTTTCCAGCCCGGGCTGGGCGTGGTTATCTACCTCTTTGCCATTCCACCGATTCTGGCGGCGGCAATTGCCTTCATGTTCCGGAAAATGAAAGAGGGCGGCAATATAAATACGGCTCTGCTGGCCTATGCCGGAGCGACAATCGGGGTGCTGGTCGGAGCCGACCTCCTTAATATGTACAAGCTGGCTAACCATGACTGGGGAAAGCCTACGCTGGTATCGATAGGTGGCGGCAGTATCCTGGATGCTCTCTTCCTGGCGGGAATGGTGGCTCTGTTTGCCGACTTTATATTCCGCAGTCAGGAAGAGAAGATGTTTGGAAGACTGATAAGGGTGTTCCGGGAGGTGTGGCAGAGATGAGGTCTGATATCAAAAGCCTGTTAAAAGATGAAAGAGGTGTCTCTGTAGTGATTGGTGCCCTGCTGATGTTTTTAGTCGTGGGGGGGATGTGGGGCACTATACAGGCGTACCACGTGCCAAACTGGAACAAGGATGTGGAATACGAGCACCTTAACAAGGTACATGATGACATGATGACCTTCAAATCGGATGTGGAGGATGTGGCTTCATCTGGGGAACCGAAGTCGAGCAATTTTCACATGGGAGTACGCTATCCCAACCGGATGTTCCTGGCGAACCCGGGTACCGGGATAGCCGGCTCGCTGACCTCGGATAATATGACAATCACCATTGAATACAACATTGAGGGCTATCCGGCGGTTGCCACAAGCTATGAAACAAACCGGATAATCTATGAGGCGCAGGGCACTGTTGATAGCCCCAAGCTGGTCTATGAACACGGAGTGATAATCAGGGACTACGGGAATGAATACGCCACCGCGGACGAGCAGTCGCTAATCATAGGTGACGAGATTTATCTACCGGTTTTAACCGGTAACTTGACGGCATCTTCATCCATGGAAACAGAGTCGATTGCGTTAAAACCGCTCTCCCAGTCAGATAGCCTCACCAATATTGAATCGGTGACAATCACGCTCGATACAGACTACCCGGAGGTCTGGGCAGACCTTCTCGCCGCGACGGGTACTGTAGAGACGTCTACGGCCAGTGACGATTTTGAAAGCGAGGGCTGGACCGGCGGCACCGGCTGGCTTGACAACTGGTATCACACGGGTGGCAGTGACGCCCAAATCACCACCGATGGCACTCCTTACGAAGGGAGCTACCACTTGATGCTGAGAGATGATACCGCCTATGTGGACCGGGCTGTCAACCTCTCCGGAGCGACAAGTGCCCATCTCCAGTTTTGGGCGAAGGCTGATTCCTTTGAATCCGGTGAGGAGGCATACTGCTTGGTAAGTGCTAACGATGAAGACTGGACCACGGTTTATACCTGGACTGATGATGGCGAGGGCGGTGATGGTTTTGATGATAATATATATCATTTCTGCGACATAGACCTGTCTCCATACGAGCTTTCCAGCACATTCTGGGTTGCCTTTGAGACTGGCATGTCCGGTAACCAAGACTATTTATACGTTGACAACCTGGAGGTTGAGCACACACATATCACAGGGTCTATTGCGCAGGTTGACCTTGACGAAGGCGAGATTATTATTGAAAGCACGGCTATACGGCAAATCAGCTTCCCCACGGGCGAAGTGACCGCGGAGGCATTGTATGCCGGTATGATTGACTTCAGTACCACATCCGTGTCCGAGCCCGCATTCATCATCGGCGGTGGCACCGGTGGCAACAACCTGGAAAATAACCAAGTTAACTATGTGCCCATGTTCAACGCCGACAGAAGCCGGGATGAGATCGATGTTCGGCAGTACATGCCTGTGGCCGGTACCATATCTAACTTCTACGTCACACTGGATGGAAGCCCCGGCAGTGGCAATTCGTACACTTTTCTTGTCCGCAAGAATGGTGCCGACACACCAGTGACCTGCACCATCTCGGAAACGGATACCACTGGCTCCGACCTCACTAACTCTGTGAGCTTTGCCGCCGGTGATTATATCTCAATAATGGTAACCCCCGCAAGCAACCCCACGGCGGCGGCGATGAGCTGGACGGCGCAGTTCTCGCCCGGCCAGTAGTGCTCAACAGGGTAAACGGGGTTCCATAGCGTGACCGGAGGAGGGCTCTTGTAGTTCTGGGTCATCAACACGGAAAACAACATGCAGTTCTTCACGTCACGGGTGTTTAGCCGGCAAGATAATAAAGATAATAAGGAAAATTGGTATCAGTAGGATGGCATCACTTAAAGCAACCATACTCGCAGTTGACGACGATATTCGGATATTACGTATGATGAAGCGTACTCTGGAACTGGAGGGTTACCGGGTGCTCACAGCCAGTGACGGTGAAGCCAGGATGAGCGTATGATGTTACATTGTAGTAGATTGGGGCCTTTAGTTAGGAAAGCAGCAACGTGTGACTAATCGGGTTTCTTCAATGGCAGCCGACCTCCCTTTGACTTATGTTATACCTGCTCCTTCAAAGATAACAAAATGAGTGAATGTAACATGTGTATCACCTTATGGCCAACAGACCGGTTACGTTGTGCATTTTGCTGTTAACTGATTTGTTGTTGACGTTATCAACGCCCTTGAATTAATATAGTAGTAATACTAATTATTCGTACGATATCCTTTTTTCGTTTGAACGTGAACAATTGTATATGAAAATTACGCATTCTCACCATCCAATTGAACGTAATATAGCGATGGAGCTGGTTCGTGTCACCGAAGCGGCAGCTATGGCCGCTTCGCGTTATTTAGGTAGGGGTGATAAAACACTGGTAGACGAGGCAGCGGTAGCTGCCATGCGTTATGTCTTGGGCTATATCAGTATGGACGGAATCGTGGTCATAGGCGAAGGGGAAAAAGACGAAGCTCCAATGTTATATATAGGGGAACGCATTGGTGATGGCTCGGATTTACAGGTTGATATCGCCGTCGATCCTATCGATGGGACTACCTCGGTTGCCAGAGGTCTTCCCGGAGCTATCTCCGTAGTGGCGCTTTCGGCTAAGGGCACGATGAACTGCCCCAGGGAATTTTTTTATATGGATAAAATAGTCACCGGGCCGGAAGCAAAAGACTATATAGATATAAATGCACCCGTGGCGGAAAACCTGAAGAATATAGCGCGAGCCAAGAAAAGAAAGGTATCAGATCTCACGGTGGTAGTTTTGGACAGGCCGCGTCACGAACAGTTATTGTCGGATATCAGAAGTGCCGGTGCCAGGGTCAAATTGATTTCTGACGGTGATGTTTCCGCGAGCATAGACGCAGCTCTGCCTGAAAGAGAAGTTGATGCCCTTATGGGTGTCGGGGGCACGCCGGAGGGTGTCCTCTCCGCGGCGGCGATACACTGCATTGGAGGCGGTATTCAATGTAAAGCATGGCCCCGCGATGACAGCGAAAGAAAGTCCGCCATAGCCGCCGGTCTTGATGTTGATAAGGTCTATAAGACACAGGATCTAATTGACAGTGACGATGTGTTTTTTGCTGCTACCGGGGTTAGTAGCGGCGAATTACTAAAGGGGGTACGTTACTTTAGTGGCGGGGCACAGACTCAGTCTATAGCGATGCGCTGCCGTTCTGGCACCGTCCGCTGGATAGATGCCTGGCACAACTTTGACCGGCTTGATAAACTAGGTTTTTTTGAACCCCATTGAATAAATCGTTAATTCTCGTTCTTAATCCCATCAGTCCAGTCCTATAACCATTCCTTCGGGAACCACTACTATACCTTTAACGTGCCGCGGAGAGAGGCCACCTTTAGACAACAGCAGGTGTTTTGTCAGACACATGAAAAGCTAGTTCCCCGGTCGCACCGGTATGGGTGCTAAGAGGCAAAGCCGGGTGAAAACGCTGAACCCTGGAATAACAGAGTCGCTCTGCCAGCTCGAAGTGCTCCAAGGCCTGATTTCTCCACGAGAACTCCTCCGCATACATCACAGCTCTTTCTGATATTTCGTTCCTGATCTCGGGATTGAGTACGAGTCCTTTGAGGCCGGCAATTGCTTGTTCAAAGTCCACACAAGCCAGACCTCCGGCCATCTTCACAGTTTCGCCAACACCCTCCATATCCCGGCAGGCAATTGTAGCCCCGGCACCTAAGGCATGTGCCAGAATTCCGCTCTGCGTGCAGTCGCTTGGCCAATAAGAGTAGATGTCTAACGCTCTCAGCAGGATAGGGAGGACATCTTCAGGTAGATAAGTCTCCAGAAAGAACTGACTTGAACTGTTATGGCTGGTTCTCAATTCCGCCGCATACTTGCTATCGACACTGCTGTCGGCTTCCCGCAAGGCGCCGGCATAAACCGCAACGATTCTCCTTCGAGGCAGCATCTGCTGCAGCAAATCTTGGGCACGATAGAGGAGTTCAGTACCTTTACTGGCGGTGATGAATCCAGTTCCGCCCATCACGATCGTATCGGTGTCAAGGAACACACGTTGCTGCTTCAGATTATCCTTGTAAGCTTGGCCCAGTCCGGATTCATATACCAGATACTCGTGAATCCTCATCTTGGCCTCTGCCCTGCTCATCCTGGCTATTTTAGGATTGAGATGAATACCATGCCTTAGCACGTGAACCTTGTCACGATGTTCCGGGAAGGCTCGAATTACTGCCTGGTATACGCCATCACTAAACACGGTGATCGCATCCGTGTGAGGTAGTATCAAGCGCAGGAATAAGTATTCGTTTCTTCGCAGCCCGCAGGTGGTTTCATTACTTTGAAAATGAAGTGTATGTAGGGAAACCACCTTTATCTGGTCCAGGTCCTTGAGCATATCAACGAATTTGGCGTTGTCTGGCCAGATACCGAATTCGTGTTGAAACCACAGGACAGAGTCCTCTTTATTCGCAACGAGTGCGTTGAGTCCATCTCGAATCACTGGCGCGCTAAAGCTACGACGGTCAGGTATGCCATACCAAACACGACCCGTTGCCGACTCGCGGTCAGCCGTTAACGGCACCCCGTATTTCTCCAAGTCAAAGGATATCATTCCCCACCTTCCAGCAGGGCTCTTACGGGTTATAAAGCTCGTGTAGTCAGCTATCCCGCACATTATGGGCTTATATGGTCCCACGAAGTAAATAGACGCCATTTCACCACTCCCCTTTTATCTCTTTGTTCATACCATGTACAGATGTACCAATTAGCCGAAGGCGTTTGATACTAGTATCTGGAACTGTAGCTGTAGTCGCCACTTTCAGACCGCCGTGTTTTGTTGGCTCGGCGGCATGAGGGACATCGCTTGGGCTCGTTAGTAAAGCCTTTAGATGCGTAGAATTCTTGTTCCCCGGCGCTGAAACTAAAGGTGGTTCCACAATCGGAACATTGGATGGACTTTTCCTGAAAAATCATTGGATGACCTCCTCTCTTCTGTACCTTAGTTAGAGCTCGGTCACCCAACACTTCAATAGTCTGAAGTTATTCGAATTAGTTTGTAATAACAAAACTGAAACTAGTAAATATATAATACAATAAAAAGAACCTCTTTGTCAAATGAGTGCAAGAACAAAGGTGATGAACGCCGCATCAATCCTTTCTTGATGCACTCTGCTCGGCAGTGTCGAGAACGCCGCCGTGGCAGGCTTACTTTAATAGCGACTTCTAGATGGGTATTATCTCAAATAGCCGCCGCGGTTATTACCTCGCCTGATCTCTTCGGGAACAAGGTCGGATACCTTCGCTATAGCAACGCACGCTACTGTGTCTGCTGCGCCATAGTAAACAAGAACCTCATCATCATCGTCAAGCATTTCCTTGTCCACTCGGGGAACAGCGCCGCAGCTGAAGACCACATTAGGAACGTAGCGTCCCTCCTCGCCAAGCTCGTAGCTTTCCTCGGGCTCCAATACAGGATTAGGCGAGCGATAGAGCAGCTGTCCCGGGTCGTCCAGTGCTACCAGCAGAACACCAAGCCGGTATATGAAGGAACGGTCAACAGCGTGGTAGATGAGAAGCCAACCATATTTTGTCCTGATAGGCTGGGACCCGCCGCCAATCTTGAACCCATCCCAAGCCATTCCCGCTCCCGGGCCCATCAATATACGGTGGTCTTCTCGGGACCAGGGACAGTCAAGACCCCCGGAGTAAGAAATCCAAATACTCGGCTCGATCCTGTGATACATGACATACCGTCCGTTGAACGCCTCCGGAAATACAGTGGCATCCTTGTCGTCAAGGCCGGGGAAAGCGAGGCCATGTCTTCTCCACTTGTTCCAGCGACGATTCAAGAAGTCCTCCAGACCGATTGAAGCCAGGGCGATTTGAGCGGTAACACTATTATAGGCAGTATACAGCATATAGATGCGCTCTCCGATGAGGATAAGTCTGGGGTCCTCACAGCCTCTTGTCTCCCACTCCCCCTCCGGCTCAAATACCGGCCTTTCCAACCTTTCCTCAATGTGCAAGCCGTCTGAGCTTATGGCGAGTCCGATTCGGGAAACCTCATCCTCTCCACAGGCGCGATACAGGATGTAGATTTTACCTTTGAGCATTATCGCACCAGGATTGAACACGTATTTGGATTCCCAGGGGTGTTCTGCTATCGCCTTGAGGATGGGATTCCCTTCAAACCTGCTTAGCTTGCCTGCTTCAGGCTCCGCATGACGAGGCAGTTGCTTTGGTATTACCTGCTGCACCGTTTGCCAGCCGGGAAGGATCAGCCGGGCCAGGTTTTCCGATTCCCTCCCGTGGCCCATTAGTTCTGTAATCCTGTTATCCATGTTCTTCTCACTACCCCCCAGGGCCGTAACCAGTTCCACCAGAAATTCACGTGATGCCCAATCTCTCTCAACATGTAGTGAAAGAGGCGTAGGCACGCCTTTCCCTCCCTTGAAGCTGTAACTGGCCCATGTCCAGGCAGAGCAGGGTATAAATTTACCTTCAGGTGAAGACAAAGCAAGGTGGTAGCAATCCATGATATGGCTCAAGCTTTGGGCAAGACGCGGCAATGAGGGGTCTTCCTCTATCTTTAAATTCCGGATCATCTTTCTTACCCGCTCGACCAGTATTCTCTGAACCTTGCTTTCAAAAATGTTGTGGGCGGATAGGGGATCTCCTCCCCAATGGCCTTTCAGCGAGTTCATTACCCTGGTCCCGAATTCCTTTCTCTCTCGCGCAAACTGTTCCCATATCTCCCCAAATCTTTCAGCTTCCACAACATTCTTGGCCATTGTCAGGAAATAGCGCAGTTTGGGAAATTCACCACCGGCTCCCCGGCGTAAAGTGCCGATGACAAGCCTTCCTGCGAGCTTGCTCAAGGTCGAAGGCTCCTTGGGAAGTGCGAGCGTGGAGAAATCCTCATATCTCACTACCAGTGGCTCCAGAGGCAGGCAGGCAAAATGCTCGGGCCGTGCATTTCCGGCTATCCATTCCCACACTCTTTCCGTATGTTCTGTCTCCTCCGACAGGCTAGATAAAGCCAAGATATCCTTTGGCCCGTAGTG
>Ga0307443_1001668_pt1 | contig 12952 bp, 10 predicted proteins | sample SalMarSW160220MG_FD_202148 | JGI IMG/M metagenome (GOLD analysis project Ga0307443, IMG submission 202148) | Salt marsh sediment microbial communities from the Plum Island Ecosystem LTER, Massachusetts, United States - SW1601-220 | ecosystem: Environmental > Aquatic > Marine > Intertidal zone >... | reverse complement strand
TATTTCTACAGGACAGAAGTTCAGAATATATGTTGGGTAAAGCACTGTGGGGCGTTTGGAAGAACGCCCCACAAAAAAACGGAGGAAAAGATGAAAAAGTTTGTTACAGTATTGTTGATAATGACAGTGATTGGTATTATTGTGTTTGTTGGCTGTGGGAAGGAAAATCCCGGTGAAGTTGAAACAGATGAAACTGCTATCAGGGACTTTGTTGCGAACGATACTCTTTGGTTCAACACAACAAGACATTATGAGGGTGAGGCTAAAAATGATTCTGGTGGCACAAGTGGAGGAATGGGAATGGGCTCGGGTGAAGTTGGAATACTTGGTGAGATTGACCCGCTTCTATGGGGAAGGCAGATTCTTGGACATCCAAATCCTCAGATTACAGTGGAAGTAAATGGAGATTCTGCTTATGTTGCCTGGGAAATTCATAGTACTGGGTATTTTAACATTTATGCCTGGGACCCGGATTCAGGGCAATCCGGTAACTGGGTAATTGTGAAGAAAGAACTTAACGAAACTGCCAGAATTTCCGCAATTTTCAAAAGAACCGGAAATCAGGGAGATCCTTACAGGGGTTGGGACCTGTATGCAATTTCAGGTGCCTGGGGGACTTCAGAACCTGAAGCCCAGAGAACGGTAAATATTGACAGTCTGAGAATACAGTGCACTACATATACTGATACTGTTTTTGATACTCCTCTTGGTATAACACCCATACTGCAAACTCTTACATTTGCTCCAGGTGAAACCATTACACTTACCATATATTCTAATGTTCCCGATGCAAGGGTTTTTCTACATATTTTCAGGAATGTGTGGCCATATCATATAAGGGTTCCATTTACCTTTAACAACAGTAATGGAACCTATAACGGCACATGGAATGCGGAATTGGTTCCTGCGGTGAGACTCGCAGTCTTTGATATGCTCAACAAAAACACGCTTGAAGATGATGAATATCGTTATGATTCTAATGGATGGCTTTTCTTCTATCTTGTTCACCCGTAAAAGAGATGAATTCAGCACTGACAATCAGTGTTTCAAAAGGTGAGGTTTCCTGCATCGCTGCAGGATTCCTCACTTGTTGTTTGATTGAAGCAGGGAAAGTATTGAAGATTTTTCTTGATTTTGGAATAATCTACTATATAATTCTCTCAAGATTGCAAAGGAGGTAATATGAGAAAAGAACTTATTTGTATTATAGTGTTGGCAATTCTTTCTTCTTCCTTATTATATGCACAAGGGGATAAAGATATTGCAAGCATCAGGGAAATTGTTGAAGTGAAGCGCACCATTGTTATTCCAAAAGATCCCGTCATATCTGCGCTACTCGCGGTGCAGTATCCGGGTTTAGGACAGGTTTACTGCGGGAAATACTGGAGAGCGGCAGGTATTTTCATCGGGGAGATTGCACTTATAGGTGGAGGTATAACACTGCGAGGAGAGAAACAGGAGAATTTTACCTATGCAGTTATTGATTCCGCCGAGGGAGATACCGTTTACCTTAAAGGCAAGCGAACCATTACTACTGATAAAACGGATAGAGACAAGATGATTGGAAATAGTCTTATCGTTGGAGCTGTGGCAATTCACATCTGGCAGATTTTCGATGCTTATCATCAGGCGAATGTTCACAATAAAGATATGATAAGGAGGGCAAAGAAAGAGACAGGTCTGAATCTTGAATTAAAAAGGGATGGTATTGGTCTTGCACTCTATAGAAACTTTTAAAGAAGGAGGAATCATTAAAAAGGTAATATTCTTTATGCTTGTTTCTCTCGCTATTCTATTTGGCTGCAAACGTGGACCCCAGGCACCTTTTGAGCCTGATGATGAAGTTGCAATACATGGAATTTATCAATTTGAAGATGGCTCAGCTTATGCAAATAGATGGATTGGATTTTGGATTAATAGTCCCGAGAGCTTTTTTACGAATTTTCTTGGACTCGACCCAGAAGGAAGTGATAAAACTGACGATGTTGGGAAATACAGCGACAACTTCATGGGCGAAGACCTTATGGATGCTGGCGGAGCTACCTTTCAAGTTATTGTTATGAATTATGACACGGATTGGCCCGATACGACTCCAAAGGCGGCCTGTCTATTTTTCCCGCTTTCTGTTGATATAGAGGTTCCGACAATGAAGTTATGGCGTGGCAGTCCATCTGTTTCAGCTGGTGACACCTTTGTGACATTCTACTGGAATAAATTATCTACAACACACAGCAGCGAACCCGATAAATATACTTTTGAAGTAAAAGCAACTCAGGATGGTCCTGGATACAATCTCTGGAGGGAAGAAGTTGGAAGTGATACATCTTTTTCGGTTCCTTCCTATGTCCTGCCGGAAGTATATGTAAAAAAATGGAGGACCGTTGCGGAAATTACCGCACCAAGTGAAAGCGATTTTGGTTTTGTTTACGCAAGCGACCCTGATACAACTATTATACCTGATGCTCCCTATCAGCTACTATCTCTGGGAAAGAACTGTTATGCCGAAGCTTATGTTCAAAGTTTTACAAAGGCTACCGATGGCAAATGGGGACCCTGGCCGACATACGCGGTTGTTCTTACGGCAACAAATGTGAGCTGGCTTTATGTAGATCTTGGCGACACGACACATACGATTGATGCTGTTGTAATGTATGGAATGACGGTAACTGGGAATCCCACAACAACGGGGTATGAAGTCTACGCATCGAACGATACAACGAGTTGGGGAAATGTAGTTGCTTCCAATGACAAAAAAGACGGTTACTTTTATATTCAAGGATTTTCAGAAAAAGTAAGATATATTAAACTGCAGGCGAAGGATGAAAATATCGGAATTACAGGTTTCAGAGAAATAGGCATATTCGGGCAATAGATTCAGAAAACCCAATTTTACTTGGAGAAACGATGAGTTTTTTAACGATTTTATTAATATTGATGTCTGCTGCACCACATCAGAAAGAATTTAACAAGGCTATGCAGTTGTTTTCGGAAAGATATGGTGAGGAGATTTCTGTGGGTGAACTATTCAGAAGCACAGATGTTCTATCAAGTGGTAAAAATTCCCGATTTTCTTACAAAGCAACCCAGCATTTTCAAAATGCGAGTTTGAAACGCAACCTTCGGTCTCTCCCAATTACTGGATTCGCTGAGTTTAGAGGAAAGGATAATCTTATCATAGGGGATACGACGGCAGAAACTCTATTCGTTACTGGAACTTATTCCATACCAATGGATATCTACATAATCAACGACGGAGTAATGCTTCTGCGCAATGCAGACCTTTCCATTGACGGCAATGTCACGCTTTTTAATCACGGGAAGTTTGACTGCGATAGTTCGCAGGTGCACTTTCTGCAGCACTACATTTATAACTTTAATATTTTCATACAGGATACTGCAAGTTTTATTGTAAAAAACAGTTCAACTACATTTAATCACTTTCCTATTGGTCTCACATCTATTGGTAATTCAAAACTCGTCTGGAAGAATGTTTATAACAGAGATTGGACAACAGGAGTCGTTTTTGGCGATGCAATCGATTCACTGGATAATGTAAGCATTGCCGGGGAATGGTTGATTTCCGACAGAAGTGTTACGTCTTTCAAAGATACTGATACTTTGCTTGTATGGTTCTTTTTCCCTGATTCTTCGGTTGTAGATTTTATTTTTCCCGATGGAGACACGGTTAATGGATTTACTTTCGATTCCACGCTGAGCAATGTTTCGGGAATTCCTTACAGGACGGAAATTGACAATTGTGTTGGTGTTATGTGGGGTATGATACCTCTTGCTGGAAGTGATATTACAATTAGCGATTCGAAACTAAGAACAACAGGGCTGATGTTCAACTCTGACTCTTCGAGTGTTTCGGGACTGGTAAATGGACTCACTTATAGTGATTTCACATTACCACTTCAAGATAGAACCTATCATCTAATAAATACATATGTCAATACCTGGAGTTTTTATCCGGCAGATAGTTCATATCTTGAAATTACAAGTTCAATATTTGGGGAATGTGTTGGAATGGGAAACTGCAGTTATTTAGTCCAGAATGCGTTCTGTGATGGTAGTGGAGGACACATAGAGACAACAGACAATGTATTCGGAATGATTTTTCTATCATCACTCTCCTGTGATGTGATTTCAGGTAAGCACAGTATAATGTTTATAGCTTATTCATCGATTATGCTGGGTAACATATGGGCAACGGGATCGTCAATTATGGTTCTTGTCAATTCAAGTATTCCAGATGTTCCACAGGCGCTTGATACCTCTATTGTTTTCGTTGATGCAGTGACAGGTCCCTCAACTGCAAGTACTTATGAGACTGTTCCGGTTTCAGGCAGTGCTACGGTTTTCAATGGACCTTTTCAACCAGGTGGTTTCGATAATTATTCATTGTTTTACAGAGCATCTGGAGAATCACTATGGGTTGCATTTGACTCCACACATCATTCTTCTGTTTATAATGGGATACTTGGTGTTTGGAATACAGACACTTTGCAACCCGGTTATTATGAATTACGCTGTCTGCTGGTTGATACATATGGGGATAGTATTGAAGCAACAAAACAGGTGAATCTTCTGCCTGGTGCTATAACTCAAAAAGAAGTTTCCAATAGCAATAGTATAGCTTTTGTGCTAAAGTCTAAAAGAAAATCATTAACGATAAGAGGATTTTGTTCAGACGGGGAGGTTTCGTTGTATGATATTTCGGGAAGGTGTTTGAAAAAGAAGATGATAAAGAAGGGCGATGAAGTAGTATGGTATCAAAAGAGAAGTGGAATTTACTTTGTAGGTTTCAATGCAGAATCAAGGTTTTGTGTAAAAAAAGCGGTACTTTTCTGAAAAATTTCTCACGTTGACTATGATATGTGTATCATACGATATTGGAGGTGAATAATGAAATCTCTGACTGAAAACCTTTGGTTTACAACCAAGACAAGAAGGGCATATATAAACATCACAAATCAAATTGAAGAATTAGTAGGAAAAAGTAGAGTGAAGGAAGGATTATGTCTGGTGAATGCAATGCATATTACGGCAAGTGTCTACATCAATGATGACGAGAGCGGACTTATTGAGGATTACGATAGGTGGTTGGAAAAACTGGCGCCGCACGAACCTTTGAGTAACTACAAGCATAATAGAACTGGCGAAGAAAACGGTGATGCTCATCTTAAAAGGCAGGTGATGGGTAGGGAAGTTGTCGTTGCGATAACAAATGGAAAACTCGATTTTGGTCCCTGGGAGCAGATCTTCTATGGAGAGTTTGATGGTCAGAGAAGAAAACGGGTCCTCGTTAAGATTATAGGAGAGTAGGATAATTTCAAGATAAACCACAACTATAATAGTTTGTTACAGTTGATTCAGGAATATTTTTTTCTTGACAATTAGTGGTTTTTTTGCTTCTATAAGAAAAAAAGGAGGATGTGATGGTATTGAATTTGTTTTTTGTAGCAATGCTACTTTGCAATACTGGAAATACGAATAAAATGCTTGTCAGGGTGTATACGGAAGACTACAGAAACTTGAGTAAAATTCAACTAAAATCTCTTGATATTGCAGGACGAAGATACGGTGAGTATTTTGATATTGTTATACCTGGCAAAGATTATAGTGAAGTTGTTGTGAGTGGTTTAAATAACGAGATAATAAGCACGGATATGGAACAGCTTAAGGAGAAATTCAGAGGACAGTATCATAGTTACGATGAGGTAACACAAATACTAAGAAATTTTGTCTCCTCCTACCCTGCACTATGTAAACTTGATTCGATAGGACCCAGTTATGAAGGAAGATGGGTATATGCACTGAAGGTTTCGGACTCGCCGCAAGTTGAAGATTCCACGGAACCTGGAATTCTTTTCGATGCACTGCACCATTCAAGGGAATGGGCTACCATAGAAGCAGTTCTATTCTATGCAGATACTTTAACTCAGGGATATGGGTCAGACCCGATTCTCACGGATCTGATTGACAACAATGAAATATGGCTTATACCCATTGTCAATCCGGATGGATACGTCTTTGATTATCCTGGTGGGAATATGTGGAGAAAAAACAGAAAACCTTATCTGGGATATATAGGAACAGACCCTAACAGAAATTATAATGGTGCTCTAAACGAAGACCCAAAAGGTAGTTGGTGTTCTGTGCCGCCCAGTGGTTCCATTACGAATTATCCAAGTAGCAGTACTTTTTGCGGTGCTTACGCAGGATTTGCAGATGTTGTTGACGGAATGATGCAATTTCATAGAAAGTATGACATAAATGCAAACGTTTCCTACCATAGTTATGCGGAAGAAGTAATATGGCCATGGGCTTATACGAGTTCGACAACACATGCAAAAACACCGGATAGTACGGCATACGAGCAAATTGCACAGGGGATAGCTTCAAGAATTCATAGAATGGGTAGCGGATATTATCAGGCTACAGGCAGTCTTTATCCAAATACTGGAACCACAAGAACATGGGTTTATGGATACCATCACTATTTAAAAGGTTCTTCTTCCCTTGGTTTCACAATAGAGATAGGAACTTCGTTTTATCAACCTACCGGAGACCTTGATTATATATCACATGAGAATTGGAAGGGAGCATTATTCCTCGCACAGAAAGCGGATAGCATAAGAGAATTCCTGCTGCCAGATGTCCCATCACCTCCGTTTTCTGTACCGGATTCTGCTTATCAAGATACATTTACAGTTTATTGGTCTCCTGTTTTGCCTCAATGGACGCATCCTGATTACTGGCAGCTGGACCAACTGGACAACTATTCCTATGCGCTTGATGATATTGAATCAGGAACAGGGAACTGGACGTTAACGGGATTCAGTTTAAATACCACAAGACACCATAGTGGAACGCATAGTCTGTTTTCGGGTTCGGGTAACAACATTGCAAATGTTGCTGTAACTAAGTATCCATATCTTGTAGAAACAGGTGATTCGCTTTCTTTTTGGTGTTGGTATAATCTTGAAACAAATTACGATGTTGCAGTCGTTGAGGTTTCCACGGATTTGAATGAATGGTTCCAGCTTGATGAACGATACTCAAGTTCCTCTGCAAATTGGGTCAGCAAAAAATACAGTTTAGAACCGTGGGCTGATAAGGCAATTTACATCCGATTCAGAGCAGTAACAGATGATAATACATTGCAGGAAGGTTTTTATGTGGATGACGTATCACCTGTTCCTTTTTTTGGCTCAGTAACAACGATTGCTTCATCAATTGCTGATACTTTTTATACCTTGACTGCTGTTCCTGAAGGTATTTACTATTACCGTGTGAAAGGTCATAATAATAGGGGTTGGGGAAATTACAGCAATATAGAAAAAACAATAGTGAATTACGTTGGAATAGACGGCGGGAAAGAAGAAATTGAGCGTGCATCATTCGACATAACAAGCAATCTAAGGAACATTCGCATTTATTCTGTATTGCCGAAGTCAACGAATATTGAGGTTTGTATTTATGATGTGTCCGGAAGAAAGGTCAGAGAAATAAATAATCATTATTCCGAAGGCAGCCACGACTTAAGCATCAAAGTAAATAAGAGCGGTGTTTGGTTCGTTGTTGTGAAGGCATATGAAAAAATAGTAACCGAGAAGGTTGTAACACTGAAGTAGTGTTTGGAGAGGGGCAAATGGTCGCTCCGGCATTTGTCGGAGAGGAAAGTCCGGACACCACAGGACAGGGTGCTCCATTACAGGAGGCGCTGCGAAGCGACAGAAAGTACAACAGAGAGTAAACTGCCGATGGTCTTATTTAAGATACAGGCAAAGGTGAAACGGTGTGGTAAGAGCGCACCAGGCTTCATAGCGATGTGAAGTGCTTGGTAAACCTCGCCCGGTGCAAGACCGAATAGGAGGGGAGAGTAGTCCTGCTCGTTTGACCCTCGGGTAGGTCGCAAAGATAGATGACCATATAAACAGAATTCGGCTTATGCCCCTCTTCAAGGATTTCGGCAAGATGTAATTGAGTAACTATGTAATTTAGTAAACGGATACATTTGTATCAAATAACTCAATTGCGGAGTTTGAAAAATGAACCCAACAGAAGTATTACAGAAGTATATGAAGTATGCAGTGGTTGGAGCAACTCAGAGGAAAAAGAAATTTGGTTATCAAATTTATAAAACGCTCATAAATTATGGAAAGACAACATATCCGGTTAATCCGAGATACAAAGAGATAGATGGAAAGGTATGTTATCCATCGATTGGTGAGGTGCCGGAGAGACCCGAGGTAGTGGTTGCCGTAATTCCTCCAAGAGCAACGGATACGTTGATTGACGAGTGTAAGGAAAATAGCATAAGCATATTATGGCTTCAACCTGGTACTTACGATGACGATATACTCGCTAAATGCAAAGAAGTTGGTGTTGAACCTGTCTATGGAGCTTGCATAATGTTAAAAGTTCAAGGCAGTCACTAGAGATCAGAAACCGGTATTTTTCGTAAAAAAGAAAAATTAAGTTTAATATGTACCTAAATTAGTATTCAGGTCGATAATGTCAAAGTATGAAGATCAGTCTTAGGCTTAAAATTCTCATTTTTACTGTTCTATTGCTCGCCCTTGTTACATTTTCTATCGGATATGTGGTTAAGAACGAAGTTCAGAAATCAATCAGGAAAGAGATAGAATTAAGAGGTTTTGCCATTGCACGAAACCTTGGGTTAAATAGTGAAGATCCTCTTGTGCTTGGAGATGATTTGTATCTCAAACAACTGGTGACAGATGCAATGAAGAATGAAGGTATCAGATATACTGTGATAGTGGATAACGATGGTATCATTAGAGCGGCAGATAGCACCGACCTATGGAACAAAGAATATGTGCCTCCAGAAGGGGCAAGTCGTCTTTCGGGGAGCGAACCTGAAAGTAAAACCATTATCTACAATTATGAATCTTTACTCGACATCGGTTTCCCTGTTATTCTTGGAGGAAAGAAAAAGGTTGGAGAGATTCATATCGGTGTCTCCAAAATGTCGATTGAGAATGCACTTAAAAAGGTGCAGATTACGATTGTAACGATTTCGAGTTTGTTTTTGATTATTGGTGTTATTGGTTCTGTGTTTTTTGCAAATCTTATAACAAAACCTGTTGGAAATTTAGTAAGAGGCGTTAAGAGCGTTGCAGAGGGTAATTTCGATATTTATGTTAGGAAAAGTTCAAATGACGAAATAGGTTTACTGACAACTTCATTTAATGAGATGACAAAAAGCCTGAAGGAAAAGAAATTGATTAAAGAGGCATTCAGAAGATATGTATCGCATCAGGTTGCCGATCAGATTTTTCAGAATCCGGGGAAATATATGTCTTCATTAAAGGGAGAAAGAAGAAAGGTGGCAATCCTTTTTGCCGACATTAGAGGCTTCACGCCGATGGCTGAATCTATGGAACCCGAAGAAGTAGTTAAGGTACTGAATAGATATTTAACATATATGACGGAGTCCGTATTCAAATATCAGGGCACTCTGGATAAGTTCATCGGAGATTGTGTAATGGCTATTTATGGTGCTCCGCTATTCTTGAAGAACCCAATGGAAATGGCGGTAAGAACTGCTCTTGAAATACAGAGGGATATTAGTCTTATGAATGGTAAGAGAGAAACTAATGGGAACAAAGCCGTTGAGATTGGCATCGGTATAAATAGCGGAGAGGCAGTTGTTGGAAATATAGGTTCCAAGGAGAGGAGGTTGGACTATACGGTTATAGGGGACAATGTGAACCTTGCAAGCAGGCTCCAGACCGCTGCGAATGCAATGGGTGTTAAGATTCTCATATCAAAAAGGGCTTACAAGGATATTTCAGATATAGTAAATGCCAGAGCAATTCCTTCAATTAATGTCAAGGGCAAAAAAGAACCTGTCGAGGTTTACATAGTTGAATCTTTGAAGGCTTAACCTTGAAAGGTCTGAATAGTAATGAGCGGTTTTATTTTAAATATTAAAGGAGGAGAAATGAAGATAGTTTTATCATTATTCGTCTTTCTTATGCTTTTGGGGATATTTTGTATTTGTGCTGATGAAAAAGAGCTTCCTTCAATACCCGATTCTAAGGTTACAATACCGTGGGAGGAATTCAAGGCGCTGATAGAAAAGAGTATGGCTATCGATACTTCCAAGTCCATACCTCCCAGAGACTATGTTATCCAAAGCGCAGAATATACTGCAAAACCTCAAGGGGACGAACTTGCGATCGACGCACTTCTATCACTATACTTGCCTGATGATAAGTGGGTGAAGATTCTTCTTTTTGATGTTGCCGCAGGTTTGAAAGATGCAAAGCTGGATGGTAAACGGGCAAACATTGTCATTGAAGATGACTATTTTTATCTCATAACAAACAAAAAAGGTATACACAATATTAAAGTAAAGCTGGTGAAGAAAGGTAGTGCAATACAGAATGGAACAAAAGTTTCGCTGTATATTCCAGAAGTTGCACTCTCAACTTTCACAATACGATATCCAGGAAAGAACGTTATAGCGAAAGTGAGCCCTTCAATAGAAACAACAGAGAAGACATTAAGGGGAGAGACTACAATTAAGAGCATCATACCTTCTACGGATTATCTTACAATTGAATGGATGAATCCTGTTCTTACTGGTAAAGAGGTCAAAGCAAAGATTTATGCGCAAGTTTACTCTTTGCTTTCACTTGGTGAGGGACGGCTTAATGTTAGTTCAAAGATAGATTATTCTGTTCTGAAAGGTAGCACAAACTCTTTTGCTTTTTCGATTCCCAACGAAGCATCCTTGAATTCGTTAACAGGAGGTGAATACTCGGTGCATTCAAAGGAAGGCAAACAGGAAGTAATGGTGACGACAAAAGATAGAGTTACAGGAGATTATTCTTTATACTTAAACTATGAGATAAATCTGGGGAAGACTTCTACATCTTTTGCTATTCCTGAGCTGGAGATTTACGATGTGGAAAGAGAAAGGGGATGGATAGGAGTTTCTGCATTCACAAGTGTTGAGATAAAAACTCTTGATTTTACAGGTGACGTTGAGCCCATCGATATAAAAGAACTTCCACAAACCGTGTGGAATCTTTCTCCGAATCCTGTGCTTGTAGCATTCAAGTATATTAAGCATCCTTACAGTGTAACGCTTGAACTAACAACGCACGAGAATCTAACGGTGCTCATTGCAGCAATAGATAATGCATCATACACAACGCTTTTGACTGATGAAGGGAAAATGGTTACCCGGGGAGTGTATACTGTTCGCAATAATCTTAAACAGTTTCTTAAGTTAAAAATGCCTGAAGAGTCGGAAATATGGGGTAGTTTCGTTTCGGAAAGGCCAGCGAAGCCTACAAAAGGTGAAGATGATAATGAGGTATTAATTCAACTTGAACGCTCAACAGGCGCATATGGTAATGCGAAAAGCTTCAAGGTTGAGGTTGTTTACTTTACAAAGGGTGAGGTGATGGAAAAAAGGGGAGAGGTAAAGGTTAAGCTTCCAAAAGCAGATATTCCCATAAGTGAACTTACCTGGAGTCTATGGCTCCCGGATGAATACAAATACAGGAAATTTGGGGGGAATGTTAAGGAATGGAAACCTTCATCCAAGGGTTCGGCATCAACAGCAGAAAGAGCACTTCCCACATCAAGCAGCATGGTGATAGCAAAGACACCTTCAGAGAAAGCCAAGAAGGAGTATGAAGAAAATATTGCGTATCAGCAGCAGGTGCAGGCTGAACAGGATTTCCTGAATGTCGCAGTTTCTGGAGGGAGGGCAAAAGGGGCTTTACCTGTGAAAATCAGCATTCCAGAAAGAGGAGAGTTCAAGAGGTTTTCAAAACTGCTGGTAACGGATGAAATACCCGAAGTAATAATTAAGTATGGCGGAAGAGGATGCCTTTTCTTCTAAAATATTAATGTCTCTATTTTTATTGCCTTTTTGCTCTCTTTGACAATTTATCTGCAAGCCTTGTGGGCTCGGGGAGTTTGTATTTTTTGGATGATGCAAGGACAATTTTCATAGAGGTCCTTCTATAGTAAGTAGTAAGAAATTGCAGGGATGAACAATCGAACATCCCTGCTTGTTTCCGGATGCATATTGGTTAAGGCTTAACCCTTTATTGAATCTAACCCCCGAAGTTATTAATAAGCAACATACTATAATCTCTCATATTTCCAATTATTCCAAGTCCAAAAACTGCAAACCAACAGATGCAACCAAGAATCCACATTATGATTGCTATGATAAGTGTAAGTTTTCCAAGGGCTTTCTCTTCCGGTGTTTTTTTGGTTAGCCAGATGATTCCAAGAATAACACCTACTATAGGGACAATAATCGCAAGTATGATAAAAAGAGCCTTCAGACCACCAGATACTGTTCCTGCGGTCGGTGATTGTAGTGGTTCGGTTGGTTCGATATTTTTCTTCTCTTCTTCTCCCATTAAGTTCACCTCCTTTCAGAATAAAATGATCAACGAAATTATGAATACAGATTACACAGATAAAAAATCGTTTTCCTATCTCACTATTTAACAAGGTTATGTAATTTTGTCAGGATTATAAACTCAATATTCAATAGTACAAAAGCTGAAGGGAAAATCAGTAAAGGTTTTATCGTTTTATTTTTCGAATACAAATCAGAGAAGAAAAGGCTAACCAATGTGGCAATCATTAAATAGTGAAGGAGCAGAATACCTATTATTAGAAAGATTGAAATGGGAAGGTATAGGTTTACATTAAAACGCATTATGAGTAAAAAGGATAGGAATACCAGGAGTAACAGGGGAATAACTTCGTACCAGGATTTGAGTATGCTATTTTGTTCTGTTTTGACCATTAGGTTGTCTATTAAAAGTGGGTAGAGAAAAAATGGGAAGGTTATACCGACAAGGAGACCGGTAACAAGTCTAATAGCATTGGTTGTTTCCCTGAATCCGAGATAGGATGATACACCATCAACTGCCAGAAGAAG
>Ga0307443_1001651_pt1 | contig 13049 bp, 12 predicted proteins | sample SalMarSW160220MG_FD_202148 | JGI IMG/M metagenome (GOLD analysis project Ga0307443, IMG submission 202148) | Salt marsh sediment microbial communities from the Plum Island Ecosystem LTER, Massachusetts, United States - SW1601-220 | ecosystem: Environmental > Aquatic > Marine > Intertidal zone >... | reverse complement strand
TGCCGCCGCCTACCACGGCTACCTCTTTATCCCGAAAGAACGGGCCGTCACAGGTTGCGCAGTAAGAGACGCCTTTCCCGGTAAACTCCGCCTCGCCGGGCACGCCGAGCTTCTGCCGCTCCGAGCCACCGGCGATGATAACGGCCTTAGCCTCAAAATCGGCGGCGGAAGTCTTCACGATAAAGTGTTTACCCTTCTTGAGAATCCCGGCAACATCGGCTAGGAGAGTCTCCAGTCCGAATTTCGTAGCCTGCTTGTGCATGGCTTCGGTCAAATCAATACCACTGATACTTTCGGTAAAACCGGGGTAATTTTCCACCCATTCGGTATTGATAATCTGACCGCCGATAGCCCCCCTTTCGATAAGCAGGCTGTTCAGCCTGGCCCGGGCGATATAAATACCCGCGCTTAACCCGGCAGGTCCACCGCCGATAATGACGATATCATATTTTTTGGGAGACTTGACCATTAATATCACCCCCCTTTACCACTCAAGCCCTGCGTTTATTCCGCTTACAGTGCCGTTTCCAGGCTTTTCTTCAACTCTTCCTTGGGGCGGAAGCCGATAATCGTATCAACCGGCTCCCCTTTATTGAAGAGCATCAGCGTGGGGATGCTCATAATGCCGTACCTGCTGGCAACCTGGGGTGCATTATCAACATTTAACTTGACGAAACTCACCTGGCCGTCGTAATCTTCCGCCAGTTCTTCGACAACGGGGGCTACCATCCGGCACGGTCCGCACCAGGGCGCCCAGAAATCGACCAGTACCGGCGTATCTGCCTTTAAAACCTTTTCATCAAAACTCGTTTCTTCAATTTCCACTGGCTTGCTCATTGTTTCCCTCCCTTATTTTTTCGGTTATACCGCATTCAACGGTCTCCTTGGCGAGACCTATAGCATTCTTGATAGCCTTAGCCTGACTGCGGCCGTGGGCGATAATGACACTGCCGTTCACGCCGAGGAGACAGGCCCCGCCATACTCGGTGTAGTCCATTTTTTTCGTCCAGGAACGCAGCCCGATATCACGGAGCAGGTCGCGGGCGCGCAGTCGCGAGACGCTGGAAAAAACATGCCCCAGCTGCCGCACCGATATTAAGAAATTATCATTAAAACCCTCGATGGCCTTGAGGATTATATTCCCGGTAAAGCCATCGGTGACAATGACATCGGAAGTCCTCCTGACAATATCATGTCCTTCAATATTACCGGAAAAATTAATATCCGCGGCGTCTTTCAGGAGCCGATAAGTATCCTGGGTCAGGCGGTTGCCCTTACCCTCCTCTACACCGTTGCATAGAAGGCCAACCCGCGGTGACTCTATTTTAAGAAGGTATTTACTGTAAATTGAACCCAGTCTGGCAAATTCCAGAAGGTGCTCCGGACGGCAATCCGCGTTGGCGCCGGCGTCCACCAGCAGTGCCGGGTAGGACGATATGGTATCCAGGAAACAGCCGATAGCCGCCCGGCTGATGCCTTTTACCCTGCCCAGAGTCAGAAGCGACGCCGCAACCACCGCCCCGGTATTTCCCGCGGAAACAAAGGCGTCGACGCCATTGCTCTTGAGCAGATTGATGCCGACCACAATAGAGGAGTTGGGCTTGTTTTGTACAGCCTTGATAGGGTGCTCATTAAAATCAATAACCTGCTTGGCGTCAACGAGAGTAATGGGGACTTTCTCTATAGATTTTGCCGCCAGTGTACGAAGGACATTCTTTCTGCCTACCAGGGTAATCTCCACGCCGTATTCCTGGGCTGCTTTTATAGCACCCTTGACGACTTCGTGGGGGGCATAGTCGCCCCCGGCGGCATCAACTGCAATTTTAATCACTAATGATGTTCTCCCTGTTTAACGACGCTTTCTTCCCACATATCGCACTGTCCGCCGTAGCAGGCGACAACACGGTCGCCCTCGGAAATCCGGACAATTTCACAGGCAGTGGGGCAGGCATGGCATTCGAACGACGAAGTCTTATATTCCGCCTCGCTGACGCCGAATCCCTTGAACCGGCAGCCGTTACGGCTGACCGCGGCATGTTCATGCACGAGCAGGGCCGCGCCGATAGCGCCCATGAGCTCGTGGCGGGGGGGCACGATTATCTCCGTCTTTAGCTCGTCACGCAGCGCCCTGACGATACCCCGGTTAAAGGCAACACCTCCCTGGAAGACCACCGGCGACTGGATATCCTTGCCCGAGCCGACATCACCCAGGTAGTTACGCACCAGAGCGCAGCAGAGTCCGTAAATAATATCGTCAACTTTGTGTCCCGTCTGCTGCTTGTGCACCATGTCCGACTCGGCGAAGACGGTGCAGCGACCGGAAATATGAACCGAGTCGCCCCCAAGCATAGCCCGGCGGGACAGCTCTTCAATACTCATGTTAAGTCGGCCCGCCTGATGGTCGAGGAAGCTCCCCGTACCGGCGGCGCAAACGGTATTCATCCCAAAATCGGTCACCATGCCTCCCCGCACGATGATAATTTTACTGTCCTGCCCGCCGATTTCTATGACCGTGCGGACATCCGGGACAACATCAACGGCGGCTACGGCCTGGCAGGTAATCTCGTTTTTCACAAGGTCGGCCCCGACGATAGCCCCGGCCATATAGCGGGCGCTCCCGGTGGCGGCCACACCTTTAATCACGGCATCCGCCGGCAACTCCTGCTGTATTTGCCGCAAACCCTGCTGAACCATGTCCACAGGCCTGCCGCCGGTGGGCAGGTAAAGACCGGCGAGTAAATCATCGGACGTATTTAATACGGCAAACTTGGTGGTAACCGAGCCGACATCAATGCCCAGATAGGCTTCCATATTTATCTCTCTCTAATACTCATATAAACTGAAAACGCGGCCTGGCCGCCAGCGGTCATTTACCTTTGCGGAACTCTTCCCGGATTTTTTCAGCCGTTTCGGGGTCGGCCAGGATATCCACAACGGTCATCGCCATGGCCTTGGCCGCATCCAGCATACCGCTCAAACCATCCTCCGAAGCAGCCGCTTCGGCAAACTGCGGCGTATGTATCTGAATATCGTGCGGAGCTATGGCTACCAGCGGCTGAATAGTCGGCACGAGCTGGCTGACATTTCCCACATCGGTACTGAAAGTCATCATGGTATTATCACCGAGACGTATGCCGCGTCCCAGCGATTGCATATTCTGTTTAAAAAGCCGCGCCATGGTCAGGTTATTGAACATGGCGGCGTAGTGTTCTCCCCACTTATATTTTAGTTTAGCACCAGTTGCCCTGGACGCGCCACTGAAACAGTTAATCACCTTTTTCTTAAGCTCGTCCAGATAAGCGTCATACTCGGCGCGGACTATAAAAGTGGCGGCGGTGTGGGCCGGGATGATATTGGCCGCCTCACCACCGTCGGTAATAATGCCGTTAATGCGCGCCCTGTCCCTGATGTGCTGCCGGAGGGAATTAATGGCATTAAAGGACTGAATCATTGCTTCCAGGGCGCTGATGCCGGTCTCCGGCTCGGCGGCGGCATGGGCCGCTTTGCCGATGAACTCAATCTGAAGGGTTTCACAGGCGAGGGTATTCATCACCACCGTGTTCCCCCCGCCGGGGTGGGCTATCATGGCCATATCGATATCGGTAAAGGCGCCTCTCTCCGCCATGACGGCTTTGCCGCCGTACAATTCCTCGCCGGGGGTACCGAAGACCATGATACAGCCGCCCAGCTCGTCCACGGCCTTTTGCGAGGCCGCCGCGGCGGCCATGGAGGCGGTGGCGATGAGGTTGTGTCCGCAGGCGTGCCCTAATTTAGGCAGGGCGTCGTATTCGGCGAGAAAGGCGATAACCGGCTTCCCACCGCCGTATTTCCCCTTGAAAGCAGTGGGCAGTCCGGAAATTCCCTTTTCCACGGAAAACCCGTTTTGTTCAAGATATTCCGTCAGCCATTCGGCAGCCTGCTTCTCCTCGAAGGCTATCTCCGGGTTGTCGTGCAGTTTCCTGCTTAGCGCGGCAAGCTTTTCGCGGCGAGAGTCTATTTCGCCGGTAACGGCTTCCTTGAGTTTATCAATGTCCACTTCCGTTTCTCCATTAATCCAGGAAGAATATAAGCCCCAATATCTTCATTATAACCCAGTAAGATTGGGATTGAAAGGTAGTTTATTGTGACGGGGGATATGCGATGGGGATAAGCAGAGAATGACGCGAGTGCGGCATGGGTGGGAAAAGAAAACAGCAGGGGTAGGCGGGGAAATAAAATACAGGTGAAATATTGATATTATTTAGTCTTGCATAATGGGAAAAAGCATGTTATAATGAGGCTGTCAGGATAAGAATAGCGATGTAGTAAAGTGGGTTTGATTCCCACTTTTTTAATTACTTGAATTGAATAAGTATCGGAGGTTTTCATCCGAAATGAAGAGCGATTTCTTGCTCGCCATAACACAGCTTTCGGCAGAGAAGAACCTGCCGAAAGACGTAGTGCTTACCGCCGTCGAGGCCGCACTGGTGTCTGCCTACAAGAAGGACAACTTCGACTCCAACCAGAATATCGCCGTTAAAATCAACCCGAACAGCGGCAAGGTTGAAGTATGGGCGGAAAAACAGGTGATTGAGAAACCTGCCGACCCGCAGTTTGAAATCTCGCTGAAGGAGGCGAGAAAGATCAAAGAGGACGCCGAGCTCGGCGAGGCTATCATGGTCGAGTCAACGCCGGCTAATGCCGGACGTATCGCGGCGCAAACCGCCAAGCAGGTCATACTGCAGCGCCTCCATGAAGCGGAGCACAGCGCCATCTTTGAAGAGTACGCTGATAAAGAGGGGGAAGTTGTCAGCGGAGTGGTCCAGCGCTTTGAAATGGGACAGGTGAACATAGACCTGGGCAGGACTGAGGCCATACTGCCGGCACCCGAGCAGGTACGCACCGAGCGATACCGGGTGGGGCAGCGCCTCAAGGTAGTCCTTTTACAGGTAGCCCGCACCAGCAAAGGCCCTAAAGTAATCGTGTCACGTTCTCACCCGGAACTGCTGCGCCGGCTTTTCGAGCTGGAAGTCCCGGAGGTATATAACGGAACAGTGGAGATAAAATTCATCGCCCGCGAAGCCGGCTTCAGAAGCAAGATAGCCGTAGCCGCCAAGCAGGAAGGCATCGACCCGGTGGGCTGCTGCGTCGGCCTGCGCGGTATCAGAATACAGAACATCGTCAGCGAGTTGAACGGCGAAAAAATAGACGTAGTACAGTGGAACCCGGACCCGGCCACCTTTATTGCCAACGCCTTGAGCCCGGCGCACATCGTCAGCGTGCAACTGCACGAAGATGAGGATTCCGCCACCGTCATCGTCCCGGATAGGCAGCTGTCCCTGGCCATCGGCAAGGAAGGGCAAAACGCCCGTCTGGCCGCCAAACTTACCGGGTGGCGCATAGATATCAAGAGCGCTTCCATGGCCGAAGCCGAGAAGGCTAAAGCCGTCGCGGTGGCACCCGAGGCAGCGGCAGCAGAAACAGCCGAAGCGGAAGAAGGGGAAGCAATCGAAGCCGTAGCCGAGGAGATAGTCGCCGAAGACCTGCTGGCGGAACTGACCATTCCGGACGAAGCAACGATTGCCGAGGAACCCGCGGCAGAAGAAGCCGAGGAAGAGGCGGCCGAAGAAGAACCGGTGGAGGAAGAGGTGGTCCTGGCGCCTCCAATCGCCCTCAAACAGGAAGACGATGAAAAACCGCAGCTGCGGTTTGCCGAAGATATCATGGTCCCCCGAAGAACCAGGCCCACCGCCAAAACAAGTAAGACAAAGAAGAAAAAGAAGGGCGGCTACACCAAGGATACCAGTGAGGACGGCGTAAAAGTCAGGAAAGGGCGCCGCGATTTTGAAATCATGGAGGAAGATGAGGATAATTTCTAGAACTCAAGCCGTTTCAACAAAGCCGGCACCCCGGCGGACCTGCGTGGGCTGCCGCCGGATAAGAGCCAAGAGGGAGATGATCCGCCTGGTGCGCACGCGCGGAGGCGATATTGAAATAGATACGGCCGGGAAAAAGGAGGGGCGGGGCGCCTATATTTGCCCGGACCATGATTGCTGGGAAAAAGCTTTGAACAACAAGCAGCTGGAACACACTTTAAGGGGCAGCCTTTCCAGGGATAAAAAAGAACAGCTTATAAAAAGCGGAAAAGACCTGCTGAAGGAGTTAACCGGTGCCGAGAGCCAGTAAACAAGAAAAAACAGCCGGACCAGCGGCGGAAAAAACCGAGAAAAAATCCGCCGCTACGAAGGTCCCTGTAATCGATATCCCGCGCTCCATAGGCGTCAGGCAGCTGGCCGACATGCTGCAGGTCGATTCTATCCTCGTCATCAAGCAGTTGATGCGCAACGGCATCATGGCCAACATCAACCAGATAATAGACTACGATATGGCCGCCGCCATCGTGACGGGTTTCGGCTTTAAAGCACGACTTAGGAAGTTGAAAGACCAGCAGATGGCCACCGCCGCGGAGGAGAGTAAAAAACTCAAGAAGAGCTACGGTAAAGACGCCGCTAATTTACAGCCACGCCCGCCGATAGTGACGGTTATGGGCCATGTCGACCACGGCAAGACCAAATTACTCGACGCCATCAGGCAGACCAACGTAGTAGACCAGGAGGCGGGAGGCATTACCCAGCACATCGGCGCTTACCAGGCAACGATAGACGGTCACAAAATTACGTTCCTGGATACGCCGGGGCATGAAGCCTTTACGGCCATGCGGGCTCACGGAGCCAACATCACCGATGTCACCGTCCTGGTGGTCGCCGCCGACGACGGCGTCATGCCGCAGACTATCGAAGCGATAAACCATGCTCGAGCCGCCGAGGTGCCGATAGTCGTGGCGATTAATAAAATCGACAAAGATAATGCCAACCCGAACCTGGTGAAACAGCAATTGACCGAAGCCGGACTGGTCATCGAGGAGTGGGGAGGCAATATCGTGTGCGTGGAGATATCCGCCAAAGAGAAAAAGGGTATCAAAGAGATGCTGGAAAGCGTCCTGCTGGTGGCGGAAATGGAGGAACTGAAGGCCAACCCGAACCAGTCCGCCCACGGCGTGGTTATCGAAGCCAAGATGGACAGGAGCCGCGGGCCGCTGGCAACGATACTCATACAAACAGGGACATTACAAGAAGGCGATACGGTAGTCGTCGGTAATACGTGGGGCAGGGTAAGGTCCATGTTCAACTACCTGGGCAAGCGGATAAAGAAGGCGGAGCCATCCACCCCCGCCGAAGTCCTGGGGCTGGCCGAAGTAGCGCAGGTCGGAGACACCTTAACGGCAGTAGCCGATGAGCGCCACGCCCAGGCTTTGCTGGCCAGGAACAAGGCGGAAGCGGAGAGAAAGGCTTCCAAAGCTGGAGCTTCGATTAGCCTCAATACCCTGTACGACCAGATAAGCGCCGGTAAGGTAAAAGAACTCAACGTCATCCTCAAGACGGATGTCCAGGGCAGTATCGAGCCTATCAGGAGTTCCCTGGAACAGCTGGGCACGGATGAAGTAAAGGTCAGACTAATCCACAGCGGCACCGGCAATGTCACCGAGAGCGATGTCATGCTGGCTTCAGCTTCCAACGGACTTATCATCGGCTTCAATGTGAACACCGCGGAAGGGGCCCGCATGCTGGCATCCACCAGCGGCGTGGACATCCGCCACTACAGCGTGATATACAACCTGGCCGACGATATAACCAAAGCAATGAAGGGCATGCTCGAGCCTACCTATGTCGAGGTTACCGACGGGCGCGCCGAGGTAAGGGCGGTCTTCTCGGCCGGCAAGGGCGCCAAGGCAGCCGGCTCATACGTCACCGACGGCAAGGTAATCCGCAATGCGTCCGTCAGGGTATACCGGGGCAAGGAAGTACTGGCCGATTCAACAGTGAGCAGCCTGAAACGGTTTAAAGACGACGCCAAAGAAGTGACCGCCGGCTACGAGTGCGGCGTGGGCATCAAGGACTTTAACGATTTTGAAGTCGGCGACACGCTGGAATTTTATAGAATGGAAAAATCCGGGTAGCAACGGGTAACCGGGCTTCAGCTTATGGCGCATCACATCGAACGGGTAAATACCCTCATTCGGCGGGAAATCAGCGAGTTAATCCAGCGTGAGCTTAGAGACCCCCGACTCGACGAATTCATCGCCGTAACCGAGGTCGATACCTCCTCCGACCTTAAATATGCCAAGGTCTTCGTCAGCAGCATCGGCGGTCAGCAGCAGGAAGATAAAATACTGGGAGTCCTCAACACCGCCTCCGGTTTCCTGCGCTCCGAGCTTGCCAGGAAAGCAAACCTGCGGCGCACCCCGGAGTTGAGCTTCCACTGGGATAACTCCATCGAGCACGGCGACCGTATACTGCGCCTCATCGACCAGGCCAGCGAGGAATACAAGGACTGACCTTGGACGGCATTCTTAATATCAATAAACCCCCCGGAAAGACATCTTTCAGCGTGGTTGCCGCGGTGAAACGTTTAAGCGGCGAGCGCCGGGCCGGCCATTCCGGAACGCTGGACCCGGACGCCACCGGAGTCCTGCCGGTCTGCCTTGGGCGTGGCACACGCATCGTCGAATTCCTGATGGACGCCACCAAGACGTACCGCGCCGGGATACAACTCGGCGTATCGACGGATACCTATGACGCCAGCGGTAAAATTACCCGGAGGGGAAACGCTGCCGGCATCGACCGCGCTGAAGTAGAGTCCGCCCTGGAAGCGTTCCGCGGCTCTATCCGGCAGACCCCGCCGATGTACAGCGCGGTAAAGCACCGGGGGAAGCCGCTTTACAAGCTGGCGCGGGAGGGAATCGAGATAGAACGAAAGAGCCGCACGGTGACGATTCACCGCCTGGAAATGCTCGACTGGCAACCGCCGGTGGTTACCCTGGAGGTGGAATGCAGCAAGGGCACCTACGTAAGGTCGCTGGCGAACGACCTGGGGCAGGCACTCGGCTGCGGCGCCCACCTCAAGGGCCTGGTACGCACGCGGTGCGGCATCTTCGATATCAAGGACGCCGTTTCGCTAACGCAGCTTGAGGAGGCATTTCAACATGGGTACTGGGAGCACTTCGTCTATCCCGTGGATATCGTGCTGCAGGACTATGACGCGGTAGTGGTGGATGATGCCGGCGAGGAGGCCATTAAAAAGGGGAGTCCGCTGGCGCTTGAGCAGGAAAACAGAGGCGATTCACCGCAGAAATACTGCCGCGCCTATTCCGCGGACGGACGTTTCCTGGGGGTACTGCGGTACGCTGCCGACAAAGGCGTCTGGCAGCCGAAGAAGGTGCTTATATAGCCCGTTGTAAAAATGCTCCCGTAGAATGAGAAATAAATGCCGGCGCAGCCAAGCATAAGTCTTGACAGCCCGTGCCTAAAGGGAGTATAGTTCAAATCGGTGCTTGACAGGAACCGGACTATTCATTAGACTCTACAGCATCATCTCTTTATAAAGGGGAGGATATCTTAACATGGGAAAAATAAACGTGGCAGTAATCGGCGTGGGCAACTGCGCCTCATCATTAATACAGGGCGTTCACTACTATCAGAACGCCAAGGAAGGCGAGTTCGTGCCGGGGCTGATGCACGTCAACCTGGGCGGCTACCATATCAGCGATATCAACTTCGTGGCCGCCTTCGACGTCGATAAGAACAAGGTCGGCAAGGACCTTTCGGAGGCAATTTACACCAAGCCGAACAATACTTTCGAATTTTGCAAGGTTCCTCCTATGGGGGTGAAGGTGAACCGGGGTATGACCCACGACGGGCTGGGCAAATACCTCTCGCAGATAATACAGAAAGCCCCCGGACCCACGGCGGACATCGTCGGCATCCTTAAAGAAACCAAGACTGATGTGGTCATCAACTACCTGCCCGTGGGCAGCGAGGAAGCCACCAAGTGGTACATCGAACAGATACTGGAGGCAGGCTGCGGTCTGGTTAACTGCATACCGGTATTTATCGCCAAGGAAAAGTACTGGCAGAAACGCTTCGCCGACAGGGGGCTGCCAATCATCGGCGACGACATCAAGTCGCAGGTCGGCGCCACCATCACCCACCGCCTGCTGGCACGACTTTTCATGGACCGGGGCGTGAAGCTGGAACATACCTACCAGCTGAACTTCGGCGGCAACACGGACTTTCTCAATATGCTGGAGCGTGAAAGACTGGAATCCAAGAAAATATCCAAGACATCGTCGGTTACTTCCCAGCTTAATTACGAGATGGACCCCGACGACATACACGTGGGCCCCAGCGATTACGTGCCGTGGCTGAAAGACCGCAAGTACTGTCATATCAAGATGGAGGGGCGCACCTTCGGCGACGTTCCGCTGACAATCGACATGAAGATGGAGGTCTGGGACAGCCCCAACTCCGCCGGGGTGGTCATCGACGCCGTCAGGTGCTGCAAGCTGGCGCTGGATAACGGACTTAAAGGAGAATTAACCGCGCCATCCGCCTACTTCATGAAGTCACCGCCTATCCAGTACACGGATGACGAGGCGCGCAAGATGGTGGAAGATTATATCAAGGCCACGGCCCGGCCCGATGCCGTAGCCAAACAGCCGCAAAAACAGGAGGCTACCAAGTAGCTACCCATGAAGATAGCGCTGGTATCGCCTTATGACTTCGCTTACCCCGGCGGCGTGGTCAACCATATCTCCTGCCTGGAACAGCAGTTCACCCGCCTGGGCCACGACGTTAAAATAATCGCCCCGGCCTCTAAAGCGATTTACACGCTGGGCGACCGTTTTATACGCATCGGCACACCCCGTCCGATTCCGGTCAGCGGGTCAATCGCACGGGTTACCGTATCGGTAAGACTGGAATCGCAGATAAACGAGACGTTCGAACGGGAGAAGTTCGATATCTGCCACCTCCACGAGCCCCTGATGCCGACGCTATGCACCACCATTTTGAGATTGAAACACGCGCCGATGGTCGGCACGTTTCACGCTTCCGGGGGCAAGCCCTGGTATACCATGTTTTCACCGATAATGAAGTGGTACCTCGACCGCTGGTTCCGCAAGCTCGACGGCCATATCGCCGTTTCCCAGATAGCGCTGGACTACGCAAATACCTTCTTCCCCTCCGAGTACACCATTATACCCAACGGGATTGACACGCATCACTTCAATAACCACGCATCGGCGATAGAGAGATTCAACGACGGCACGTTTAACATTTTATTCGTGGGGCGATTTGAGAAGCGGAAGGGTTTTGATTACCTGCTCCACGCTTATAAGCTGGTAAAGCAGGAGAATCCAGATTGCCGCCTGATTGCCGTGGGTCCCGGCGTCCGACTGCGCAACAAATACGAGAAGCGAGTCATGAAGAACAGGCTCGATGACGTGTTTTTTATCGGTTACGCCCCTTACAGCGATTTACCCAAGTACTACACCACGGCCGATGTCGTTTGCTTTCCGGCAACCGGACGGGAAAGCTTCGGCATCGTTCTGCTGGAGGCGATGTCCGTCGGCAAACCGATAATCGCCTCGGACATAGACGGTTATTCCAGCGTCCTTAGCGACGGTGTAGAGGGAATTACCGTGCCTCCGAGGGACTCGGAGAAACTGGCCGAAGCGATTCTCAAGCTCTGCGCCGACGAGCCGCTGCGAAAGCAGATGGGGGCCAGGGGCAAACCCAAGGCGGTGCAGTACGACTGGTCGAGCGTAGCCACGAAAGTACTGGACTTCTACGTTGAAACCCTCGACGGGATAAAGCAGGCCAAAGAAACCCCGGGAGCAAACACCCCGCAGACCGGCGCGGCTTCAGGAAAGCACTGAACAATGCCAAAACTGGAAAAGACCCGTAAAAATATATCCAACTGCGTCACGCAACCGATTGCCAATCTCCTGGCCAGAACTCCGCTGACTCCCAACGCGGTAACCTGGCTCGGATTCTGCATAACCATCGCCGCCGCGGCGCTTATCGCCACCGAACACCTTTTCGCCGCGGGCATCGTCGTGCTTGTAGCCGGCTTTTTTGATATGCTGGACGGCGCCCTGGCGCGCGCCACGAACCGGGTAACGCGCTTCGGCGGGATACTCGATTCCACGCTCGACCGGCTTTCCGAGGCCGTCCTGCTGCTGGGCCTGCTGGCGGTGTTCGCGCGGGGCGGGGAGGTAGCCGAAAGCCTGCTCGTGGGCTTTGCCCTGCTGGGCTCGCTGATGGTCAGCTATATCCGCGCCAGGATGGAGGGGCTGGGCATCGAATGCCGGGCGGGACTGTTTACCCGGCCGGAGAGAGTTATCGTGCTGGCGCTGGGACTATTGTTAAGCGGATTCGCTTATGCGCTGGTCATTGCCCTGTCTATCATCACATTCTTCAGCTACTTCACAGCGGGGCAGAGGCTGATTTACGCCTGGAAGCAAACAAGGGAATGATTGCGGGATATTTTTATAAGGCGGATGTAAGGATTATAGACATATTGCATTTTTAGTAGTAGAATTTATGCTGGATTTTTTTGCGGAACGGAGGAGACTATGCCAGTCGCTGCTGTAATCGGAGCTCAATGGGGAGATGAAGGTAAAGGGAAAATCGTCGATATGTTGGCGGAGAAAGCCAGGTACGTGGTGCGTTTTTCCGGAGGCGATAATGCCGGCCATACGGTTGTTAATCCCTCCGGCGAATTCAAATTACGGCTGACGCCGTCAGGGATTTTTTACTCTGATACAACGTCCGTAATAGGCAACGGTGTCGTGCTTAATCCCGCCGTACTTCTCCGCGAGCTGGAAGAACTGAACTCTCGTAAAGTGGATACTTCCCGACTCTATATCAGCGACCGTGCCCACCTGATAATGCCCTACCATATAGCCATCGAGGGTATGGAAGAGGACTCGCTGGGGAAAAACGCCATCGGCACCACGCGCAAGGGCATCGGCCCCGCGTACGTCGATAAGGTGGCGAGGACCGGCATCAGGGCGGGCGACCTGCTGGACAAGGAGGTGCTGAAAGAGAGGCTGACGCTGGCGCTGGAATATAAAAATAAAATTATTACGAAAGTATTCAGTAAAGAACCGCTATCATTCGATGAAATATACAGTCAGTACTGCGTATACGCCGACAAGCTTGCGCCGC
>Ga0307443_1001645_pt1 | contig 13069 bp, 11 predicted proteins | sample SalMarSW160220MG_FD_202148 | JGI IMG/M metagenome (GOLD analysis project Ga0307443, IMG submission 202148) | Salt marsh sediment microbial communities from the Plum Island Ecosystem LTER, Massachusetts, United States - SW1601-220 | ecosystem: Environmental > Aquatic > Marine > Intertidal zone >... | reverse complement strand
CAAAGACTCCTTCAATACTGGTTCTCTGGGCGCTGTCTGTCAAAATGAAACCGTTTTTATCCCTTTTTATTTCGAGGTTCTTGAAAAATGAGTCCTCAGGTACAAGACCTATCGAAATTATAACCGCGTCAACATCTTTTCTGAACACTTTCCGTTGCTGTTGAATAACAACGCCTTCAACCCTGTCTTTTCCCTCTATCGCCTTTACCTCGCCCTTCATAACAAAATCAACCAACCCGCTTCTCTTCACTGTATCCACGTTCATGTCAAAGGCACGGAACCCCGCTTTCCTATGAACCAAAGTGATCTCTTTAGCCAGATTCAGCATTTCAAGTGTGGCGTCAATAGCAGTGTCTCCCCCACCGGCTACCACAACTCTCTTTCCCAAAAACGCTTCCTTATGAGACGGAAAATAGTATACACCTTTACCATTTATGCTGAACCTTTCCTCGTTCGCTAATCCCAGCCGCCGAGGTTTAGCCCCCGTGGCAATGACCACAACTTTCGTCCTATACGCTTTTCGGTTTGTAGTCAACACTAGATCATCAGTCATGCTAAGAGCCGTTTCTTTCTTTACAGTAACGCCGCTGAACCTCAAGTTTGCCAGCCAATTTCTCACCAACTCTATGGCAGGTATCTTTGGAAAACCCGGATAGTTCGGAATCGTCTTAGTGGGATACAAGCTTGCAAGGAGACCGCCCAGTTTGTCCTTTTCCAAGAGAAGAACCTTCAGATGCCTCGTGTCACACATAATTGCTGCATTGAGTCCTGCAGGACCGCCACCCACTATAATTACATCAAACTCTTCTTCCTCTTCAGACAATATTCTCCCCTCTTCTGAAAGTGTTTTAGGTTATCTAATCTTTTTAATTAAATATAAATTTGCCAACCTTCGACTCTACTGTTTTACTGGCGGGACAGGAGTCAACGAAGCCCCATAACCCTGTACGCGCATTAACTTCATAGACCTCCTTTAAGATTTGTGACGTACAAAGAAACTTATATCCGGTGACCATATTACAGATTCAACAAACTAAATAGTACCTTCAATTCACAAAATCAACTGAGCAACATATTAATTCAATTTACCATAACATAAGGCTGGTGAGACAGAATGAAAGTGGGTACACTAACTTGGGAGTTCCCGCCAAGAGTCGTGGGTGGAATAGCCCGCCACTGCGAAGGCTTAGCCAAAGCCCTAGTTCAGCAAAACCACGAAGTCCACCTTTTCACACTGGACTTTCCCGGCTCACCGAACTACGAAGAAATGGACGGAGTCAAAGTATACCGCGCCTCAACAGAACTGGGGCACCCCAACTTTCTCACATGGGTTCTACTGTTCAATCACTTTCTAGCAAAGAGAATGGCGGATGTGAGTCAGTCTGTTGATTTTGACGTTATACACGTTCATGACTGGTTAGCCGCTTTCTCAGGAATCTCGTTCAAGCATTACCTGAAAAAGCCGATGGCTCTCACAGTGCACAGCACCGAAGTTGGAAGAGCGCAGGGTCTCCACAGCCCCGACTCATTCTCCATTAACGGGATAGAATGGTGGGCAACATACGAAGCGGACAGAGTCATCGTTTGCAGCCAATCCATGAAAAACGAAATATGCGGTCATTTCAATCTACCATTGGACAAGGTTGACGTGATTCCGAACGCAATAGATGCAACAAAATATCAAACTTCTGTTGACCGCGGATCAGTTAGACAACGTTACGGAGTGGGCTACGGCGAAAAACTGATTCTCTGCGTAGGACGTCTAGTTCCACAAAAGGGAATAGAATACTTCATCCGAGCAATACCCATCATAGCCAAACGTTACCCCGAAGCAAAATTCATTATCGTCGGAGAAGGATGGTCACGAGACATTCTAGAAGCCGAAGCCCGATCCAGTGGACAAGGCAGAAAGATTCAGTTCACAGGTTTTGCATCTGACCAAGAAGTTATCAACCTCATGACCAGCGCAGACGCCTTAGTTGTCCCCTCCGTCTACGAGCCTTTCGGCATAGTTGCCCTAGAGGGCATGGCTACTGGCGTTCCTGTGGTAGCCAGCAAAGTGGATGGCTTAGCTGAGGTGATAGAACATGACCGAACAGGAGTTTTCGTGTATCCGAGGAGCCCTGAATCTATTGCGTGGGGGGTTGATCAAGTTTTGTCTGATCCCGGTCATGCTAAATGGTTAACTGAGAACGCAAAAGAAGAACTCCGCAAGGCTTATAGTTGGGAAGCGGTTGCTATGAAGACTGTTGAGGTTTACAGAAAGGTGGTGGAATAATTTTGGGCGAGAATCATTCTTTCCGTTCATACCCCGATGAGCAGCCCAATCAATTGCGCCTTCTGATTATGCTCCACAATATAGGGGCAACTGAATCATCCAAATCGTTGACTATTCAACAGATTTCAGAGTGGACCCGAATGGACGCTCCGGAACTGCAGATTCACCTACAAAAACTAATTGAACGGGGTTACGCGCAGTCATTTCGTTCAGAAGAAACCGACAAATACCATCTTACAATCGACGGCATCAGAAAAGTGCTGAGCCTATACAGCTAACATACTAACAGGCTACTGCAACCCATTCTTCTCTGCTTTAACAGCTTTCTTGAGTTCCGCGGCAGCGTCCTCAGGCGAAATCACATTAATGAACATCCCTGTGCTCTTTTCGAACCCAGCCCATACCGCCAACCGCGGGTAGACTTCCAGATGCCAATGATAGCAGTCCCGTGCATCCTCCTTTAATAACGTGTGGAAACCGAAATTGTAGGGAGGATCATTCAGCAAAGACCGTAATCCACCTAAACAAACCCGCATGGTTTCAGCCAAATCTTCAACCTCGCCCCGAACCATACTCAACATGTTTGACTGGTGCCGTTTAGGCAGAACCCAAAACTCTAAGGGGTTAACACTTGCCCAAGGAGCAAAAACCACAAAACTGCTGTTCTCCCAAATGAAACGTGGACCTTCCTGTTCTTTCGCTAAAACATCACAAAGCAGGCACGCATGGTTTTTTGTCCAGAAACTTTTGCTTGCCTCCAATTCCTCTTCCAGAATCCTTGGAATAAAGGGAGTTGCAATCAGCTGGGTGTGAGCGTGTGAGAGGGATGCTCCTGCTTCGCGCCCGTGGTTCCTAAAGATTGCAACATGCTTTACGTAGCCCTTGCCAGAAAGGTCGGTTAGGCGATCAAGATACGCGTTTATCACATGAACAAGCTGGGACACTCGCGCTGCTCCAGGATGTTCATCGTGACATGGCGATTCTATGATGACTTCATGATGACCTACGGCTCTTGCGAGAGCAGAACTTTCTTTGATCATTACAGTTTGTTCGTCTGGTGGAGTGAAGGCAGGGTACGCGTTTGGTACAACTCTCACTAGCCAGTCTTTATGGCGGAGACCGTTCTGGTCCCTTTCCTTTCTGATCTCTCCGTTAGAAGAAAGATAGGCTAGTACAGCTGGTGGCGTCATATGCTCGTTGCCGGGGCAGAGCGGACAAACTCCCTGCTTCTCCATAATTTCCTTCTTGACAAAATCTATGGGTCTCTTCTTGCGTTCTTTAGCGATGACAACCCATCGATTCAGCAAATAATCTTTTCGAACTTCATTACTTGCCATCTTTTTCTTCCAGCTAAAGAACCTGTTTAGGCAGAAGAATCCTGCAATTTTTTAATTTCTAAGAGCTCAGAATAACTTTTAATAGTTGACTTTGCAGCTGCGTCCCACGTAAAGTGTTCAAGAACCCTTTTTCTGCCGTTGCGTCCGAATTGAATCCTTTTTGCAGGGTCTTTAATGGCACTTACAATTCCCCAAGCGATGTCCGTTGGGTCGTTTGGGTTTATGTGGAATCCGCATTTATCTGAACCGGTAATGCTGACGATTTCTCTCATTCCGCTGGTGCCTGCTGCTCCAACAACTACGGGTTTCTCCATGCTCATAGCCTCTAGGGTGACGATTCCGAAGGGCTCATAGAGACTTGGATAAACCGCTACGTCACATGATGCGTAGTGAGCAATCCGCTCTTCCTCAGGTATGAATTCGAAACGGAATTTAACAACGTCTTCAAGGTGTAGGTTACGAACGAGCCCTTCCAGATAGTCTCGCATGTCACCGAGACCAACAATCACCAGTTTTGCGTTTGGAACCTTTTGTAAGACATGGGGCATGGCTCTGATGAGTTTATCTACCCCTTTGATCCACACGAGTCTCCCAACGAAGAGTATCATCATGTCCTCATTGTCGAGTCCGTATCGCTGTCTAATCGCATCGATTCTTTTTTGACTTACTTGGTCAGGACTATACTTCTTTGGGTCCACACCATTGTAGCAAACTCGAATTTTCTCTGCAGGAAAGCCCGCCTGTATCAGCTCATCTTGCATCGCGTAAGAAACAGTTATGACCCTGTCAGCCATCTGTCCCCCTCGGTTCTCTATGTTGCTGACCACAGCTGAGCCGTTGCCTAGGGTTCGTCCCCTCTCGTTGGAGTGTACATGAAATACCAAGGGTATCCCTAACTCTTTTTTTATGGATATGCCGGCGATAATTGAGAGCCAGTCGTGGGCTACGACCAGATCGAATTTGAAGTCTTCGGATCTAACAAGTTCGTTTACCATCTTTGAGGCGCTTAGATAATTGTACATGAGAATTTTTGAGAAAAACTGAATCCCCCTGCCCCACTTCTTAATGTCTTCCGCGATCACATCAGGCAGTGAGTCGGAGATGTCGATATGGACTGGACGATGAATCTCTATGCCACGCAGAAGCTCTCTTGTAGGAAGACTTCCTTCATCGTCATTCATTGTGAAGACAGTGACATCGTGACCAAGCAAAACGAACTTCCGCGTTATCTCCGCAGCATAGGTTCCTAAGCCGCCAACAATTTTGGGAGGATATTCGTAAACCAACACAGCTATCTTCATTCAGTTTTCACCGTTTCCGATTATCTTTCGACAGGCTAAAGCCGTAAAGAGCCAGTTCAGTTGTGTAGAGAAGCGTTATTTAACGGTTACTTCCTTTTACTAACTAACAAAACTTCATCTTTTGGCAACCAAGATCATACGCATATCCTGATTGCCTGCGCTTATAGAAGACCGCTTTTTATTCCTTGCAGCATATACTGCACAGCAATTGATGCTATTAGCAATGCCATAACTCGGGTAATTACTAACGAGCCGTTCTTACCTAAGATGCGGTATATTGGATCGATAAATCTCAGAATTAGCCATACAATAATGAATGTCAGTAACACCGAGAGTAATGTAGTCAATATTCCGTAGGATTGAATGTTCAAAATTGATGTTGTTATTGCTCCGGGGCCTACAAGAAGGGGACAACCTATAGGAACAGCGCCTACTGACTCGGATACTGTTTGTTGTTCGCTCCAACCTCCTATGATTAGAAGTCTAACAGCAACTATCAGAAGCAATATGCCGCCAGCAATCATGAAACTACTCAATGATATTCCAAACAGGACGAGGATGTTTTGTCCAACTAAAGAGAAGACTGTTAAAAGTATTAATCCTGTGATTGTAGCCAACTGGTAAGTTTTTTTTCTTTGAGAGTTATCCATGTCCTTTGTTAGACCTACAAAAATTGGGACATTCCCAAGAGGATTAACTACAATAAACAAAGCAACAGTCATCTTCACCAGATCAGGCGCTAGTGCTAAAAAATCCATCAAGACTTCCTCCCAAGTTCACTTTTATGGAAAAACGTTACTTAACGGTTACTGCCGTTTCTTATAGATCAAACACTTTTTTTGGTTCAAATAACATGTGATTAAAACATCTGGCTTCGCCTAAAGAATTCAAACCTGTTTTTGGCGAAAAAATAACTGATTGAAAATGGGGGTTGATACGCTTGTTCAGCGTATCTGGCAGCTTAGAGGTGTTTTAGCAGTACTGTGGATTCAGTGCTTCCAGTTCTTCGATGTTGGTTTTAGTCAAGGTTTTTATTTTGTGTAATTCTGCCATTTCTCCGTAGCCTACAAGTGTTATGGCGGTTCCATCGTTTCCCATTCTGGCGGTTCTTCCGATTCTGTGGAAGTAAACTAGTGCATCTATTGGGATGTCATAGTTTATTATGTGTGTTATTCCTTGGATGTCTAACCCTCTTGCAGCAACGTCGGTTGCAATAAGCATTTTTAGGTTTCCGTTTCTGAAAGAGTTGCTAACGCGGTCTCTTTGTGCTTGAGTGAAACCACCATGCAACGGTTTCGCATCGTATCCATATCCGTTTAGCTTGTGTGCTAGCCAGTCTGTTCCTCTGCGGGTGTTACAGAATATAATGGCTTTTCCAATGTTGTTACGTTTCAGTATGTCAAGTAAATATTCAAGTTTGTTCCGTGGATTCACTACCATGTAGTACTGGTTCAGTTGTGTAAGAGCTATCTCGTCTTTGCTTACCAGTATTTTTTCAGGGTTCTTCATGTATCTGTGGCACACGTTCATTACTGATTGGTCAATTGTTGCAGAGAATAGGCTTAACTGTCTGTCCTCTGGCACTTTTGAGAGTATGTATTGTATGTCGTCTATGAATCCCATGTCAAGCATTCGGTCAGCTTCGTCAAGAACAACAACTTTCGTTGATGAAAGATTTAATGTTCCTCGTCTCAAATGGTCTATTGTGCGACCTGGCGTACCAACAACAATATGGACGCCTCTGTCCAGTGCGCGGATTTGTTTGTTGATGGGTTCTCCGCCGTAAACTGGCAGAACCTTCAAACTTGAGTATCTGCCGAATCGGCTTATGCGCTGTGCAACCTGTATTGCAAGTTCACGTGTTGGCACTAAAACTAATCCTTGTACTCTGTTTATGTTCGGGTTTACGCGTTCAACCATCGGTATTCCGAAGGCTGCGGTTTTGCCCGTTCCTGTTTGTGCTTGCCCAATAACGTCTTTTCCTTCCAGTAAGGGGATTATTGCTTGAGCCTGAATTGGAAACAGATTGCTGAATCCAAGCTCCTCTATCCCTTTCATTACTTCTGCAGTTAAAGGCAAGTCTTCAAAGTTTTCTATTTGCATATGTTTATTCCTCCTGTCACAAAAGTTTTGCACGCAGTAATCAAAAGTCTTCAAAAGTCTTCGAAAGCCTTCCAAATCTTCTCGAGTAAGCATGAATCAATGTGACGATACCACCCAACAAGCATCCCCCATATAAAAAGGTTTACCATACAACAAAAACTCACATGCCAGACACACAACTAATATTCTCGATTGTACAGTAAATTTAGAGAAGTGAACAAGATGAAAATCTTCCATTATACCGACGTTGAAGCGAAAGATGCTGGAGCAGGAACCTCAAAATTGAATGTACGCTGGCTCATAACCAAAGAGATTGGAGCCAAAAACTTTGCCATGAGACTATTCGAAATGGACGCTGGCGGTTACAGTCCCCTTCACAGTCACAGCTGGGAACATGAGGTTTTCATATTGGACGGCGAAGGTCTCGTGGTTGGCGGACAAGAAGAAAAAAAGTTCAAAGCCGGAGATGCCATCTTCATTCCTTCAAACGAGAAACATCAACTGAAAAACAACAGCAAAAAACCAGTGAAGTTTCTCTGCCTCATACCCTACACTGAAGGCTGAACAGGCAACTCTTAAATTTCTGTAACCCTTACGTTTATTTGTCAAGGGGTGAGGGTTTTGCAGTTTGTTTGGGAGAAGCCAGTGATCACATTTTATAGGGAGCGGTTTGGAAAGCCTGAGAGAGAAGCGTTTTTGGTGGTTAAGGAACGGAGACTTTCCATCCTGAGAAACGACGGTAGCGACAAACTTGGATGTACCCTTGAGGATTTCTTTCCGCTCATGGGAGATATTGACTACATATCTAGCAAAGAGGGAAAAGCTGACAGATACGTCCTCTGCTGGTTTGATGACCGATATGATGATTTCGGCAAAGCATTTAGGCGATTAACCGGCGTTACCTTTCCAGAAGGAACCAAAGTCGTAACCGATGAAAAGGGTAAAAGAAGTTACAGTGTCAATTTTGAAGCAAAACACGGAAAACTAGAATAGACGAAGTTTTAGGTAGAAAGAGAGCAACAAATAATTATAGGCACAGTATCGATATGTAAAGTAGCTTTGGGGTGAAAGATTCTGGTTAGACGAAGAGGGTTAGAGGCTCAGAAGATGCTTAAGTCTATCGCCACTCTACTTCGAAACACCACTTGGAAGTGTGGAAAGATCGAGCGGCTTGTCGTGAATTACCTGCAGCGTCGGAATCAAGGGTGCGGATCTGCTCAAACCCCAGTGAAGGACATGATGCAGCATTTCGAGCTCAGCGGAAAACAAAAGAGTGAGTTCCTCGAAGCGATAAGACGGCTAGAAAAACGTAACATAATCAAAATCTCTTGGCTCTAGTGCCACAATTTTCGGTAGTCTACACATCACGTGTTCACATAGCACACAAGTGATAAAGGCTTAAAAGTGGAGGCGCCCCCGAGTTTCTGGGGGATGATGTAGCCGTCCCAGACCGACCTTAACGGGTATGAAGACTATAAGGCTGGCAGACCCCTCTCTTTATCGTGTCATTCTTTTAGAATCTATTGACATCGATTTTTCTATCTTTTTGTCAACTAGGAAGAATACTATCCAGGTGATGAAGCCGTAGGTCAGCCCGTTTGTTAAGGCTTCTAGATAGGGCATGTATTCTGAAGCTGGTATTCCAAAAAGTGTAGAAATCATGTTTCCGGGAAATAGAGGAATCGGCACAGCTATTGAGGCGGAGGTGAACAGCAGAAAAAAGGCGGCGAAGATGGCTGTTGCTCTCATGTTTCTGCTCCTGTTATGTCTCCTTGATGTAGTCCTTATTAGTTAGACACTTCAGCAGCTTGGGGCAAGTTAAGCACTCTTCTGGGATTCTGTCTCCGCTTGCAACATATCCAAAATAATGGGCGCATTCTGGGGCGTCTTTTTCGCGGGGTTCGTCTGTCGTTTCGGCGGAGGCGGGGTTTGAGTTTGAGCTTTGTGTGACTAGGTTATCTTCGGTTAGAGAGTGGAAACAAGCGTAATGGGTTTCTTTGGGCGTTCTCGAAAGGTCTGTTAGCGTTAGGGGTTCCGTGGATTCTTTTTCGGATTCATTTTGGGGGTTTGTCTGATTTTTGAGTTTGATGGTTATCCCTGATCCATATATTGAATCTTAATATGTAATAAACCTTTTCGTATTTCTGTTCAACACAAATACACCAAACAATCTGCGAAGATGAAAAAGAAATTTAGGACATCCACGCTGTCAAGATTATGCGTTTTCGATAATATACAGAACATTCATTATTCAGGTTCCCGTTTTCTAAATTCATGAACCCGCTGAATTTCGCCGTTACAGTTATTATTCTAAGTATCTCGGGTGCCTTATATCCCGGACCATTATTCTTTGTAACAGTCTCTCATGGCATCAAGTCGGGAACCAAAAGTGGCCTACTCTTCTCGATAGCCCACAGTTTAGTCGAGTTCACCCTAGTTATGCTATTAGCCCTAGGACTCCTAAGCGTAGCAAACGAGCCCGCAGCCATGCTCGTCGTGGGAGTTGCCGGAGGAGGGGCTCTCATAGTTTTCGGTGCAATGCAGATACGCGGTTCATTCTCATACAAACCCGAAGAAACAAAAACTGGGCAAGAAGCTACCCGAAACCTCTTTTTGATTGGTTTGGCATTAACGGGTTTGAATCCTTACTTTATTGTTTGGTGGCTCACTATTGGCGCGACTCTGATTTTTATTTCTCTTGAGTTTGCGGGCTTAGCTGGTGTCGTTTTCATGTATGTTTGTCACGTTTGGGTGGACTACGCATGGCTTATTCTTGTTGCTGCCTTAGCGAAGAGGGGCGCCAAGATTTTACGATTCAAGTGGTACCGCGTATTGATGGCTGTTTTCGGGGTGGTCCTAATCTACTTCGGATTCTCCTTTCTCATAGATTCTCTAGGCTTTTGAGACCCAGCAAGGCAGAGTACAAGAAAATGTGCACACAACCTACATTTTACGTGTGTACGCCGTCGATTTTGGTTCCGCAGTAAGTGCACGCCGAGTTTTTGATTTTGTTTTCGAGGATGCTGTAACCGAATCTTCGAATCAGCAGTTTTCCGCAGTTGTGGCAGTAAGTGTTTTCTCCATTTTCGCCGGGCACGTTTCCCTCATAAACATACCTTAGCCCCGCTTCTAATCCAATTTCTCTGGCTCTTCGTAGAATCGTGACGGGTGTTCTAGGCAGGTCTATGAGTTTATATGTGGGATGGAACTGTGTGATGTGCCAAGGCGTTTCCTCGCCCACCTCTTTGATGAACTCCGCAATTTTCTGTAACTCCTCTTCTGAGTCGTTGAGAGTTGGAATTATCAGGGTTGTTATTTCAGTCCAGATTCCTAGGCTCTTGTATAGTCGGATGGAATCCAACACAGGTTCTAGGCGGGCGCCGCAGCTCTTCCTGTAAAACTCATCACTGAAGCTTTTCAGGTCGATGTTGGCGGCATCCAAGTATGGGCTTATCTCCCGTAATGCCTCCTCGGTGATGTAGCCGTTCGTCACGAAAACATTCTTGATTCCCTCTTCGCTGGCTAGCTTCGCTATGTCGATGGCGTACTCGAAGAAGATGGTGGGTTCATTGTAGGTGTAGGCTATGCTTTCGCAGTTGCTTAGTTTAGCCGCCAAAACAATCTCCTCAGGCGACACGTCCTGCCCAACTATTATGCCCCGCTCTTTGGGCAGCTGAGAAATGTCATAGTTTTGGCAGTTATCGCATCGGAAGTTGCATCCCACCGTGGCTATGGAATATGATCTGGAGCCGGGAAGAAAATTGAATAATGGCTTCTTCTCGATGGGATCCACGGAACGAGCTGCAACCCTGCCGTATACGAGACTGTAAAGTTTCCCGTTCCTGTTCTCCCTGACCCCACAGATTCCCCTCTTAGAATCAGCAATTCCGGAGCAACGGTGACTACACAAATTACAGTTAACAGTTTTATTCTCTAACTTTTCGTAAAACATCGCTTCCTTCATCACAGAAGCCCTCATCTAATACAAAACGGAAACAGCGCACTTAAACTTTCAAAGACTGATCTACCAGATTTCCCTTTCACATGATTTTGCTCTTGTTCGTGGTTATGATGTTCACAGTTTTAATCTTCCTAATGGAGGTTCACGGGTTGAGAGCAAATGATATTAGCCTAAAAACAATAGAATATATTATTAAGAAAGGTGGCTTTTATGGCTAAATTCCGAGTGGAAATTGACCACGCTGTCTGTCAGGGGTTTGGGGCATGCGTTGAGTTATGCTCCAAGTTCGATCTTTCTGATGAGGATGGAAAGTCTCATGTTGAAGGCGCAAAAAAAGTCGCCAATGGAGAAACCATAGCACTGGAAGAACTGACTTGTCACAGAGAAGCAGCTGAAGCTTGTCCATTCAATGCTATTCACATCATTAACCTAGAAACAAACGAGAAACTCATCTAAACTTTAGGTGAGCCAGCTTGATAACTAACAAACTTTCACTACTAGTTGGCGGAGAGGCTGGAGCAGGAATAACACGTTCCGGCTTTCTATTCGCCAAAACCTGCCTAAGAGGGGGACTCTACGTCTTCGGCGCCAACGACTACCAATCCCTCATAAGAGGCGGACACAACTTCTACACAGTCAGAGCAGACAACGAAGAAGTTTACTCCCAAGCAGACACCATAGACCTTCTGTTAGCCCTCAACAAAGAAACCATTCATCTCCACAAAGACGAACTTGTTTCAGGCGCTGGAATAATCTACGACGGAGACCAAATCAACATAACCAAAGAAGAACTTGGAAGAAACGACATAAAACTCTACCCAGTGCCCATGCGAAAGACAGTCAAGGAGCTTGAAGGACCACAAATAATGGAGAACACCGTGGCTTTAGGAGCAGCAATCGCCCTCTTAGACTGCGACCCAGAACTCCTGAACAGCGTATTAAGGGATACTTTCAACCCAAAAACTGCTGAACTAAACATAGAAGCCGCAAAACGAGGATACAACTACATCAAGGAACATTACACAGACGACTTCGGATACAGACTGAAGAAAACAGGCTCAGCTGGAAAACACAGAATCTTTCTCACCGGAAACGAGGCAATAGGCTTAGGAGCACTCAATGCAGGCTGCAAGCTCTATGCGGCGTATCCCATGACACCAGCCACCTCTATACTCCACTTCCTAGCGCCCCTAGACAGAGAATACAAGATGGTTGTGATCCAAGTGGAAAGCGAAATAGCAGCAGTCAACATGGTCGCCGGCGCCTCCTATGCCGGAGTGAGAACAATGACAGCCACGTCTGGAGGAGGCTTCTGCCTAATGACCGAGGGGCTGGGCATGATCGGAATGACCGAAACCTCACCTGTCATAGTCCTAGTTCAGAGACCCGGACCCAGCACAGGACTTCCCACCTACACGGCGCAGGGAGACCTCAGATTCGCCATCCACGCATCACAGGGAGAATTCCCTAGAGTCGTAATCGCCCCGGGAAACGTCGAGGAATGCTTCTACACTACCTTGGAAGCCTTCAACTTGGCAGAGAAATTTCAGATTCCAGCATTAATCATCTCGGACAAGTATCTGGCGGAAAGCAATGGAACCTCTGAGCCTTTTGACCAGAACAGAATCGGAATCGACCGTGGAAACCTCATAACCGAAGGCGCATATGCGGGAGAGGAAGAATACAAGCGGCACAAGTTCACAGAAAACGGAGTCTCCCCCAGAGCCATGCCCGGAACAAAGGGCGCCATAGTACGAACCAACGCTGACGAACACAACGAACTCGGATACACAACCGAAGACCCTCAGTTGTCAACTAAAATGGCGGATAAACGGTTTAAGAAACTGGACGCACTCACCAAAGAACTGGAAAACTATGAGACAGTCAAATTTTATGGTCCAGAAGAAGCAGAAGCAACAATTCTGGCATGGGGATCCACGAAGGGACCCATAAGAGAAGCCCTGAAAATTCTCAGCAAGGAAGACATCACAGTCAATTATCTGCAAATCGTGTATCTGACTCCCTTTCCAGCCGGTAAGATTCAGAGAATAATACAATCAGCCAAGAAGACCATTGTGGTGGAGAACAG
>Ga0307443_1001641_pt1 | contig 13074 bp, 10 predicted proteins | sample SalMarSW160220MG_FD_202148 | JGI IMG/M metagenome (GOLD analysis project Ga0307443, IMG submission 202148) | Salt marsh sediment microbial communities from the Plum Island Ecosystem LTER, Massachusetts, United States - SW1601-220 | ecosystem: Environmental > Aquatic > Marine > Intertidal zone >... | reverse complement strand
TTTGCATGAATAAGGCATCATTTCTGTAATCTTATCTTTATTATTCGGCTAAGAACGACGATTTGTTATTCACGAGAGAGACCTTTAGGATTTTGTCCGGAAGGTCCCGCAGAAAAACACGTTTATCACTTAATGCTCTTTGGACGATCAATCCGATGGACTAAGACACGCAGAGTATCTCATGGCATATAATACTCCCCCAAAAAAAACTCATAAATATGATTTTTCAGGCGAAATTTAAGATATATTATTAGTCGGTAACTTAAATTACTTAACAACCCATAACTCTTGCATTTACCGGTGAATGCGATTACCCTTTTGAGTGGTTTCAGTATGCTTATGGCTATGAGAAATACCGCTTAGGCGCTGTTACGTTAAAAAATTTAAGATGCTTCTATATAGGCAAGTCAAAAATAAAAAATGATCCCAAAGAAGAAATGTTACTGGCTGTTTTTGCTCTGTGGAGTGAGGAATGTTGAGATCTGAAACACAGTTTTTCAGCAATAACGTAATATTTTTATGACTAAAAACATTTTGAGAGAGATTACATTATTTTGTGCCTTATATTTTAAGTGGTTGTAGGTAAAAAAGGTTATGATCTGCCTTGTCGTTCCATATGATTAAACCTGTTCGTTCAATTAACATAGAGCACAAGAAGATCATTTTGACAAGTATGATAAAGGGCTCTGAACATATTTCTCTCTGCGTTTTGTACAAATTTGCTAATTACTACAAATAATTCGCTAATCACAGTACTACCGCCACTGTATTACTCGGGGCGCTTTCGCCACCGGCATTGACGGCCTTTACCTGGTATTCAAGCTGTAGACCTCGTGGCTGGTCTCTTAGTGTCACCTCCGTCTCCAGTGCTATGCCAACCTGTATCCACAAGTCACTGCCACTGACGGGCTGATAGCGCCGCTCTATGATGTAATTGCGAACAAATCCACCAGAAGCACGTGCGGGCGCTTTCCAATCGAGAACGAGAGTACTTGCATTATGGCTCACAGGGTCGAGGACGCGCGGCTGACCAGGTGGGGTGAGTAAAGGAGGTTCAGCTTTTGGATCCCATCCGATATATTCAAGCTTTTTGCTATCTGAATCCACGTCAGCTTTGGATTTTTCCAGTTCGTTCCTCATAATTTCTTCGAGCGCATAGAGTCTTAGGTTTTTCGTCTCGGTAGCAGTCTGAGCCAAGCCCATCATACTAATCTGAGTAGTCTTAGCCTTGTTGTACTCTCCGAGTACCCTTGTTAAAGCGACTGAATCGGCACTGGGAAAATCGGCTGCGTACGCTTTGTAACCAGCAACCATTGCGTTGGCAAGGGCCACTACATCTGCTTCTCTTCTGGGGAAGTTGGGCATAACCTGATTCCTTTCATTTAGTGTTGGATTTGTGTCCCGGTGCTATACCTATACGATGTAGTAATTTAGCATCGCTGGGTATAAGTCTTTTGTATTACTGGGCCCATTACTTTTTTATATTTTGATTTCAACAGCAAGAGGCATATCTCCGGTACTGCGGGACAGACTGATAAAATAGTTTTATAGCACTGAAAAATGGCTTTGCAAATTCTCTTTACCTCGGCGAGGCGTGGCCCTAACTCCATCCATGCAGAATACAACTCCCATACCGACCTTGGTATGTTGGGAAGTACCTTATTTGGGGGCGTGGCAAAGTATCGAAGTGTTGATGGAAATTTTGTGTTTTTAGGAAAAAAAGAAGGAATTTTTTCGCTGATTACTCCATAGGTATTGGCATCCAGCGACACAGTACTCAGTGCTAACAACCAGCGATGAAAAGCTAATTACTCATCTAAATTTGAGTGATTTGCCGGAAAAGTATGGGATTTTTAAGGGGGAAAGGGGTCGTTTGGGTAAAAAGGGGGGATTTTTTATAATTAATTTCCTTTAGGACATAATTTACCATATAATAAGCCAAATATTGACTTATTGACTTATAGATTGCTGGATTAGCAGTGGACATCAAGGAGATTCAGAAGTCATGTCTCTGTGGACGCCTATAAGGATGCTTCAGCAAGTATTGACTGCGATTTTAGTTTTGTCCTTCTTGTTCTATTTTTTGGGATCTCTGGAGTAAGACTTCAAGTGACATTGCTGAACGTAAGTACTAATGACTTTACAAATAACGTAAATTTAGCAGGTAAAGTATTTTCCGAATATGGGGATTTTATTCGTGCGGTTATTAGTTCCCAAGTTAAGAATAAAGCAGAAACAGACGATCTTTTCCAAAACTTCTTCCTCTTTCTCGTTTCCAAACCACTACCTGTGGACCTACATAACATTAAAAGCTATCTGTACAAAGCAATAACCAATGATATTATTGACGCTACTCGTAAGGTCGAAAGATACCGGTCCTTAATGATTCGCTATGCTGAATATCTTGATTATTCTATCAACGATAGTAAACCGGAAAACGCCATAGAAGGAGTGGAGGAGGCAGAAAGAATCTTCAGACTTATTGAAAAACATTTGCCGCACAGCGAAGCCCAGGCAATATCTTTACGGTACGGGAAAGACCGTAACATTAAAGACGTAGCTAGGAAAATGAATGTGAACGTAAGAACCGTAAGCAGGTATGTTTCCATTGGCTTGAAGAAAGCACGTCAGTTGTTAACGATGGAAGTAGGTGATCAGAATGATTAAACCACTTTTCCAGTCCATGTGTAAGCAGGCACGGACATACTATTATGATTATATTTGTGAAGAGAATGGTGAGCCCATTCCCCCAGAAATTACCGCTCATATAGACAAATGCCAGCATTGCCAAGCTGCAACTAATAAGTTTAGGTATGAGCTGATTCAAGGCAGGAGTAATGTAGAGCAAAGCACCACCAAGGCCGACTCTGCGCTTATTGCCATGCTGAAACTTCATTTTGCCTATATTGATGAGCCTGTAAGTTGCAATATCGTAAAACCTTTTCTACCTACCTTGTTCGTTAAGGTCTTAGGAATGCGTATACCAACGCCGATAGTAGCGCATGTGTATAATTGTCAACAGTGTTTGGAAGATTTACAGATAATTCGATGTTTAGAGCTTAACCGTAAGCAATTATACCGACTAAGCCAGTTATTTGCAGACAAACCCGACTGGAGTAATATTAGCTGTACGGAAGCCCAATGTGCTATCCCATCTGTTGTATCAATGGCTTTTAATGAAACCGATTTAGAAGTCTTGAAACACTTGTGCACATGTTCCGTTTGTCGCAGGCTGGTTTACAAAGAGCGACAAAAACTCTGTGACAGTTTGCAAGAAAGTGCCCCATCTCAGGAATTTCCCTGTGAATCGGTTTCAACAAGAGATTTATTCGATTATGTCGTGCCGTACGGAATTAACCCGGCTAACGATCAGTATGCACAGTATGCAAAGTTCCGTAAATCGTTCACCTCACATGTAATTACTTGCTCAAATTGTCTGGCGAGAATGCAGCAATTGCACAATACCGTGTATTATATCATCGAAAGGACTGAATCTGAGGCCGTTACAATTTACCATATAGATGAGTCTGCTAAGGCCCAAACTATCGGTGAGTCTGATGATATTTATGCAGGTTTTCCAATAAGGGTAGAAAAAGCGAGTCAAGATAATAGAGTAAGCGCTTGGCAGAGGGCTTCAAGAATCGATTTTGGTGCTGTCATAAGACAAAAAATTATGTCAATGAATTTGAAACCGTTGGTCAAGACCACGGCCGCGGCCGCGGCAATTGTATTGGTAGCGGCAGCCTTATTCTTTTACACGCCAGCCGCTAAAGCAGTTACAATAGACAAGCTATACGAGGCTATTTCCAATATCAAAAATGTCTACATTGCAAAGTTTACTCCAGACGGCATAGAACCCAAGCAAGAAATTTGGGTATCAAGGATACTGAACATTTATATGACGAAAACCGAGAACAAAATGGTTCTGTGGGATGTTATCAACTGTCTAAAAAAGATGAAAGACCTTAGCACCGGCGCATTTGAGACAACCTCAGTAGATGAAGAAACCATCGCCAGTATCAAGATGAAAATGAGCGGTTATCTTGGCCTGGTCCCGTTTACCAGTATATCCAATATTCCTGCCGATGCTCAATGGAAACAAATAACTGATAAGAGTCAGGAATATGCCGCTAAGGATATTGAAATATATGATTTGATATGGACCGAAGAAACTCGCGATAGTTCTAAGGTGTTGAAGAAATGGCGGGTTTTTGTAGATCCGAAAACGAATCTTCCCAAAAGAACCGAATTTTATGAAAAATTACCTACCGATAGTAAACATCTTTTACAATCGGTGAATGTAGTGGAGTACCTGGACCATAGGGAAATACAATCTGTTTTCAATTAATCCTCTCTTAATTATTTTATTTTCGGTACCCATAAAGGCGAGATGTTTTCATAGTCGTCTTCACCGATTTTTTCTACAAGCAAATCATCAGCTTTCAAACGTTTAACATGACCGTCGACAAATCCAACATTAACAGTTTTTTTCAGATGGCGGCCGTTTATAGCATCTTTTTTCTGTCCATCCCGGAAGTTTCGTGCAGTATTTATACAAAGGCCGGGTATATAGGCAGTATCCTCAATTGCGTTGCCAAGTGTAACAGGAGGAGAATCGCACGCATGCCACCAGGTTATAATACTATAGCCGCTGTCCACAATTAGCAGGGAGTCGCTTGGATGCGATATATTGTTGCTGCTTAAGGGAGTTCCAATAAATTCAGGACTTTGTCCGCCTCGCCGGACTTTACATATGGACTGGTTCACGCCATAATTGCCACAAAGAATGTTATCTTCAAGTTCTGGATTCGTTAACCGTTGAGAGGGACACCGCACTATTGTTCTTTTATTCTTATCTTGCCAATTGAATCCTCCTATGAAGTTAAACCACCACCACCCCATTCTATCGTAAGTATGCACGCCAGGACAACGGCCTGGAGGGGGTGGGTCCATACGCTCATCATTAAGTCCGTAAGGAAGGGTCTGATTTTCATTGTCGTAACTTGACAGGCCAAGTAGCAACTGCCTGATATTTGAGCTGCATATAATCGCCTCTGTCTGTTGTTTTGACTTTTGCAGAAAAGGGACTAATATAGCCATAAGTAGGGCAATTATTGCGATTACTACGACCAATTCGATGAGTGTAAAACAGGAGCATTTCATAATCGTATATTTTAGCCCCTTTTTGCGGCATGTCAATTATAGGTAAAAAAGGCCAAAGGTGTGTAGAAGAGAAGCTTGATTCACACCTTTGGCAGTCCCACATTTAAACTACATTAAAAAATATAATTAGTAACATGCCCGCATATAATAAACCGTCCATTCACTTGTACCAATGCAAGCAGACGGGTATTCAGGGTCTTCTATACAGGGACATTTCCTGTACCTAATCATAACAGACATACTGCAACTGCCGCTTTCAGCAGATTCGCAGGCATATCTTGTTTCGTATACTCTGTAGTAGCCTTCACATTGTTCTCCGACTTTAGTGCACAATATTACGTTGTATTGCTGAACGAGTTTAGTACAGGAATAGCCTGAAGCACCGACTATGCTGTCGAGTTGAATATCTTCTATTTCTGTAAATTCGCCTTCGATAGGATTACCGGAGATTATCAGGGCCGTGCCTTCAGTCCAGTCCATCCCAAAGAAATTAACATCGGTTCGATAGTAAAATTTGTTGTTTGCCAGGTCTATAATTCTTACAAAGCTTTCGTCTACACTTTCAAGCACGACAAAATGCTTTTTACCCGGGATGTGCAGGATTACTTCGCAATCTTCCAGGTCTTTAAGAGTATCGATATCGGTTGTAACGACTCGGCAGTAAAGACCCATTCTTTGTAAAAACTGCTTCATTGCCAACAGATTCGTTTGATTACCTGCTTCGATTGCAAGTTTGGCAAGTTGTTGGTCGGTAACATCTTTGCCCAGCTTCGAGATACTATGTTTTAACGCCGCCGTTGCACAATTTTGCTGTGTTTCGTTTGATGCAAAAACTAATCTTTCAGTCAAAAGCTGGTCTGTATCGATTAATTCCGAATAGCGATACATCGCAGGCTTGTCGGTAATAGAAGAGGCGTATTCAATCAGAGCATCGGCTTCGTAGTCAATATTGAATTTATCAGCGGCGGGAATGCTGCCTTCGATATGGGTAATATCCCAGAAGTCCCGCTTTAATAACCTGTTTGTTCCAGCTTCATATCTTTCTAACAAAATGGTTGAAGGCACCCAGTTACCGGATACCAACTGGTAATCAGAATATTTTTTGGAAGTGACCGCATTGTCTGCCCCTGTTGTTATGCAGGAAATAACAGCATAATTTTTTGCGGGGTCCAGAATAAATAACATTTGCGTGCCGTCCGTATTGCTAAGTGACAGATTTACCTGGGTTTGGCCATCGGCATATTTTTCAATTGCTTCGCTATCAGCAGCAGTAAGATTATCATACGAATAACGCCCATATCCCCAGGGAACCACACCGGCTGTTAACGGCCCGTTGACAACGTGTGGAGTTTGGTCCGTTGAGTCAACAATCGCATGATTGCCCGGCAGAAAATAAGTGGTGTAATTCTGACCGTCCCAGGCGAATATACGTCTGGCATTCCAGTCTAAGTTAAACTGCTCGGTCATAAAATTATCTGCCAAGTCTTCGGAAGGCCTTACCGAATCGTGGCGTGAATTTACGTTTATTTCCCAATAAAATCTATCCCCATCAAATCTTATGATTACCGTCGAGCTCATTGTGTATTCATTAGACAATTCGTGACGGACATTGAACGGTATGGCATCGAGTTTAATTTTTTTCAAATCTTCAGTCAGTTCCCGTTTGTTCGGATTGCTTTGGTACTCAGCGATTTTTTCATTGATTTGATTGTTGACTTCTTCCGAACTTGTTGTTTTTGGAGCTTTGTATTCTTCATTGATTGCTTCAATTGTACCTGCCGGTATCCACGTTTTTCTGGGCTGAGCAGTCAGTTGCTGAAAGATTTGCAAGGTCTGGGCTCTGTCGAGGAGTCTGTCTGCAAGAGCAGTGCAATTAACCAATAAGACAACAAGCACCATCAGTAATGAAATTTTTTGTGTTCTCATAATTACCACCTTTCCTTGAATTTAGGCCTGTAAAAATTGGTTTGACAACCTAAAGTAATTAGCAAGCAAAATAACTTGAATATGCGTGTTTGCTCCTCTGTATGTTGTAGCGATTCACACTTGAGAGATGTTGATTATTTTCTGGCAGGCTTTTTAAAAGGCAAAAGAGCCTGGCATTAGAGGCGAACCAATATGCCTTTACTGCAAGGAACGAAAGACTGTCCCTTAAATACACATATATTAGATACGCGATATACACTCCAGTTACACGATATAAAATATAAATTACAGAAAATCGACAACCGGCCGATTATTGAATTTTGTCAAGCCAATAATTGCTAAACAGTGCAAAATCTATAAAATTAACATTCCTGTCATTATCAATGTCGGTTCCCTGACACCATCCCGGACAGCTGCAGTCTTCTGCCAGCCAGTATGAGGTAAGTATTGCAAAATCGATAAGGTTAATCTCGTCGTCTTTATTAAAATCACGAGTGCAAACGTTGCACTTCGTCACCTCAAGCCAATAGTTAAGAAATAGCGTTAAATCCTCGAAGTCGACGTCACCGTCAACATCGAGGTCGGACCCCTCGCACCAGTTGGGGTTGTTACAAGTGTAAACCTGCCAGTATGAAGCAAACACCGAAAGGTCCATAAAGTTAACTTTGGTGTCATTATTGAAGTCGCGTGTGCGAACATGGGAGAAAGAAATCTCATAGGTAGGTTCCGTGGAAAACCATTCGTATAATCCCACATTGCAGTTACCTACACCTGTTGCCTGGTAGTCGGCAATAAACCAATCACCGGCATTGGCGTCCATATCAGTATTAAAGGAAATTGCTTGAAATTGGTTATCTTCCCAGCAGTATATGTACGGCTCTGTTCCTGCCGCGTCAAATGCGCGTGCCCCCCAGAGAAATCCATAATCTTTGTTTGTCTCTTTAAGCATTAAGTCGCCAGGCCAATACTCTCCGACATCTGAATTTATAATAATTGTCAGCCAGGTTCCGACCATAATTTCTCGACCGTCAAATGGGGTATTACCGTCAGCCTCGCATACTCTTATCGAGACTTCTCCAAAGGCTGCCACGGACGTACCCAAAAATAATGTCAGTAGTATCAGATTTTTCATAATTTAGCCTCCTGCAGAAATGTATTATTTGGGTAAAAACGCTAAAAAACAGGCGTGCAACTATCGGATGTTGTCCGTTGGCCATCTCCATCACCCTCTTGGTATAAACGCACGTAAATTATATGTCGGATGTGTCGAAAATCAAGGAAAATGTTGCCTTGTGGCGGATAAAAAATAACAAACTGAGAGTGACTGGAAGGATTCTGGGGATACTGCCCTGAATATTATAGCGTTGTTGCAGGTTTAATGGAGTACTCGTACCGGGTCTATGGGGGGCTGAAGACGGAGAAAACGAGGGCAATTAAATTTGTTGCTCCTTGTCATTATGCGAGATATATTGCGTAAATAAGCGAAAAGTACACTCAGCAGCTCAAATGTATAAAGTCAGGCCCCGGTATTGATGAGCCGATATGTATATGATAGACGTGTAAGATAATAGGGTCTATGGTGTGAGGTTTTTAAGCTATTGCTCTTTCCTTATCAGGAAATTCTTTTAGTTGAGCATAGTTGAAAACGGGTCCATCTGTGCAGACAAACTTTTCGCCGATATTGCAGTGGCCGCATTTTCCTATGCCGCACTTCATATAACGCTCAAGGGTTATGTAGATATTCTCATCTTTGAATCCAGACTTCAGGAGGTTCAAAACAACGAATCTAATCATAACCGGCGGGCCACACACATACGCAACTCCATCGGAAGTAGCCATATCGGTCTTATTCCATAACTTTGTAACTACTCCGACATCTCCCTGCCAGCTTTGGTCAGGCTCATCGACCGTGAGGTAAATCTCGGTATTGTCAACCTGCTTCCAGGTCTTGAGTTCTTCTTTGAAGCAAAGCTCATTAGGAGTCTTGGCACCGTACAGGATTTTAATCTTTCCAAAGTTGCCGTGCCCATATAAGACCGATTTTATCAAACCTCGTAACGGCGGTAGGCCAATACCACCTGCGATAAAGTACAGGTTAATTCCCAAGACCTCTGCCACAACTGCTGAGGTTTTGAAAAATTATGGTTACAGCACCGCAGCATTTGGAAAATGGCATATGACGCCTGCAACTGAGTGCAGTAAGGCAGGGCCGTTCGATAACTGGCCGACGGGATTCGGGTTTGAATACTTTTATGGCTTCCTGGGTGGAGAGACCTCGCAGTATGAGCCTTTCCTGGTGAAGAACACAACGTATGTAAATCCGCCCAAAACACCTGAAGAAGGGTATCATCTCACTGAAGATCTGGCGGATAATGCGATTGAGTGGCTTCACAATCATCGCGCTATACATCCGGATAAACCGTTTTATATGTACTGGGCAACCGGAGCTATTCATGGGCCTCATCACGTGCCAAAAGAGTGGGCGGACAAGTATAAAGGTAAATTCGACGATGGATGGGACGCCTATCGTGAGCGAGTCTATAAGAAAATGCTGGCAGCGGGCACGATACCGCCTAATACCAAGCTGACCCCAAGGCCGGAAAACCTCGCTTCCTGGGAAGGTATCCCGGAAGATGAAAAACCTTTTCAGCGGCGACTCATGGAGGTTTTGGCCGGATTTGCCGAACATACCGACCACCATGCTGGAAGGCTTATTGATGAACTGGATAAAATGGGAATAGCTGACAATACGTTGATCTTCTACATCTGGGGCGATAACGGTTCCAGCTCAGAAGGCGGCAATGGAACAATAAGTGAATTGCTTACGCAAAACCAGATTCCGACCAAAATCGAAGATCATCTCAAGGCATTGGATGAATTAGGCGGTATGGATGTGCTGGGTAGCCCATTTACCGACAATATGTTCCACGCGGGTTGGGCCTGGGCTGGATCAACTCCTTACAAGGGCACTAAATTATTAGCCGCCTATTTTGGCGGAACCCGCCAGCCGTTGGCAGTCGCCTGGCCCAAGAAGATTAAGCATGATAAAACGATACGCCCGCAATTCCACCATGTGATTGATATTTCTCCCACCATTTATGAGATATTGGACATCACACCGCCAAGAACGGTGAACGGTTATCCTCAAGATCCCATTGATGGGGTAAGTATGGTGTATTCATTCAGCGATGCCAAGGCACCCACCACAAAGAAAACTCAGTTTTTTGATATTATGGGCAGTCGCGGGATTTATTCCGATGGGTGGTTCGCCTGCACCTTCGGGCCACGTATTCCCTGGTTAACAGTTTCGCCGGGATTGGCTACATGGACCCCCGACAAGGATGTCTGGGAGCTTTATAACCTTGAGGAAGATCATTCGCAGGCCAATGACCTGGCCAAACAAAATCCTGACAAGTTGGACGCTCTTAAACAGCTGTTTTTGATCGAGTCCGCGAACAACAATAACCTGCCGCTTGGCGGCGGCTTATGGTGTTTTCTGCATCCTGAAGATTCATTGGGGAATCCTGCCACTGAATACAATTTGGGTGGCGATGTAACACGTATCCCGGAGTTTTCAGCACCAAAAATCGGCAGAAAACATAGCAAGATCACCATTAATGCGGATATTCCGAAAGATGGCGAAGGTGTCTTGTTTGCAATCGGCGGTTTTGCCGGAGGTCTCACCTGTTACTTAAAAGACGGGTATCTGAATTACGAGTACAACCAGTTTGAGGTGAGAAGGACCAAGCTGAAGTCCTCAAAGAAACTCTCCGCAGGCAAATCGGTCATTGAGATTGTGCTGGTTCCCAAAGGTGATGGCATCCTGAAATCAGGTGATGTAACCATTCAAGTGAATGGAAAAGAAATGACAAAAGGGACGGTGCCTATTCTGGCAAATCTGCTATTCAGCACCGAAGGCCTGGATGTAGGAACCGATCTCGGGTCGCCGGTTTCCATGGATTACTATCATGAAGCACCCTTTGCATTCAACGGTACGATTGAAAATATGAATGTAAAGTATTTGAAATGACAAAATGACAACGGACCTGCCCGTCCAACTGAAGGAGCGGGCAGGTTCATTCTCAAAATGAAAGACGTTCTCAAAATGACTGAATCGAAAAAAGAGTCAACTCCTTTGCCGCAAGGCATTCACATGATGGCCAAGCCCATCGGTCCTGCGTGTAATTTGAACTGTGAATACTGTTTTTATCTTGAAAAAGATAGTCTCTTTCCGAAAGGCGAGAGTTTTCGTATGTCTGACGAAGTCCTTGCCGCTTACATTACCAAATACATTACATCACAGCCTACACCTGAAGTTGAGTTTGTCTGGCATGGTGGCGAACCCACATTACTAAAGCTTGATTTTTTCAAAAGAGTTATCGAACTTCAGGCCCCATTTGTAAGACAAAAAAAGATTACCAATAATCTGCAAACAAATGGAATTCTTCTTGATGATGAATGGTGCAAATTTCTAAAGAAGCATAATTTTATGGTCGGTATCAGTATTGATGGTCCCAAAGATATCCACGACCGCTATCGGTGTGACCGCAGCGGAAGAGGCTCGTTCGATGAGGCTATGCGGGGCTTGAAGCTTCTGCAGAATCATAACGTTGACTACAACGTTATGGCGTGTGTAGCAAGGGAAAATGCTTATAAACCGCTTGAAGTGTATCATTTTTTCAAGGAGCAGGGCGTTGAGTTTATCCAGTTTGTTCCAATCATTGAAAGAATGGCAAGTTCCAAAGAAGAGCAATGCGGGCTTCGATTAGCATCTCCTGCAACGCTGGATAAAGACGAAGCCAATAACCATGTGACAGAATGGAGCGTTGAGCCTGATATATATGGCGACTTTTTAATTGCGGTCTTTGACGAATGGGTCAGAAATGATGTGGGCCAGACGTTTGTTATGAATTTTGAATGGGCTATGAACGCGTGGATCGGAAATCCTTCTCCTGTGTGCACCTTTGCCCGGCAATGCGGAAAATCGGTCATCTTGGAACATAACGGTGATGTATATGCCTGCGACCATTCTGTTTATCCCCAATACAGGTTAGGCAACATCCTTAAAGATAATCCGATTGAAATGGTTGAGAAGTCCATTGCCAAAGGTTTTGGCGTCAGCAAGGAATCAGCTCTGCCGCGTCAGTGCCGAGAATGCAAGGTATTAAACGCATGTTGGGGAGGGTGCCCCAAGCATAGGTTTGCGAAAACTTATTATGACGAACCGGGTTTGCATTATCTCTGTGATGGGTACAGGAAATTCTTCCTGCATATTCGCAAATACCTGCACGTTATGACCCAGCTTCTTGCAAACGGCTACCCTGCTTCCGATGTGATGAAAGCGTGCAAAGGCCCATTGATGATTATGGAGTAAAACCAATGAACAAAATGAAGAAAATCGGCATCATCCTACTGGGAGTCGTCATAATATTTTCTTTAGCAGTACTTTTGTGGCGGTCTGCTGAAAGCCCTTCCTCTGAAACAAAAGGGGCTGTTCCCAAAAACAAAGATTTTGCTCAAGCTCAACGTCTTGCCGGGCAATGGGTTCGGCCGGATGGCGGATATAGACTTGTCATAGAAGATGTCAAACCCGACGGATATTTGAAAGCCTCATATTTTAATCCCAAGAAGATCAATGTTTCTATCTCTAATTGGAAAGTTGAGGATGATCGTCTTCACCTGTTTATCGAGCTGCGTGATACTAATTATCCGGGCTCAAAATATACCCTGGTTTATGTGAATGAACAGGATTTGTTAACCGGAACTTATTTTCTGGCGGTGAAAAAAGAAACCTACAGCATCAAATTCTTAAGAATACCCGAAGGCCAAAATTAACATCACGAAAGGAGAAAGCAAAATGAAAACAAAACAATTATTCATTCTAGTAGTCTGTCACAGATAAAATACAGATATAAAGGTCTTTTTGCCGATATATCCAAAAACGATATATTTGGTAAGGAGGCCACAAATGAAAAAGTATATAGT
>Ga0307443_1001637_pt1 | contig 13091 bp, 11 predicted proteins | sample SalMarSW160220MG_FD_202148 | JGI IMG/M metagenome (GOLD analysis project Ga0307443, IMG submission 202148) | Salt marsh sediment microbial communities from the Plum Island Ecosystem LTER, Massachusetts, United States - SW1601-220 | ecosystem: Environmental > Aquatic > Marine > Intertidal zone >... | reverse complement strand
CGACAATGCCGATTCTAGATAATGCAAAATCGTATTTGACAGGATCGTCCGGCTCAATGCGAGCGAAGCCTTGCGTTACTTTCAAAGCTGTGGATAATGAAACCGCCTGGCCATTATGAAATCCTAAGATTCTGGATAATCGGCCTATATGCACATCTACAGGGACAATGAGTTTTGCCTTATCGACGGACTTCCATAAGCCCGTATCAACTTCATCGTCACGTACCATCCAGCGCAAAAAGAGATTCAGGCGCTTGCTGGCACTTCCTCTTGCAGGGCTGGCTAATAAATACTTCAAACCAGCACTTACTTGGCCACCGTTGCCACGCGCATGGATGGCGCATAGGCTATCGCAAAACTTCGATAACGCGCCAATGACATTACCATCACCAGCGCTATAGCCTTTTAGGAAGAATTCCTGGATACTGCCGTCCCGTCTCAGAATGTGCTTTAGCAGCACCAACAAATCAGCAATATCCTGCCCCGTTGTAAAGCGATGTTTGAAGCTGATTATTTTCTTTCGCCGTACTTCGTTAAAATTCCTAACAAAAGAATACGGACTCTCACCCATACGTTTGAACAACTCATTTAGGCTTTTTTGGATTTGCTCGACCCGTCCATAAGCAAGAGCTGCTGCCAAAAACGCGGCAATTTCCATATCAGCAGACGCTGTATAGTGATATACAAACTGCAATGGATCAGGCTCAATCAAATCGCGGTGATTATATTTAGCATACAGCCCTTCCAGCACACATCGTATTTTGAGCTGTTGTTTATTCACCAAGCACCGCCGATTTAAACTGGTCAAAACCTATCTTCTCTATCATTGAACCCAATCTTTGATGCGGCTTTGCATTCGCCTTATAGTACTGGATAACTTTATCGACCAACTCAATGGCTTGTTCTGTGGACAGGTCCTTAGCAAGCTCAAGTGCCAGTCTTGGCTTAGCTCCGCCGTTTCCTCCCACCAGGACCCTCCAGCCCTTCGGCATGCCCACAAGGCCAACATCCTTAATGCATGTCTCGGCACATTGATTGGGACAGCCGCTCACGCCGATCTTGAACTTGCCCGGCAGCTCCATGCCATGATATTTGCTGTCCAGCTTCAATCCGAGAGAAAGGCTGTCCTGCAAACCACGTTTACAAAAGGTTGTACCTGGACATGCCTTGACGCTTCTTACACACAAGCCAACTGCAAAGCCAAGCGACATCCCAAGTTCCGACCATATACTGTCAACGTCTCTTTCGTCTATGCCAACGATCGCGATTCTGGCAGCGCTTGTAATCTTTAAGGCTTGCGCTTGATACTTCTCAGCTACATCAGCCAACTTGCGCAATGTCTGGGGCTGAACAACGCCGCAAGGAATATGCGGCGCTACCGCATAAGTCTTCTTGTCACGCTGAATAATGACTCCTTTTTCGCCATCCTGCAACATTGCATCCTCCTGTCAAGTTATGCCCCTGAACTGTTCAACTAATTCTCGCAACTTCTGCGTATCAACATCCCTATCATACAAAGGACGTTTATCCTCGTGATAAACACCTGTGTTTTCCTCAAAGATAGTTCTCTCAGGATTAGTATAGAAAATCCCAAGTGGTAATTTGTCAGTCTCGGTAGCTCGCTTGAAAGCCTCGATTCGACCGGATGGATCGTGGGAATCTTCAAGGTAGTAACAATGCTCCTTGAACCACTGATAGGTATTAATCTTATTATACGAGACGCACGGCTGAAAAACATCTACAAGTGCGTAGCCCTTATGTTGGATAGCCTTTTTGAATATCTGTTTGGTTTGCTCAGCATCGCCTGCAAAAGCCCTTGCGACAAAACTCGCATCCAGAGCAATAGCAACCGCGATAGGATTAAAAGGCTCAAGAAACACACCTGCAACCTGAACTGTGGTTTTGAAGCCCAACTGGCTTGTAGGTGATGCTTGTCCCTTTGTTAGGCCGTAAACCATGTTGTTGTGGACGATATTTGTTATTTTCGGATTACGGCGTATAGTGTGCATAAAATGGTTGCCCCCTTCGCCATATATGTCTCCATCGCCACTTTCGGCTATTACAGTCAACGCTGGATTAGCGGCCTTTATCGCTGTCGCAGCAGGCAAAGCCCTGCCATGCAATCCATTAAAAACATTACACTTGAAATAGTGCGGTATCTTCGCCGCCTGGCCAATGCCTGATACCAGCACGAGACTTGTCGACTCAATTTGTAGCTCCGCCAAGGCCTGCTTTAAGACTTTCAGAATGGGAAAGTTGCCACAACCCGGACACCATGCAACGTCAACGTCGCTCATGTTAAAAACCTTTGCATCCATAAACCGCTATCCTAACTTAATAAAGTCTGCAATTCGTCTACGATTTCTTCGACAGCAAAGTTCAGGCCGCTGTACTTTAATATCTTCCGGTCTATATCAATCCCAAAATGAAGCTTTATCTGCTTGCCGAACTGACTGGTTGCATTATTTTCTACGATTATGGTCTGTTCTGCTGTTTTTAAGAAATCTGCTGTACTCTCATGCAAAGGATAGACCTGTTTATAATGCAACATAGCTGTGTCGTCTCTGGATAGTATTTCGATCGCCTCTCGCACAATATGATATGTCGAACCCCAGCAAATAACGAGATTCTTGCGCTTCTTCGGCCCAATAAACTCAGGCGGCACGATTTCCTTTCGTATCGATTCGAGCTTCTTTAATCGCTTATCAACCATTTTTGTATGCAGATTGAGGTCCTCTGTAATGTGACCTTCGCTGTCGTGTTCATCGCTGTCAACACAGACAAGTCCATCCCCATAGCTTGGGATGCCGCGAGGAGAAACTCCATCCGCGATCAGTTCATACCTTCGATAATTTTGTGTGGATTTGATAAAGTGTTTCTCAACCTTAATATCCCGCAGACTCAACTGGGAAATGTTGTAGTAAGAATCAATCAGGTATTGGTCGGTAAGCACAAAGACCGGCACCTGGAATTTATCCGCAAGGTTGAATGCCTTTTGGGTCAGATGAAAGGCTTCTTGAAGCGTGCCTGGCGTAAGAATAATCCGGGGAAACTCACCATGACCAGCATAAAGAGCAAGCTCAAGATCTGCCTGCTCTGTTCTGGTCGGCAAACCAGTAGCTGGGCCTGGTCGTTGGGCAAGATGAATCACAACAGGCATCTCCAACATCCCGGATAAGCTCAGCCCCTCTGTCATAAGCGCAAAACCACCACCTGAAGTCGTAACCATCCCACGTGCGCCGGCGTACCACGCACCTATCGCCATATTTATAGCAGCTATTTCATCCTCAGCCTGTTCGGCAATTATTCCAAAGTCCTTTCCATGCTTGGCAAGAAATACAAGCACACCTGTAGAAGGCGACATTGGATAAGAAGACACAAAATTGCACCCCCCTGCTATCGCGCCCAACCCTACAGCTTCGGCTCCACTTAGAAGTAGCTCGTCTTTCACCTGAGCGTCTGTAGCGACACTAAAGCCGATTTTACTTGACCGCACTAAATCGGTTCCGACTTTGTAGCCAGCTTCAGCAGCTTTTATATTATTCTCTATGATTTCGGGCGATTTTGCGGAGAAATAATCCTTTATGTAGCCAGTAACTTGCTGCAGGCGTAGCCCAAGCAACCCTGCAAGTGTTCCAACAGCGACAATATTAGAATAAATCGCGTTACCGATTTCGGATGCAATTTTGGTAAATGGCACATCGATAAGCTGGTATCCAGTTAGGTCTTCTTCATCTGCTATAATCTGTTTTTCCCCCAGGATGAGAGTGTTCTGCGAAAGTCTCTCTTCAATATGTTCGATTGCGCCCCTGTCAAGGGCAATGAGAACATCAACTCTGCTAACCATAGCAGATACCCTATGAGATGATGCTCGTATCTCAGTAGAATTCATCCCACCTCGGATTCGTGACATATATTCCTTCGTGGCAAAGACATGATAACCTGCCAGCTTCAAAATTCTCGTCAAGAGAAACTCCACGGTTTGAATGCCCTGGCCTGCCTGGCCACACAGAACAATCGAAACATCATCCTTAATTTTTGAAGTTGAGATCTTGCTCATCGGAATTAGTACCTTTAGCTTATTTGTAGGTGGGAACTGCCTCCATACATATATGAAATTGCTTTGTAGAAAAGGTGTCATTTCGACCGTAGTGAGCGAAGCGAACGGAGTGGAGAAATCTGGGTTCGCAATGCCATTGTATACAGATTTCTCGACTCGCTCCCCTGCTTTCTTGCGAAAGCAAGAAGGGGAGCTCACTCTCCACAGTCCTATGGACTCCGCCGTAAGGCATCCTGTGGACTTACGGAGGACACCTGTCGGTGGAAATGACAACCGTGTCCTTTTCTACAGAACAATATGAAATATTAATACGCCTCCAAATGGTGAAACTCAGCGTTCTCAAGCCACGTGTCAGGCCGAGAAACAAATTGAATAATGTTGTCCAAAAGGAAATAGTGCTTTTCTTCCTCTGCTGCGAGTTGCCGGAAAGTCTCCTTTTGGTGCTCTTGCGTTACTTCCTGAGCTTTTTCAGAGTAGAAATCTTGGCTTTTCTTTTCGATATCCTGGGCCTTTTTATAAAGCTCAACTTGCCTTGCGTCAATGTCAAATGTGTCACCAGATTCCTTCATTTGGACAAAGACGTTCTTGGCCTCGGTTAATACCTGAGTTTGCGCCATTTGTGGGCTCTGTGTTTTCATCTGCTTGACCACTTCGTAATGCTTTACCTCTTCGTCGGCGAGCATCGAAAATATAGTCTTCAAACCTTTATTGTCAGTCTGTTCTACTAATTGACGATAATATGTTTCGCCATCTTTCTCCATCTGCATAGCGTATTCAAATATGTCCATAATTCTTTTCCCTTCAAATAAGTTCCATCTGACTCACAGCCGCTATTCTAATACGACTTTTCGACGAATGCCAATTTCTTTTTCCCAGGTTCAAAGGCGAGCTTACGCGCTGAGTTCTTCTCAGTAGATAGCTTCCATTAATTTTCGTGGCCGAGATGGAGTCGTTACTAAAGATTAAGACTGTTATCTTGTAGCCAATGAGATACCATGATGGCGAAGTCAGCGAAGTTCACCATACAGTCGCCATTTATGTCGCCTGCGACAATAGTTTCACAGGTTGGCTTACCGAAATATGATTTACTCGCCTCGGCTGTGCCGCCGTAGGCGCCCATATTTATCCTACCGCCATTGGGAAATGGCTCGTGCCCTATTGGACTATTTGGATCGCCTGCGTCAATACAAAGGCTGGTTACATCGTCCATGGTCCAGGCTTGCGTTGTAGGTTCCCACCTGCCTGCCTGGGATTTCAGGTGATAATCTCCATCGACCCAGAAGTCGTCCTGCTCATCCGATGTGCCGTTCGGGTCCCAGTATCCTGGATCAGCAAAGCACGGATCGACATCGATGTTGCCGTTGCCCCAGATGACGGGATACAATATTTTACTAACAGATATGTTACTATAACTAAATTTTGCTATTATACCTTGATTAATAAAGATTTCAGCTACTACATCATTAGAGAAAATACATCCAGTAATCTCTACCTTTCCTATGTGTTCTTCCAAACTACCTACAAATAAAGCACTACCCGGACCATTGGAAACGAGATTACATTGTGTCAACTGCAAGGTGCTTCCAACGCTGGAGATAGCCGCTCCTTGCCCATAGGATACATTCCCAGCAAACAAGCAATTCGACACGTCCAGTCGATCGCAGTTCATCGCAAAGAGAGCCACTGACACGTTCGCAATGAGACTGCTATTATCTATCGTCAGATGTGATCTGGAACAAGCAATGGCTCCACCTTCACCTAGTAGCTCTCCCATAGCGTAATTTCGGTTGAACACGCAGTTTTCTATGATGTACTCTCCTCCCTCAATATAAATGGCACCTCCCTGGCTGGCTGCAAGATTGAACTCAAAAGTGCAATTGCGTACAATTAGATGACTCTCATAGCTATAAAGCCCGCCACCGTAACCGATCGGGTGCCGGGAGGGCTTGGAGCCGAGGATACATTTTGCGCCTGTGATTGTAAAACCATCAAGAACTACCTCATCCTCCTCTTCAAGGACTGTCACCACACGAAGAGAGTTATCCCGTCTGGAATGACCTATTGGACCTGAGGTGAAATTCCCGTATTTTCCAATAGGCGGCAGATCATTATCCTTTAGATCCCCGGTAAGAACAGTCCTATACGTCTTAACATCACGCGTGTTTGGATCATCTGCCCCAGTTCCAGCGTAGCCGCCTTTGAGTGTGACACCATTTATAAGCTGGAAAGTTGCTGTCCGATCTCCTGCTATTTGATTTGCTCCCTGGTCTGGCTTGTAGATGCCCCGAGCAACACGAATCTCTACCGGCTTTTCCGAAGAATTAGCGTCAGCCAACGCATCCTGAAGATAGTTGTAGGCATTAGCCCAGCTTGAGCCATCGTTTACTCCCGTTGAATCATCACCAACATAAATGGTTTTAGTATATGATGGGGTTTGAACGATAGTAAGAAACACAAACAGAAATGGAAAAATTGTCGGATGCATTTTGCGCTGCATATTTCCCTCCGAAGCCAGCCCAACTTGCTAAATGGTTTTACTTCTTTTTATTATGAACTAATGAAATTTTTTTAGCCTTGAAATGCTCACAAAATAAATAATCGGAACGTTAACTGCTTTGCATCTGGACGTTCTGTTTTAGAACGTCCAGTTTCTGGCGGATTTCCTCGGCCATTTTGCTGTTAGGAAAGTCGCTTACAATCTGCTGGCCAACCTCCAGTGCATCGGTCCATCGCTTCTCCGTTACCGCAATTGAGAACTGCACACCAAGGTTGTGCAGCTTTGTTCTGAAGACGTCCTTTGCAGCTTCCTGCAAAGCGAGTGCTTCATTAGGAGTCAGGTACATGTCGAGATCTCTTAATATCTCGAGGCTGCGATCGGTTTCCTGGTTCTGAATAGCGTCGTCCCAGGCGGCGAGCAGTATCTTCTTTCGCTCTTCTTTTCTGTCGACGAGCCTTTGTCGCATGTCCTTTGCACTTTCAGACTCGGTGTAAGAGGTAATTAGCGTTTCAATCTCAATGCTCGCCTTAGCCCACTGACAGGAATCAAACAAGCTTTCGATATGGGCTATGCCTTGGTCGATACGCTGTTGAATCGAGGAACGGCGATACTCGTCTACGTGAGTGCGCAGCTCATCAGCCAGTTCGTGATATTCTGAGCGATGAGCGATCTCATCGATTATTTCATAAGCGCCTTCAAAGTCGTTTTGCTTGAGCTTTTCGGAAACGACGTCACGTAGTGATTGCTTTTCCGCGTCGCGAAAGGCAATTGACTTTGCTGCTTCACTAATACGTGTGCTTTGACTAATTTGGGTTAGGCCTGCACCGATGTTTTCGAGAGCCTGAGTAACTTCTTCAAGCTTAGTGCTGTTGTCCTTCAGTGTGTCGACTATCTTGAAGACCCTCGATAGCATTGCCAGAAGAGCTCCCAAGAACACCAATGCGCCAAGTAGCCAAACAAGGTCGCGCACGGCCTCCGAACGTAAAAAGATGTCGGTAAAAACCCCCAGAATAATCACAGCAAGCAAAGTAGTGCAAACGACGGCGATATGCCACTTAAATCTCCACAAAAAAGTATCTTCTTGCGGATTCATAGATTAACTCCGACTACATAGAAAAGTCCTTTAAAGGCAAATCCTGTTTATATTTATTATAGCGTTCTATAGCTGATTTTGTCAATGGTTAGTGCCTGTCCAAATCGGTGTTTTTCTTGGTGTGTGTACAGCGCATGACAGGTCGTAAGTTGGTTAACAGGGCATGAAAAAAGGCCGAAGTCATAATAACTTCGGCCTTTGTGAGACAGCTTCTCATGACCTATATATAGCACGGTTATGAAATATCCGCTGTCTCCGACAAAAACCAAGATGTAAAAGAAGAAAAGAACTTTATAAATCAACATTTATTATATAGGTATTTGATGAGCCATTGCAAGCATTTTTTCATAATTCTCTAATTTTTTCGGAATCTACCGGTTTTTCTCAGCTTACGTAGGTAAATACTGCTAATTTGCGTATTTTTACCAAGATGGGAGCATTTTACCTATGTGACCGCGTGGGTAGAATTAGCAACGGCTGTAAAACGAAAGCAATAGCAGGTGATCATCATTGGCACTTGTGGTGAGGTGTTTTAAGGGTGGATTCCGTTGTTATATGTGGAATTAAATGCCAATAACCGGAGTTACACAATAAATGTAAATTAATGGTTCTTCACCGGTGTTTTTAACATCGTGGACTGTGTTGGGTGGTATGTAAGAGATTTTTCCCTGACCAATGCAAAAGGAAACACTCTCGCCAATTAGCAGCAGACCTCGGCCGGAAAGGAATATAAGGATTTCCTCATTGTTCTCGGTACTATGCTGGCCGCAGGATTGTCCAGTACCGAGATAAACTCGGCCGGAACGCATTCCACGGGTTTGTGGCGGGCCATCTAATAGATTCTGATATTCGGGGTTATCATTCAAATCAGTGATAAGGACTCTCCCAGTAGATGCCATTTTTTCTCCCTGAGAATTGTTAATCTGAAACTCCCATTAAATTGGGGGCATTAAAAAGATTTTATGGATTTTTGTCAATGTTTTTCTTGACGTCTTGTCGTGAATTTTATATTTTTATATTTAGTAACACGATTTTATTATTTTTATGCGCTTAGTTAAAAGCTGAATTTGTATTTGTAGGAGGAATAAGCAATGAAAAGCTCAGGTAAAACAAGTGAAGCGATCTTTGTAATTGTACTACTTTTTGTCTTAAGTGGTCTATTGTATGGTGACACCCATTCAAGCATTCAGGCGATTGACGCCGACGGTTATGGGGTCCACCCTGATTTGGTCACGACCGCGAAGGTTACCGTCGAGGGCATAGTTCTTAATCGGCCGGATTTCATGCTGAATGCTTCCCCAAACGAAAATGCCCTCCTTGGGGCAGGGGCAATGTGGCAGATTCTTATTCAGGGTGAGGGCGATGACCACGCTGGTACTGCTGTCTGGATGGGCCAGTGCTATGATAATGTCTGGGGTAGTGGCACGTACAGCAACCAACAATGGCTCGACGAGATATATAGCGTTAGTCATGACCCACAGACCGGCTATGAATTTGCGCCCGGTGATAGGGTCAGAGTCACAGGCTTGCTCAAATTCTACGGCGGAAAAACAAACATCAATGAAAGGCACAACACTGACCCTGCGAATGACCTGACCATTGAGTTGATTGAGCCAGCCGTTGGCCTGCCACAGCCCGAAGTCATCACCCTGGATGACGTGAAGGATGGAAACGACAACTTTATTTTTGATGCGAACCGGCAGTTCGGCTGCGAGTATTATCAGGGTAGATTAGTCAAGATCAATAATGTCGGATTTGTAGATGCTAATTCTTGGGGCCTGGACGAGACTCTATCCATAACCGATGGTGAAAAAACTTTTCCCATTAAGTTGGGTCGGGGCTGGGGTATTCGGCAGGGTTCGAACAACTTGGTTGAACCTTTCGATGTGGTCGGCATCTTCGACCAGGAGGGTGGTCTTAAAGACAGTTACCGCATTTGGGTGTTAAATTACGACGGCAACGGCAAGGTTTTGACCGACCGCGCCTATGCGAGATATAATCTGCCGGGTGACATTGATAGGAGCGGCAGGGTCGATTTTCTCGATTTGGTCTGGCTGGCAGATAATTGGCTGAAATGTCTTCCCGGCACCGGCGGTTGCGGCGGTGGTAAAATGTAATAAAATGGTAACCGTTCACGGCCTTATATGTTGAATACGCCTACGGCGTATAAATCTGGACCATTTTACGTCATTGCGAGCGAGGCGAAGCCGAGCGCGGCAATCTCTCTCTACGAAGATCTGAGATTGCTTCGGCCTAAAGGCCTCGCAATGACACGAAAAATGGTTTGTATCCGTGAATAGTTAAATAAAATGTAATTCAAGGTTTTTTACGATTATGAGACGTGGTTTTACGCTGATCGAACTTCTAGTAGTGATCGCCATTATTTCGTTGCTGATGGCGATCCTTATGCCTGCGTTGTCCCGGGTACGCCAACAGGCAAAGATCGTTGTCGCTAATGGTGAGATCTATGGCATCGGCATAGCGCTGGAATCTTACTATATGGACCATGACAACCGCTATCCGCCAACTCGGGCCGACTGTAATCCCTGGGCTCGCAAGCACGCCTACGCCCTGCCGCAGGAATTAGTCGATCAAAGCTACCTTCCAAAGGGTGAAACGGGCAACGTGCGTTTTGCCAAGATAGAGGACGAATTCAACAAAGGCTGCACCTATAAATACATTGCCGTCGGCCCGAAGTTCGATTATCTGGGCGCACCGTTTGGCAATCAGCATTTATATGTACCTCAGGGCTTCCCGTCTAACGAGCAGGAAGTTCTGGTCAAATACACCGATCCTAAGGAATCTCCGGTGACTTGGGTGCTCTTCAGTTTGGGGCCTCGATACGATAAAAGTAGTCTGGAAGAAAGAGATTTCCCGCTCAAGGAAGGTTTTCCTGTCTCGAAGCGCTTCTGGTATTCGCCGGATTCCGGCAAAGGGATAATTACACGAATGAGGCTGAAACAAAGCCGGCACATTGGGACATTCGAAGATTAAAAAAATGAAAAAAATGAGTCTCGTATACATACTGACCTTTTATATTTTTTTTGCTGGTGTTTTGAGCGGCTGCAAGCGTAGAGTACTCGGACGAAATCAAGCCGAAGTTGCGGTCACAAATTCCTACCTGCAATGTGTTGTTCAAGATCTGTGTGGTCAAGAGACACAGGTCCTCTGCCTGGCGCCGCCGGGTATGTGTCCGGGACACTTTGACATCTCACCATTACAAGTTCAGCAGTTAAAAGAGTGCAAACTATTGCTGCTTTTTGATTTTCAGGAGAAGGTTGTAGATTCGCTGTCAAGGCTACAAAAAAATGGACTTGAGACGGTCTTGATTAAGATGCCGGGTGGGCTTTGTGTGCCAGAGACGTATTTGGCTGCCTGTCGGCAGGTCAGCGAGGTTCTTTCGAGTAAATATCCTGCTAAAGGACATTCGGCTGAGCTCAGTCGAAGCCCTGGTCAATATCAACAGAGGACGAAGTCTATAGAGGAAAGAATCAATGGACTAGGCCAGGACTTGCTCGACAGTGTGAAGCGGTCGGATGCTGAGTCAGCTAAGGTTTTGGTATCCGATCATCAAGCGAGTTTCGTCCAATGGCTGGGTTTAGAAACGGTGGCGACGTTTGTTGGCAGCGATATTGAGACGGTATCTAATATTAATCATTGTTTACAAAAAGCTGCTGGCGTGGATGTGAGGTTCGTGATAGCTAACAAACAGGAAGGTAAATCGCTCGCAACGGCTTTAGCGGAGCGTCTGCAGGCAAGAGCAGTCGTTTTCAGCAACTTTCCCGAAAATGACGTCGGGGCGTATGGATTCGACCAATTGATACGGAGAAATGTGGAAGCTCTACTTGGGGCGGCTGAATAATGAGAGGGGGGAGCATAAGTCTTTCTGGGGTGCAGGTTCTTCGGTCTGGCCGCGCTATTCTTAATGTCGATAATCTTCAAATTGCTCCGGGGGCGTTTATAGGCATCTTAGGTACTAACGGCGCGGGTAAGACCACACTACTGAAAGTGTGCTGCGGCCTAATAAAGACAAATCGCGGCAGGGTCATATTTGATAACAAGGACCTGAGCAGGCTGAGTAGCTGGAAAAAGAGCACACTGCGAAAACGCATCGGTTATATCCCGCAGACGGCTGAGTACAATGCTGATTTGCCTTTTACTCTGCGTGAAGTTGTATCTATGGGCAGAACAAGCGTTAAACCTTTATGGGCTCGACTGGATTCCGAGGACCACGAGATTGTAGATAGCTGGATTGATAGACTTGGATTAACCGGTCGAAGCAATCAAACATTCAGGAGTCTCTCAGGCGGCGAACAGCAGAAGGCCCTGATCGCACGGGCAATGGCACAGGAGCCGGAATTTTTAATGCTGGATGAGCCTTACTCGAATCTTGATTTTAACTGGAGATATCAGATTACGGAAATCGTAGACAGACTATATCAGCAGGCAAACATTACTGTACTGATGGTCTCACATGAAACAAATGTGCTGCCTTGTTGCTGTAATCGAATTGTTCTGCTGCACGAGGGACATATTTTAGCTGATGGCAAAGCTGATGATGTTCTGGCATCTGAAGCACTTGAGCGGGCCTATAAGTGCCGCGTTGAAGTGGTTGAAGTGGATGGTCGGAAGTACACGATAGGAAGAGGCAATGCCTCGGATGTGAGCTTATAAAATCATGGACTGTGTATGTGGGTAAACCTGTTGTTTCTGACAGGTCCAACTATAGGGTGCGAGTGTAGATGGATTCCTTTTTTTATTTAGTCATGCTTGCGGGGGCAATAGCCGGAGCCAGTTGTGGCTTGCTTGGTGTCTACATCGTGGGTCTGCGTTTGCCTTTTATTGGTATATGCATATCACATGCGGCCATGGCAGGGACAGTTTTTTCTATTCTGCTGGGTTTTAACCCTATACTTGGCCCCATAGCATTTTCAGCGGCGGCGTCGATGAGCTTAGCTGTGCTCAGGCCTGAAAAATCGAGAGTCGATCCCAGTGTGGCTGTTGCAATACTCTTTTCCGTGATGCTGGGGCTAACGTTTTTAGGGATAGGCCTAATGCGGGGCAGTCGAACCGAAGTGATGGGCTTACTATGGGGCAGCATACTTTTTGTAGAGAGAATAAATGTTGTGGTTATAACTATAGTTGGACTGATATTTGCTGTCTTTGCTGTTGTTTTCAATAAGCAGTTGAAGGTGCTTCTATTTAGCAGAGCTATCGCATTAGCGACGGGTGTGCATGAGGGCTTCGTATATAGCCTATTTTTGGCTTTGTGTGGAATTGTGCTGGCGGTTAACCTACCTCTCGTTGGGGGATTAATGATATTCAGCTTGATTACGTGTCCGGCTGCAGCGGCTTATCAGATATGTACGGGCCACCGACAGGTTATTTTTGTCTCAATGTTTTTCGGAATACTAAGTTCGCTGGCAGGTTTTTTTGTCTCG